>ENA-OOXJ01001862-OOXJ01001862.1-human-gut-metagenome-genome-assembly--contig:-NODE-1862-length-12092-cov-3.440143_pt1 | contig 12092 bp, 10 predicted proteins | sample MGYA00241587_ERZ501343 | MGnify/ENA primary metagenome ERZ501343 (study PRJEB25962, sample SAMEA2042918) | human gut metagenome | biome: human gut; feature: human-associated habitat; material: faeces... | reverse complement strand
GGTGGCCCGCCTGGCCCTGGAAAAGCTCATCGCCGACGGCCGCATCCATCCCACCCATATTGAGGAGATGGTGGAGAAGGCCCGCCGGGAGGTGGACGCCGTTATCCGGTCCGAGGGCGAGCGCGCCGTGCTGGAAACCGGCGTGCGGGGCGTACATCCGGAGCTGCAGAAGCTCCTGGGCCGCCTGCACTACCGCACCAGCTATGGCCAGAACGTGCTGCAGCACTCTATTGAGGTATCCCATATTGCGGGCATGATGGCCGCCGAGCTGGGGGCTGACGTGGCTGCCGCCAAGCGTGCGGGTCTGCTGCACGACATTGGCAAGGCAGTGGATCACGAGATGGAGGGCACCCACATCCAGCTGGGTGTGGAGTTCTGCCGCAAGTATAAGGAAAAAGAGGATATCATCCACGCCATCCAGGCCCACCACGGCGATGTGGAGTGCAAGACTCTGGTTGCCTGCCTGGTGCAGGCGGCGGACGCCGTATCTGCGGCCCGCCCCGGCGCACGGCGCGAGAATTTGGAGAACTATATCAAGCGCCTGGAGAAGCTGGAGGAAATTACCAGTGACTATCCCGGCGTTGAAAAGAGCTATGCCATCCAGGCCGGCCGCGAAGTCCGCGTCATGGTCAAGCCTGAGCAGGTGTCCGAGGATCAGATGGTCATCCTGGCCCATGACCTGGCCCGCCGCATCGAGAGCGAGCTTGAGTATCCCGGCCAGATCAAGGTCCACGTCCTGCGGGAGACCAAGGTGGTTGAATACGCCAAGTAATATTAAATATAAAAAATACTGCGTGTATAGAAATATGCACGCAGTATTTTCGCTATAGGGCTTGTGGATACCCTGTGCCGCCATGAAAAAATACCGTCTGCGTGCTTGCGTACCGACGGTATTTTATATATAATAAGTTGGATTATAAATCAAAAAGCGAAACGGAGGGGTGAGCCATGCTTTTTAAGGTGCTGGCCGTGGGCGATGTAACAGGCGAGAGCGGTGTGGACTTCCTGCACCGGCGGCTGCGGAGTCTGAAAAAGGAAAAGAGCATCGACTTTGTGGTGGCCAATGGGGAAAATGCCGCCGGAAACGGCCTGCTGCCCACCCATGCGGAGGACATCCTGGCCGCTGGGGTGGATGTCATCACCTTGGGCAACCACTCCTTTGGAAAGACACAGATTGCGGATTTTTTGGAGGAAAGTCCTTACATTCTTCGCCCTGCCAATTTTACGGGCCGGGCCCCGGGCCGGGGGTGGGCGGTGTATGATTGCGGCCGGGTGCAGGTGGGCGTGATGAATCTCATTGGCCGCTGCAATTTGGATTTTAATGCGGAAAATCCCTTTACCACCGCCGACCGTATATTGAAAAGCGGGGACAAGCCCACCTTCACTCTGGTGGATTTTCACGCCCAGGCCACCAGCGAAAAGCTGGCCCTGTCGTACTATTTGGATGGCCGGGTCAGCGCCCTGTGGGGGACCCACACCCACGTACCCACCGCCGATGGGCGAGTCTGCCCCAAGGGCATGGGCTATCTCACCGACCTGGGTATGACCGGGCCGGCGGAGTCTGTGCTGGGCGTCCGGCCGGAGCAATCGGTGGAGTTTTTCCTGGGGGGGCTGCCGGGCCGATATCGGATGGAGGACGGCCCCTGCAGGCTGCAGGGAGCCCTGTTTACATTGGATAGCAGCACCGGCCTGTGCGCCGGGGTGGAGCGTATAGAGATACAATAAGGAGGAGAAAATATCATGTCAGTTGAAAAAGTGAGGGAGTATCTGAAGGGTTACGGCGTGGCAGACCGGATGCAGGAGTTTACCGTATCCAGCGCCACAGTGGAGCTTGCGGCGGTGGCCGTGGGCGTGGAGCCTGCCCGTATCGCCAAGACCTTGAGCTTCAAGGTGGATGAGACGCCCATTTTGATCGTAGCGGCCGGGGATGCCAAGGTGGATAACAGCAAGTATAAGCATTTCTTCCACACCAAGGCCAAGATGCTCACTCACGAGGAGGCGGTGGAGCGCATCGGCCATGCGGTGGGCGGCGTGTGCCCCTTTGCCCTGCCGGCGGAGGTAAAGACCTATCTGGACGTATCGCTGAAGCGGTTTGAAACGGTGTTTCCTGCAGTGGGCAGCGCCGCCTCGGCCATTGAGCTCACCTGTGACGAGCTGGAGCGCTGCTGCGGCGATAACTTCGTGGAGTGGGTGGACGTGTGTAAGGGCTGGCAGGACGACCAGCCCCAGGCATGAAGCTCCTGCATGCGGCGGATCTGCATCTGGACAGCGCTTTTGCGGGTCTGCCGGAGGAGAAGGCGGCCCTCTGCCGCCAGGAGAGCCGGGATATCCTGCGCCGTATGGTGGATTGGGCCAACGACCATGAGGCCGATGTGATGCTTATGGCCGGAGACCTGTTTGACTCCGACCGGCTCTATAGCCAAACGGTCCGAACCTTGGCCCTGACCCTGGGGCGCTTCCGGGGCCGGATCTTCCTGGCTCCCGGCAACCATGATTTTTACGCCCCCGGCAGCGGCTACAGCGCTGTAGAGTGGCCGGAGAATGTGTATATCTTCACCTCCCGGACGCCCCAAACCGTTCTCCTGCCGGAGTGGAACGCCTCAGTCACCGGGATAGCCTTTACCACCGCCGAGGAGTGGGAGCCCTTTGCAGGCGCGGCCTTTGCCGGCAGTGAGGCAGCTGTTCGCCTGGGTGTGGTGCATGGAGAGGTCACCCGGGGCGAGAGCAAATACCGGGCTATTTCCCCGGCGGAGATCGGGAAAACGGACCTGACCTACCTGGCCCTGGGCCACGTCCACCGCTATGGCGGCGTGCAGCGGGCTGGGACCACGGCCTATGCCTATCCCGGCTGCCTGCCCGGCCGTGGCTTTGACGAGACCGGAGACAAGGGCTTCCTGTTCGGTGATGTGACGGCGGAGGGGGCGGACCTGGAATTCGTCCCCTTTGCCCGGCGGCGCTATCAGAGCGTCACGGCGGATGTCACGGATTGTGACCCGGCGGAGGCTGTCCGCCAGGCGCTGGAGGGCGATTGCGGGCAGGATATCTGCCGGGTGCTGCTTACCGGGGCCCGGCGGGCGGATTTTTCCATCCCGGCGCTGGAGGGGGAATTGGCCGGCCTGTGCGCTTCTCTCACCTTGACGGACGAGACATACCCGGAGGAGGACGTGTGGGCCCGCTGCGGGGAGGATTCCCTCCGTGGGCTGTTTCTGCAGGATCTGAGGGAGCAGTATGTTGCCGCCGACGAGGAGGGCAAGAAGCAGGTTCTCCGGGCGGCGCGCTTTGGCCTGGCGGCCCTGGATAACCGGGACTAAACTTGTTGGAAAATTCCTTCGGAATTTTCCAACAAAGGGCCCCAAGTCTGCCGCGCGCATAATTTTTGCGCGGAGCGCAAAAATTCCACACTTGCAGCCTGAGCGGTATTTTTCCCCACGCACATGTCACGGGGAAAAATGATTTTGATTTTTCGCGTCTGCGGACGCGAACTCTGCGAGGCTTTTTATAAGAGGTGTATATGAAAAGAATTCTCATGATTGGCACCGGCGGCACCATCGCCTCGGAAATGACCCCGGATGGGTTGACGCCGGAGCTGAACACGGAGCAGCTGCTGGAGTTTATTCCCGATATTGGCAAGCTCTGCCTGGTGGATTGCCTTCAGCTGTATAGCCTGGACAGCACCAATATCCGCCCCGAAAACTGGCTGGGCATAGTAGAGATCCTGCGCAAGAGCTACGATGCCTACGACGGCTTTGTCATCAGCCACGGCACCGATACCATGGCCTACACGGCGGCGGCCCTGAGCTATCTGGTCCAGGGCAGTGCCAAGCCCATTGTCCTTACCGGGGCCCAAAAGCCCATTTGGTTTGACGGTACGGACTCCAAGCGCAACCTGACGGATGCTTTTCTCTACGCCTGCCGAGGCTGCGGCGGCGTGCAGATCGTCTTTAACGGCAAGGTGATTCTGGGCACCCGGGCGCGAAAGACCTTTTCCAAAAGCTTTCAGGCCTTTTCCAGCGTCAACTATCCGGACCTGGCGGTGCTGCAGGATGAGAGGCTGCTCCAATATATCCGCACGGAGAGCCTGCCCCGGCCTGTTTTTTATGACAGGCTGTGCGAAAATGTGGGCCTGCTGAAGCTGATCCCCGGCACCAGGCGGGAGCTGGTGGATTTTATGATGGAGCGCTACGACGGCATCGTGGTGGAGAGCTTCGGCGTGGGCGGCTTGCCGGAGTATCCCGGGGAGGAGTTTTATCCGCTGGTGCAGCGGGCGGTGGAGCGGGGCAAGATCGTAGTGATGACCACCCAGGTACCCAACGAGGGCAGCGACCTGTCCGTGTACCATGTGGGCGGCCACCTGAAAAACACCCTGCACCTGCTGGAGGCCTTTGACATGACCACCGAGGCCGCTGTGTGCAAGCTTATGTGGATTCTGGGCCAGACCAAGGAATTTGAACAGGTGCGGGAGCTGTTTAACCGCCCCGTGGCGTGGGACATCCTTACCGTGGGCTGATACACGGGCCTGCAAGAAGACGTTGGATACCCGGCCTGCCTGCGGGCTTGACAATCCGCCCCCCGCACGATACAATACTAATTTAGGATAATTTAATTCGGAAACCATTCTGAAGAAAAAGTTAGGAGAAACATCATGGCTAAAGACCAGAGAAATGTGGAAGCCATCACCCCCATGGAGGTGGACTTCGCCAAGTGGTACACCGATATTTGTCTAAAAGCGGAGCTGGTGGATTACGCCTCCGTCAAGGGCTTTATGATCCTGCGGCCCTATGGCTATGCCATTTGGGAGAATATTCAGCGCATCATGGACGGGATGTTCAAAAAAACCGGCCATGTGAATGTGGCCATGCCCGTGCTGATCCCCGAGAGTCTGCTGAAAAAGGAGGGGGAGCTGGTGCAGGGCTTTGCCCCGGAGGTGGCCTGGGTCACCCACGGCGGCAGCGAGAAGCTGGAGGAGCGTCTGGCCTTCCGGCCCACCTCTGAGACCATGTTCTGCGACCACTGGCACAATGTGCTGCAGAGCTACCGGGAGCTGCCCATGCTCTATAACCAGTGGTGCTCCGTCATCCGGTGGGAAAAGACCACCCGTCCCTTCCTGCGCTCCCGTGAGTTCTGGTGGCAGGAGGGCCACACCATCCACGAGACCGCTCAGGAGGCCATTGCCGAGACTGAGCAGCAACTGAACTGCTACGCCGATTTCTGCCGGGATGCCTTGGCTATGCCCGTGGTAAAGGGCCGCAAGACCGATAAGGAAAAGTTCGCCGGGGCCGAGGCGACCTACACCATTGAGGCTATGATGAAGGACCACAAGGCCCTTCAATCCGGCACCAGCCACTATTTTGGCGACAAGTTCTCCCGGGCCTACGATGTGACCTTTACGGGTCGGGACAATAAGCTGCAGTACCCCTTCCAGACCTCCTGGGGTGCCACTACCCGTCTCATCGGTGCCTGCATCATGACCCATTCGGACAACAACGGCCTGGTTCTGCCCCCGGCCATCGCACCTATCCAGGTCATCGTGCTGCCCATCGCCCAGCACAAGGCCGGCGTGCTGGATGCCGCCGCCCAGCTGCGGGATCGGCTGGAGAAGCTGGGCCTGCGGGTGAAAATGGATGATAGTGAGCAGTCCCCCGGCTGGAAATTTGCCCAGTATGAGATGAAGGGTGTGCCCCTGCGTGTGGAGATCGGCCCCAAGGATATGGAAAAGCAGCAGTGCTGCATCGCCCGCCGTGACACCGGCGAAAAGACCTTCGTACCCCTATCCGACCTGGAGAGCGCCGTGCAGTCCCTGCTGCAGGAGGTTCACCACAACCTCTATGCTATGGCCGAGAAGAACCTGGAAAAGGCCAACGAGAACTTGCGCTATGCAACCCTGGGGTTTGAGGAAGGGGTAATCCCCGCCAGCAACGTGCTGGAAGCACACACGGCCTGGCTATCGGCACAATCGGAAAAAATAGACGCGCAGATAGACGTGCGTCTCACTGAGATATACCTGAAGAAAGCTACCGGAACGCTGGGAAAATAACAAGATGAATCCCGATAAAAGAATTTTCAACTTTCAACTTCCCATTTCCCATTTTCAACTTTCAATTTTCAACTTTCAATTTTCAACTAAAGATAATGAATACAAAATCACAGAACAGCAACATGCTGCTGGCATTCCTCACACTGGTGGGAGTAATCGCTGTCGTATCCCTGGTGGGCTTCTTTATGTTACGCAAAGGCCCTGAAATGGTGCAGGGACAAGCCGAAGTAACCGAATACCGCGTATCGAGCAAGGTACCGGGACGCATTCTTGAGTTTAAAGTGAAAGAAGGCGACCAAGTGCAGGCCGGCGACACACTGGCCATTCTGGAAGCACCCGACGTACAGGCCAAGCTGGAACAGGCACGCGCCGCCGAAGCCGCCGCACAGGCACAGAACCAGAAAGCCCTGAAAGGTGCCCGCCAGGAACAGATACAGGCTGCCTACGAAATGTGGCAGAAGGCACAAGCCGGACTGGTGATTGCCGAGAAATCGTACAAGCGCGTCAAGAACCTGCACGACCAGGGAGTGATGTCGGCCCAGAAGCTGGATGAAGTGACCGCCCAACGGGATGCCGCCATCGCCACGGAAAAGGCGGCCAAGGCACAATACGACATGGCCCGCAACGGAGCCGAGCGCGAGGACAAGGAAGCCGCCCGCGCCTTGGTGGACCGGGCCCGCGGCGCCGTGTCGGAAGTGGACTCCTACGTGGCCGAAACCGTACTGACAGCCTCGCACGACGGAGAGGTAACCGACATATTCCCACAGGTCGGCGAGCTCGTCGGCTCGGGCGCTCCCATTATGAACGTGGCCATCATGGACGACATGTGGGTAACGTTCAACGTGCGCGAAGACCATCTGGCCGGCTTCGCCATGAACCAGACGTTCGAAGCTACCATACCGGCCTTGGACAACCGCAAAGTGCAGCTCAAAGTGTTCTACATGAAAGATCTGGGAAGCTACGCGGCCTGGAAAGCCACCAAGACGACAGGCCAGTTCGACATGAAGACGTTCGAGGTGAAAGCCGCCCCCGTAGCCCCGGTGGCCGGGCTGCGGCCGGGCATGTCTGTGCTGACGCCCGCGCGCTGAGCAGCGCAGCCTGAGGTTACGCCTCCGTTTCATCAAGAAGAAAAGAAAAATGCAGAGTATCTACCGCGTGGCTGTCCGCGAGATGCGCAGCCTGGCCCGCCGCCCGCTCATGTGGTTCTGCATGGTGCTGGCCCCGCTCTTCTGTTACGTGTTCTTCACGTCGCTCATGGCGTCGGGCCTGCCCACCAATCTGCCTCTGGGCCTCGTAGACTGCGACCGCACAACCACGACCCGCCAACTGGCCCGCAACCTGGACGCGTTCCAACAGACGGACATCGTCCGCGAATATGCCAGCGTGAGCGACGCACGGCGCGACATGCAACGCGGACTGATCTACGGCTTCTATTACATCCCCGAAGGTACCACACGTAAGGCACAGCGGCAGACAGTACCCACCGTATCGTTCTACACCAACTACTCATTCCTTATTGCAGGCTCCCTGCTCTACCGCGACATGCGCACCATGTCCGAACTCGTCTCTGGCGCGGCCACGCAGGCCGTGCTGTATGCCCGGGGAGCCACAACCGGCCAGGCAATGGCTTTCCTGCAACCAGTCGTAATCGACTCGCACCCCATAGGCAACCCTTGGCTGAATTATTCGGTGTATCTGAGCAACACGCTCGTGCCGGGAATGCTCATGCTCTTCGTATTCATGGTGACCGTGTACACCATCAGCATGGAAATCAAAGAGCAAACGGCGCGGGGCTGGCTGCTAGCGGCACGAGGCTCCATGTGGAAAGCGCTGACGGGAAAGCTCCTGCCGCAAACGCTCGTGTTCTGGCTCGTCGGCAGTCTCTACGTGGTCTATCTGTATGGTTTCCTCCACTTTCCCTGCCACTGCGGCATCGCCACCATGCTGCTCGTCATGGCGCTCTTCGTCGTGGCGTCGCAAGGCATGGGCGTCATCATGATTACCACGCTGCCCACGCCGCGCCTCGGCCTGAGCTTCGCCTCGCTGTGGGGTGTCATCTCGTTCAGCATCTGCGGCATGTCGTTTCCCGTCATGGGCATGCACCCCGTGCTGCAAGGCGTCAGCTATCTCTTCCCGCTGCGCCATTATTTCCTGCTCTATGTCAACTGTGCCCTCGACGGCTATCCGCTGCTGAACGCCTGGCCGTTTGTAGCCGGCCTGCTGGCCTTCGCCATCTTGCCCCTTCTTCTGCTGCCAAGGCTGAAACATGCCCTGCTCTACAGTCAATATGAACCATGATGAAGACTGAACGCATAAAAAACTACTGGAAACAAGCCACGGAAGATTGGAACTACATTTTCACAAAGGAACTGAAAACCATCTTCCGCGACGGGGGCGTGCTTATCTTCTTCTTCCTCGTCCCGTTGGCCTATCCCCTCCTTTACAGCTTCATCTATACCGACGAAGTGGTACGCGACGTCCCCATCGCCGTCGTAGACGCCGACGGCTCTACCACGAGCCGCCTCTACCTGCGCCACCTGGACGCCACCCCCGACGTACACATCGTGTCATATTGCGCCGACATGCACGAAGCCGAAAACCTCGTCCGCCGACGCGACGCCTACGGCATCGTTTACATCCCCGAAAGCTTCACAGCCGACCTGACAGCAGGCCGGCAAACGCACGTCAGCGCTTTTTCCGACATGAGCGGCCTGCTCTATTATAAGTCCGTTCTGCTGGCCAACACCAACGTATCCCTTGACATGAACGCCAAAATCAAAGTAGAGCGCGCAGGAAGCAGTACCGACGAGGAGACAAAAGTGGTTGAGCATCCCATCGCCTACGAAGAGGTGAACCTGTACAACCCGGCGGCAGGGTTTGCCTCGTTTCTCATTCCCGCCGTTCTCGTGCTCATCATCCAGCAGACGCTATTGTTGGGCGTCGGAATGATTACAGGCACGGCTCGCGAGAACAACCTCTTCCGCCATCCTGTGCCCATAGACCGCCACTACACGGGACTCCTGCGCATCGTTTTCGGGAAAGCCATGGCTTATCTCATGATATATCTTCCCATATCGGTCTACGTGCTGGGCGTCATACCGCGACTGTTCCGTCTGAATCAGCTCGGCGCGCCCTCGACGCTCGGCCTGTTCGCCATCCCGCTGCTGCTGGCGTGCATTTTCTTTGCCATGACCGTGGGCGGCCTCATGCGCCGGCGCGAAACGTGCATCCTGCTCATCGTTTTTACGAGCGTACCACTGCTATTCATCTCAGGCATTTCGTGGCCCGGGGCTTCCATTCCCGAGTTCTGGCACTACGTGGGTTATCTTTTCCCCTCTACTTTCGGCATCAACGGCTTCGTTAAAATCAATAACATGGGAGCCCGACTCGTAGACGTCCGTCCCGAATGGGACGCCCTGTGGGTGCAGGCCATCGCCTATTTCCTCACAGCCTGTCTCGTCTACCGGAACGACATCCTCGGTGCCCGCCGGCGCTTTGCTGCCCGGCTTGACGCTCTGCGCCACAAAACATGCTGATACCGGCATCCCGAGCAACCCCTCCGTACCGTTTGCAAACAAAAAGCGGAACGCCCCGACATGAGAGCGTCCCGCCTTTCTTATTTTGCGGTTAACCGTCCTGCGTTTACTTCGTCACGAGCTCCAACGTATCGCTGGCTATGAGCAGTTCCTCATCCGTAGGGATAACAGCCACGGTAACGGCGCTGTCGGGAGCCGAGATGACCTCCTCCTCGCCGAAATTCTTCTTGTTCTTCTCGGCATCAAGCTTAATTCCGAGAAAATCCAATCCTTCGAGTGCCCCGGCACGCACGTCCCACTGATGTTCGCCGACGCCTGCCGTAAAGACGATGATGTCGACGCCACCCATGGCTGCGGCGTAGGCGCCGATGTACTTCTTGATGCGATATTCGTACATCTCCATGCCGAGCTTGGCGCGGTCGTTGCCCTCGCGGATGGCCTGCTCTATTTCGCGCAGGTCGCTCGAAATGCCCGTAAAGCCCTTCAAGCCGCTTTCCTTGTTGAGCAAGTCGCTGGCCTCGTCGGGCGTCTGGCCTTCCTTCTTCATGATGTAAAGAATGGCCGACGAGTCGATGTCGCCCGTGCGCGTGCCCATCATGAGGCCTTCGAGCGGCGTGAGGCCCATCGACGTGTCGACGCAGCGGCCGTGGTCGACGGCGCTCATCGAGGCTCCATTGCCTATGTGGCATGTGATGATACGCTTGTCAGCTGCGTCAACGCCGAGAAACTTAGCCACACGTCCCGTCACATAGCGGTGGCTCGTGCCATGCGCACCATAGCGACGGATGTGATACTGCTCATAATATTTATAGGGCAGCGCATACATGTAGGCCTTGGGCGGCATGGTCTGGTGGAAAGCCGTGTCGAACACGAACACCTGCGGCAGCTCGGGCAGCAGTTTTCTCACGGCCTCGTAGCCTTTCAGGTGGGCCGGGCTGTGGAGCGGGGCCAGGTCCATATATTTTTCCCATTCGTGCAGAATTTCGGGCGTCACGACGAGGCTCTTCGTGAAGACGCCGCCGTGCACGATGCGGTGGCCGGCTGCGCCAATCTCGTCGAGCGAGCTGATGGCGCCATACTCCTTGTCGAGCAGGGCGTCAAACATCAGTTTGATGCCCTCGGTGTGCGTAGGCACGTCGGCCATGACGACCTTGCTCGTTCCGTCGGGGAGCTTGGCTTTGAGGAACGCTCCCTCCAACCCGATCTTCTCAATGCCTCCGGCAGCCAGAACGCTTTTGTCGTCCATTTCGTAAAGCTTATATTTGATGGACGAGCTGCCACAGTTGATAACCAATATTTTCATGCGGATATGCTGATATGTTTGTTCGTTTGTCGGTTGCTTCACTTGCCGGCTTCGAGTTCTTTCGCCGCTATGGCCTGGTTGGCAGTGATAGCAATCATCTTATACACGTCGTCGATGCTGCAGCCACGCGACAAGTCATTGACGGGACGGGCGATGCCTTGCAGAATGGGGCCTACAGCCGTGGCATGTCCCAAGCGCTGCACGAGCTTATAAGATATGTTGCCCACTTCAAGGCTGGGTACCACAAGCACATTTGCCCTGCCGGCAATAGGCGATCCCGGCGCCTTGCTTGCCCCCACCGCAGGCACAAGAGCTGCGTCGGCCTGCAGCTCTCCGTCGATGAGCAGTTCGGGAGCCATTTCCCTGGCTATGCCCAGTGCCTCAACCACTTTGTCGACCACCTCGTGTTTGGCCGAGCCCTTCGTCGAAAAGCTCAGCATGGCCACACGGGGCGTAAGGCCGGCCACAGCCTGAGCTGTTCGCGCGGTACATACGGCTATCTGTGCCAATTGGTTGGCGTCAGGCACGGGCGTCACTGCCACGTCGCCCATGACGAGCACGCCGTTATCGCCACACTCGGGAGCGTGCGTCAGCAGGAGCATGGCGCCCGAAACGCAGGTGATGCCGGGGCTCGTCTTGATGATTTGCAGGGCAGGCCGCAGCACGTTGCCCGTCGTGTTGCGGGCACCGGCCAGCTGGCCGTCGGCATCGCCGCTCTTGATGATGAGGCATCCCAGATAGAGCGGGTCGAGCACGAGCTTGCGGGCCTCTTCGATGGTCATGCCCTTCTTCTTGCGCAGCTCGCAAAGGAGCTGTGCGTATTCTTCCTTCTTCGGATGGTTTTCGGGGTCGATGATGGTGGCCTTTTCAATGTTGCCGAGGCCCCATTCCTTGGCCAGGCTGCGTATTTCGTCGGGGTTTCCCAGCAAAATCAGGTCGGCCACGCCGTCGGTCAGTATCTGGTTGGCGGCTTTCAGGGTGCGTTCCTCGGTGCCCTCGGGCAGAACGATGCGCTGCTTCGATGCCTTGGCACGGGCAATGAGCTGTTCTATGAGTTCCATTGTTTGGTGATGTTGATTGTTAAAGTTTTGCTTTGCAAAGTTAGCAAATTATCCTCTGACACGGCCGTCCGTTTTTAATAAACGCGGGCCTCGCGTGCAAAAAACGTCCTCGCGCCCCGCGCCGGCCCCGGCCACAGAGGCGGGCGCTCCCTCGCGCC
>ENA-OOXJ01001859-OOXJ01001859.1-human-gut-metagenome-genome-assembly--contig:-NODE-1859-length-12100-cov-12.182731_pt1 | contig 12100 bp, 14 predicted proteins | sample MGYA00241587_ERZ501343 | MGnify/ENA primary metagenome ERZ501343 (study PRJEB25962, sample SAMEA2042918) | human gut metagenome | biome: human gut; feature: human-associated habitat; material: faeces... | reverse complement strand
AAGGACGTGGAAATTACAGCAGCGGGAACTGTCCGGGATTCTCACCCGGTTCCCTTTTAATTCCTCCACCGCAGAGCGGCGGACAGGAAACTTTCAGCGGCGCAAATATAGACAAACTTCCGTTCCAACCAAAAAAAAGAATCTTGCCGGACGCTTCCGGTCCGGCGGTGTGCAGTGGTCAACGCAATCCTATTCCATCCGCCCGTACTTCATCTCCTCCCCTTCCCTGTCGTACTGTTTGCGTTTGCCTGTAGGCGGTGCGGTAAGGGTAATGCGGACCACGGCAGTGCGGTGCAGGCTGCGGCGGACCGACTCGTCGAATGCGTCCATGTGCCGGGGCAGAAAACGTTCGCAGATGAGACGTAGAGCATGGATTTTCTCGGCTTCGTCCTTTACTGTTTCCGCCCTTCCGAAAGCAACTGCCGAATGGTACTGGAGGGTGAATGAGCCGTCCTTGGGCCCTACGGTCGGAGAGCATTTGCTTACCGCAGAGAGACAGACTTCAGGATGCGCTGCAATCGCCTCGAGCTTCTCCCCTTCCTGGGCGCAGTGAAAATACCATACCCGCCCGTCCTCTCCGGCTGAAGCCAGCGACAGAGGAAGACCATAGGCAGTACCGTCTTTCCGGGTGAAACTTACTGTGATGTACGGGGCCTTACGCATGACCTCCAGAGCCCATTCCGCGGGCATTTCCCTGCTGGCTTTTCTCATTTTACTCAATTGATTTCCTGCAGCAAAAATAACAAATAAAGTGATTATCCGTAAAACCTTCACCTTCCTCAGTAAAACAGGTATCCGTTCACAGTCATAAAGCGCTATTTTTGCAGTATGAAAAAGATACTGGTAATATCATCAAGCCTGCGTCACGACAGTAATTCTGACGCACTGGCCGAAGCCTTTGCCAAAGGTGCGGCAGAGGCCGGCAATGAAGTGAAATCCATCACATTGAAAGGAAAGAACCTGCATTTCTGCACTGGCTGCCTGGCCTGCCAGAAAACTCAGAAATGCGTTATCGCTGACGATGCGCCTGCCATCGTGGACAAAATGTATGAGGCGGATGTCATCGCTTTTGCAACCCCCATTTACTATTACGGGATGAGCGGTCAGTTGAAGACCCTTCTCGACCGTGCCAATCCGCTGTTTACCACGGATTATCATTTCAGGGACATTTATTTTCTCAGTTCTGCGGCCGAAGAGGACCCTCAGACTCCGGAACGCGCAGTTACCGGACTCGGAGGATGGATCGAGTGCTTTGAGAACGCGCGGTTGGCAGGGTCCGTTTTCGCCGGTGGCGTGAATGCACCAGGAGACATAAAGGGGCATGCGGAAGTGGAAGCGGCATATCAGATGGGAAAGGCTGTCTGACAGTCCACCTACAGGCAAATTTTTTCAATCTCCAACCGCCTCATTTCCAGCAAAAGTTACCATGGCGTAAGATACTTACCGTCTTGTAACCTATTGATTATCATCAGACAATGACTTACATTTGCGTTGTAAAAAATAAATATCTGCAATATGAGCGACATTAAAATTCTGAACACAGGCAAGACCTGGGCACACGCATCCGTAGGGACATTGAAATCATTTGAAGGCAAGCAGTTCGTAAAGGAAGCAACCGGAGCTGACTCCTGCGAGATATCCTTCGGCTCGTTGCCGTCCGGAGCCGCAGTGCCGTTCTTCCACAGCCACAAGGCCAACGAGGAGAACTATATCATCCTCTCAGGTGCCGGAAAATTTCAGGTAAATGATGATGTTTTCGACATCGCCGAAGGGTCAGTGGTGCGCGTCTCCCCTGGATGCTTCCGCAACCTCAAATGCACCTCTGCCGAGCCGATGACCTATATCTGCATACAGGCCAAGAGCGGCAGTCTTGAAAAGTACACGGCTGAAGACGCCGAGATAGGCGAATGCAAGAACCTGCTCTAAGTATCCCTGCCTTACCGGAAAACACAGGGGCGGCCGCCGGTCGGTCCGCCTCTGTTTGTGTATTGCAACAACTGCTGCTGACGGCAAAACCTATAATGTTGCATGAACATCTTACCTGAACAGTTCAGAGTGAGTGCCTAACCTTACCAGTTTGATGATATGTTCTGGTCACGCCTCTTCCGGCCAGCACGACCTTGGACTCGGACGGGCACACAAGCTACAAGGGATATGCGTCCGACATAAATATAAAGCACTTGGTGTTGCGCGCCGACATCAGACAGAGGGTCAGGCAGAGTATCTACAATTTAGCCGATACTGATAAAGTTTTTTTGCTTTCATTCAATAAACTGGAAGTTAATACTGTTTAACAATGGCACACAATTCTTTTACATAGAGATTGGCATGGTTGATGGAAAACTCTCCATGATACAAAGCAGGAAGGACATTTAATCTGCTTTTTTCCAGCGTTTCATGCAGCTTTCTTGCAGAAAGCAAGATGCGTTTGTTTTCCCGCTCTCCGACAAACAAATGGATTTCTGCCACACACTCTCCAAGAGACTTCTTAATGAAATACATAGAACTTTCTTGTAAGAACGCAATCATATTTTGCTTCGTAATGCCGCAAGTATCTTGATAATAGTCATTGAAGAGTTCCGGCTTCATCCGGAGTGAACGAAATTGCAGTTTAGAAAACCATTTTTGCCGAATCAATTCATAACAGCTTCCAAATGCCGGCTTTATCAACGAATAAGTCAGTTTGGATGGAATAGCCGCTGCGCTCTCGACCATTGCAAAACGGCAAAGGTCTTTTCGCCGAGATAACATTTCAAGTAATATTTGACCGCCGAGAGATAACCCGCCAATCAGCAATACCGACCCTCCAAAGTTCTTATCAATAAAAGAAATGATTTCAGCGGCATTGTCTTCGATTGTTGTGAAATTTTCATCGCTTCCTGCGTGACCATCCAATATCGGGATAATTATCCGGAAATCATTTTGAAGTCGTTCAGACACTTCTCGATAATTCCACCATGACAAGCCGCCGCCATGCAGAAGAATAATCACATCTCGATTCTGTTTACCGTATTCTTTGTATTGCATCTTGCCTCGATGATTTGTTCTTGTCCGGCAGTGTTCATGCCGATGGACCGGAATGCCTGCCTATTGTTTATCTATGATTTTCCAGTGACCTCCTTTATCGCCTCCAATGCGAACAATCCTGCCTTGTTTCTTTAGTTTACGGATGTTGTAGTCCACTCCGTCAATAGTTATCCCCAGCTCTTCTGCAAGTTGACCTGCCGTTATCGAAGGCTGTTCAGCCAAAAGCCTCATAATTTTCTCCGTAGTTTTCTCCGTAGTTTTCTCCGTAGTTTTCTCCGTAGTGCTGTTCGCTGCAGGTTTGCTATCTTGCGCTACCTTACCATTATGCAGAACAACTATTACATTTGCAGCAGTCTCTACAATCCTGGGTTCTGGTAGCCCGGCATCTTTCATTTCCTTGAATATGCGTGGAACACCCTCATTCAGTTCGCGCACGAGTTCCATCTCAGTCAACACGCGGGAAATAATAGGATTGCGGGCGAAGCGCGTTGTAAAGATATTGTCAACTGTGACAATGTTCGGAAGGCGTCCGGGACTCTTTATTTCCAGGCGGTCATCGTACTTTGACACAAGAATATAGTCTCCTCTTAGCCCCCATTGCCTGTGACAACATGCGTTCGTAATGCTCTCGACCCAAGCAAATTCCGGATATTCCGGATATGTATGGAAACGGCCATCGCTCTCAAGTGTTGTCCTTTCCTCCAATTGTTCCGATACAAATCTCTTCACCTCCGGAATCAGACGCAGCAGGGGCAAATCAAAGTTTCTGTCTTTCACCACATTGAAATTGGTGCCTGTGCGCATAGCAGTCCCATCAACTTTTATGTACCGGATACGGCAGTGGGGAAAGAAGCCCAGGACATTCTTGCCGAAAAGAAGTATAGCGGCATTGGTAAGGGCATCCTCTCCGTGGCGTTTCACGATGAACTGTCGGGCGCGAAGAACTTGCTCGTTGCTCTGATGAACTGCTCCTATCTTCTGCCGGTACGCATCAAGCAGTTCTGTGTCGAGATCTTCAATCGTTGCATAAGGGCAGATTTCCTCCTCATAATGGGCAACGCCCTTTTCATATTCAAGTTGGCGAATCTCCTCTACAGTGAGTTTCCGGCTCTTATCACCGATGCGGAGAAAAACCTCATCCTTAGTGGTTCGGATGACTTTGTCTATGGACGGTCTGATATGCAGCAGAATGAGCCTGTCAGCCTTCCCCGCATCATTGACAACATCAACGAACTCGTGCTTGTATTCAGGCATAGGAAGGCAGCAGTCTTTCGGGAGATTTAGAAAATTATTAATCTTCTCGTCCCCTTGAGCATTGACCCCCTCCACCTTGCGGGTCTTGTCGCTAATTCCGATGACAACAGTACCTCCCTCCGCATTTGCGTAGGCACTCACAATATCCGTCAAATCATAAGGCCTTATCCGAGCGGATTTCACATCATAGTATTGGCCTTCCTGACGGGAGACCATAGTCTCTAATGTAAGAGCCGGAGATATTTTGGAAGCCGGTGTCATATCTGCGCAAATATTTCCGTAAAGGTAGTGAAAATAGTTAATTTCCTTTTACAAAGTTCTACAACTGAAAAATATCCTAAACACTTATCTGAACTGTACCCAAGAAATACCCAAGAAATCGGTTCTACAGATGCTTCTAAGGGTGAAAGTACCCAAGAAAAGTACCCAAGAAAATACGAAGAAAGAACCATTCAACAAGACTGCCAGAGCCATTCTCAACTCTATTATTGTCCAGCCTACCCTTACCCGGGAAATGCTCGCAGAACAGTTGGGCCTATCCGACTCTACAGTAAAGAAATACCTTAAGATTTTCAAGGATATCGGCCTTATTGACAGGATTGGACCGAACAAAGGCGGCTATTGGGAGGTGAAAAAGTAACATACAAATGATAGACGACAGCTGTTTCGATACAATAAAAACGGGCTTGTAAATAATCAATTACCAGAATAGCATGCAATCCGGTTGGGATTAAGCCTAAGGGCTTTTTCCCTTGCCCTGCGCCACGGGCGATCCTACATGGCTGCACATGATGTGCCGGGCTCCGCCCGTCTTTCTGTTCCGTAACTTCCTTTCCGTGAACAAGTTCACGTCTTGTCAGTTACAGAACAGAAACGCCTGACCGTCCGGTCAGGCGCATCTTGTTTTCTTTGTGATCCGGTTGGGATTCGAACCCAAGACCCACAGCTTAGAAGGCTGTTGCTCTATCCAGCTGAGCTACCGGACCCGGAGTCATTCGGATGGGCTCGCACGCCTTGTTGTACTCTTTTAGGTACTGAGCGTCGCCTGTTTCCCGAATGCGGCTGCAAAGATAGAAAAATATTTACATTCCCAAATTTTTTCCATAACTTTACCTGCCTAACTTTAAAACACTGAGAGCATGGAAGAGAACAGAGAGTTGGAGCTGGCACGGGAACTGGTGGAGAAGACGGGGGTGCATGTGTTCCTGACAGGTAAGGCGGGAACCGGCAAGACGACTTTTCTGAAGAGGCTGAGGGAAGATGGAACGAAGCGGATGATTGTCCTGGCGCCTACCGGCATTGCGGCTATCAACGCAGGCGGTATGACTCTGCATTCATTCTTTCAGTTGCCGTTTGCACCCTATGTGCCCGACTCTTCTTTCACGACCGACAGCAGGACACCGGCATACAGGTATTTCCGTTTCAGCCGCGAGAAAATCAACATCATACGCAGTATCGACCTGCTCGTAATAGACGAGATAAGCATGGTGCGCTCGGACCTGCTGGACGCCGTGGACAGCGTGCTGAGGCGCTTCAGGAATCGGAACAAGCCATTCGGAGGCGTACAGTTGCTGATGATCGGAGACCTGCAGCAGCTTGCACCCTTAGTCCGGGACGAGGACTGGGAGATTCTGCACACGTTCTACAATACCCCCTACTTTTTCTCCAGCCGTGCCCTGCAGCAGACCGAGTACTGCACGGTGGAGCTGAAAAAAGTCTACCGTCAGAGCGACAGCCGTTTTCTGGAGCTGCTCAACAGCATACGCGACGGCCGGTGCACGCCGGAGGTAATGCAGGCCTTGAACCGGAGATATATTCCGGAGTTCCGCCCCTCAAAGGAGGACGGATACATACATCTGGTCACCCACAATATCCAGGCCCAGCGCATCAACGACAGCGAGATGGATCTGCTGCCCGGCCCTTCCTACTCCTTCCAGGCCACCATTGAGGGCCAGTTCCCGGAGTACTCCTACCCCACCGACGAGACACTGGTACTCAAGCAGGGGGCGCAGGTCATGTTCGTCAAGAACGACACTTCCGCAGAGCACCGCTATGTCAACGGGACCATAGGAGAAGTTGTGGATATATCCGAGGATATGATAGAGGTGAAATGCAGGGACAGCGGCTCAGTCCTGACCGTCCGGCAGGAAGCCTGGAGCAATGCCCGCTATGTCCTTGACGAGACTACCCGTGAAATACGCGAAGAGGTCGATGGCATCTTCCATCAGTATCCCCTCAAACCGGCCTGGGCCATTACCATACACAAGAGCCAGGGCCTGACATTCGACCGGGCCATCATCGACGCCCGCGCATCCTTCGCCCACGGCCAGGCCTACGTGGCCCTGAGCCGCTGCCGTAGCCTGGAAGGATTGGTCCTGAGTGCCCCCTTGTCCAGAGGGTCCGTGATAAACGACGATGCCGTGGAGGATTTCATTGCACATGCAAGGCTCAGCGAGCCGGACGGAAACCGCATCTGCCTCTTCCGACAGCAGTATTTCACCGGCCTGCTTTCGGAACTTTTCGACTTCTCTCCGGTTGAAAAACCACTCAGGAGATATGTAGGTGCAGCCGAAGAGAGCCTCATAAAGCTCTATCCCAAGCAGATCGGGGAATACAAAAAAGCTCTGCAGGATTTTGTGCACGATGTCCGGGATGTGGCCGGAAAATTCCAGCTGCAGTACACGCGCATGGTCGGCAACAATCCTTCCGGCTATGCCTCATGCCCGTCCATCCAGGAAAGAGTCCGTTCAGGTGCGGAATATTTCAGGGAAAAACTGGAAGCCCTTGCCGAGATCTTTCCCGCAGACTCCCGCCTAAGTTCTGACAATCAGGAAGCGGACAAGAAGCTGCGGCAGGAAATGGATGAGTTCCACAAGAGCCTCGGCATGAAGACCGCACTCCTCGAATATACAGCGGCAGAAGGCTTTCAGACAGCGTCCTACCTCCGCAAGAAGAACCTGCTGTCGATAGAAGGGCCGCAACGTACCGTCAAAAAGTCCGGACAGGCCCAAAAAGAAAGCAGGAAGAAAAAAGAAGCAAAGGCCGAGGTTCCTGCCGATATCCTGCATCCTGAACTGTATGAGGCTCTGGTAGAATGGCGCCGCTCAGAATCCACGTCACGGAGCGTGCCGGCCTACGTCATCCTCCAGCAGAAAGCCATCCTCGGCATCAGCAACCTCATGCCGCAGGACATGCAGTCGCTGCTCCGTATCCCGTATTTCGGCAAGGCAGGAGCGGAAAAATACGGGGAGCGCATACTGGAGATAGTAAGGGAATATACTGGCAAGGGCACGTGTTTTGAAGCAAATGAATAACCGACATATAAACTGAATGTATTTTATGAGAAAGCTGTTGATGATTGTGGATCCGCAGATAGATTTCATCAGCGGAAGCCTGAAAGTGGAGGGTGCAAAGGAGAAAATGGACGCTCTGGCCGATTATATCCTGAAGACCGACGGAGAATATATCTGCAAGCTGATCACCATGGACCAGCATCCTTACAGGCACTGCTCGTTCATCGAAAACGGAGGCCAATGGCCTATGCACTGCGTGGTAAATACCATAGGGGCTGCTGTCTACCAGCCGATTATGGATGCAGTGTACAACACCCAGGGTGAGGTGAAGATGTTCCGTAAGGGCGAAAAGAAGAACTTCGAGGAATATTCTATCTTCAAGAACCGCTGCTCGGCCAGACATATCGATTTCCTGCTCTACCGCCTGGACATCGAGGTTGTGGATGTATGCGGCATCGCAGGAGATATCTGCGTACTCAATACTCTCAAGGACGGCATCGCCATCTACGGCCGCTCTCCGCAGTTCAACGTGCTGGAGGAGTTCTGCCCCTCGATTGACGGGGGTACAGCCCTGAGGGAGTTTCTTGAATCATGACAGGTAAATATGTGAGATTTTTCTGTAAATATGGTAACAGTCAATCGCTGCTGCCGGCATAATTTTGCAGAAAACAATAAAAGATGAAACATACATTATTAATCATGGCAGCAACCGTCGGAATATGCTTCTGCGCTGCCGCCCAGAACCCGGAAAATGACATTATGAACGGAAAAAAGACACTAGTGGCCTACTTCTCAGCCACCGGAACTACTGAGAGGGTTGCAGAGATGATTGCCGAAGCCACAGGAGGCACTCTGTACGAAATCACCCCCGAGAAGAAATACACGGCAGCCGACCTGAACTGGCGGAACGAATCATCGCGCAGCAGCGTGGAGATGCACGACCTGTCGTTCCGTCCGGCCATAGTCAGAGACCTGAAAAATGCCGGAGACTACGACGTAATCTACATCGGTTTCCCTATCTGGTGGAACCTGGCGCCCACAGTAGTGAATACATTTATCGAGGCTTACGGCTTCGAGGGCAAGACCGTGATACCCTTCGCCACTTCCGGCGGCAGCGGCATCACAAACTCCGCCGCCCAGCTCAAGAAGCAGTACCCCGACATCAACTGGCAGAGCGGCAAGCTGCTGAACAATCCCTCCAGGGCCGATATCGAAGCCTGGGTAAAATAACCGTACAACCACAAATCCTCCATTATGAGAAAGAATCTCGGAGCAAAACCCCTCACCTACCCACAGCCGGTATACATTATCGCCACATACGGTGAGGACAGCACGCCCGATGCCATGAACGCGGCATGGGGCGGTATCAGCGAGCAGAACGAGATAAGCCTGTGTCTCAGCGCGGGTCACAAGACAGTCAAGAACATACTCAAACGCGGAGCATTCACGGTCAGCATGGCCGAGGCCGGACACATCACCGCCTGCGACTACGTGGGTCTGGTATCCGGCAACAACACCCCGGACAAATTCACCCGTGCCGGCTTCCACGCCGTCAAGTCGGAGTTCGTGGACGCACCTCTGATTGAAGAACTTTCAGTGGCAGTGGAATGCCGCCTGAAGGACTACAATCCCGAGACCTGCATCCTGCGCGGCGAGATCGTAAACGTCAGCGTGGACGAGAGAGTCCTCACCCCCGAGGGCAAGGTGGATCCCGCAAAGGTCTCCCCCGTCATCTTCGACCCGTTCAACAACATCTATCTGAAAGTCGGAGAAAAAGTCGGCAACGCCTTCTCGGACGGACGCCGCCTCAAATAACCGACAAGTGCTTAATGCAAAAGGCTGACCTCACAGGGTCAGTCTTTTTTGTTGAGACGGTCCTTCATGGAGGCGATAAAAGCGGAACTGATGATACCGGTGGGGATGGCGAGCATGGCAATGCCGATGAAGCTGATGAAGGCGCAGAGAATGCGGCCTATGGGAGTGACCGGATAGATATCACCGTAGCCGACTGTTGTAAAAGTGATGACGGCCCACCACATGCTGTCACCGATATTCTTGAATACTTCAGGCTGTGCTCCTTTCTCGACGAAGTAGACCAGTATCGCAGAAAAACAGATGATGATCAGGCAGGCGGTAAACGCGGTCAGAAGTTCGGAACGTACTGATTTCATCACTTTCAGGATGAGCTGGAAAGCAGTGGAATAGCGTATAAGCTTGAACACCACGAACACATACGGCAGTATGATGATATGGACGATCTCGGTATCCCAGTAGAAGTAAGTCATTACAAACGGAATGACCGCCACCAAGTCCACAACCCCGTAGAAAGAGAAAATATACTTCAGCCGGCTACGATATGCAGACAGGCCGGGATAAAGCGCAGGCGCTGAATATATCCGAAGCAGATATTCAATCAGGAATACCAGCGAGGCGAAATGTATAAAGCTCTGGAACAGCCAGCCGTACTGCTGGAATTCCTTGAAGGAAGAGAGCACTACCGACGTGATGGAAAGCAAAATGAAAAGCATGGCCGTAAAACGGACTGCCCTGCTTTTCAAGAATTTCTGTACGATACCGATGCGTTTTTCCATAGCAACTTGTTACTTGTCCTACAAACTTACGGAAAATCTATGGAAAACCTCCAAAATTCGGCAGATTAACGCAATGTAATCTATGAATTAAGTAGTTAGGAGAAAATCGCGGAAGTTGGATAGAGGGCTGCATAGCGTTTCAAAGCGGATTGGAGAAAGAGAACGGTTTCCTAATCGTTACCCGTCAGAAATGCAGATTTAACAGTCACCGTTCCGTTTGCGCCGCTCTGCGTAGGTTTGCTTGTCAAGGTTTAACTAGTTGATTTATAGTTTTGCAACCAAAAAAGAACGAGTATGACAAGGAGCACATTTCGCGTGCTGTTCTATGCGAACGGCAGCAAGGAGAAGAATGGAACTGTCCCCATCATGGGACGGGTTACAATCAACGGAACGGTGGCGCAGTTCAGTTGCAAGCGGAGCATCTCAAAAGAACTTTGGGATGCAAAGGGCAACCGTGACAAAGGCAAGAGTTTGGAGGCAAGGGAAACGAACCTTGCGCTTGACAACATCAAGGCGCAAATCATCAAGCACTACCAGCGCATATCCGACCGTGAGGCGTATGTCACGGCGGAAATGGTGCGCAACGCCTATCAGGGCATAGGCGGCGAGTACGCTGCTCAAAGCCTTCGACCGTGAGAACGAGGTGTTCAAGAAGCGTGTCGGCAAGGACAGGAAACTGGCGACTTACCAGTCAAGGGTAGTGGCAAGGAACTATGTGGCGGCATTCATCAAGTCATTCTACAAGCGCAGCGACATGTCGATGCTGGAACTTACGCCCGACTTCATCAAGGAGTTTGCGGTCTATCTCGCCACGGAAGCGGGATTACGCAACGGCACGATATGGGAGAAGTGCATGTGGCTGAAAGGCGTGGTGATGCGTGCGCACTTCAACGGGCTGATACCGAGAAACCCGTTTGCGCAGTTCCACATCAGCCCGAATGTCAAGGAGCGTGAGTTTTTGACGGAGGATGAGTTGAAGGCGGTAATGACGCACGAGTTCGCAGACCCGAAACTGGCATATATCCGTGACCTGTTTGTGTTTGCGAGTTTCACCGCCCTCTCTTTCGTGGACATCAAGGAACTGACCAACGACCGAATCGTGGAGGTGAACGGCGAGAAGTGGATTATCTCCAAGCGTCACAAGACGGGCGTACCTTTCCAAGTGAAGCTGCTGGACATTCCGTTGCAAATAATCGAGCGTTACCGACCGTTCCAAGAAAACGACTTCGTATTCCCCAATCTGAACTATTGGTCAATCTGCAAACCGTTGAAGAAGATGATACGGGAATGCGGCGTGAATAAGGACATCAGCTTCCATTGCTCACGTCATGGATTCGCAACCCTGGCTCTCTGCAAGGGTATGCCGATAGAGAGCGTAAGCCGCATTTTGGGACATACGAACATCGAAACGACCCAAATCTATGCGAAGATAACCGTGGAGAAGCTGGATAACGACCTCACGATGCTGGGCGACAAGTTGAGCAAGTCATTCGGTAACATCAAGGTGGCAGGGATATGAAACGGGCAACAATCACGATGGACGGAAGCGGCAGGGTTGCCGTACCGTCCGATATAGCCAATGTGTGGATGAGCGAAATGGAGTTGGTAACGCTGTTTGATGTAATCGCCCCGACACTCCGTGCCGCTGTCCGAGCCGTGTATAGGAGCGGAGTGTTGCAATCTTGCGAAGTGAAAAGGCGCATCAGGCTGCCAAACGGTTATTATTTGGAAGTGTATGCGCTGCCAATGGTAATGGCACTGGCTTTCCGTATCAACACATCCAATGCCGCAAGAGTGCGTAATGTCTTGCTGGAAAGGCTGTGCTTGCGAAAAGACAGACAAATGCTTTGGCTTTCGTTGAAAACGTCATTTTATTTGTGCCCGAATCCTACTCAAACTTGCCTGTGTGATGCCTAAATAGGTGGCGATACTTCC
>ENA-OOXJ01001857-OOXJ01001857.1-human-gut-metagenome-genome-assembly--contig:-NODE-1857-length-12105-cov-2.884813_pt1 | contig 12105 bp, 10 predicted proteins | sample MGYA00241587_ERZ501343 | MGnify/ENA primary metagenome ERZ501343 (study PRJEB25962, sample SAMEA2042918) | human gut metagenome | biome: human gut; feature: human-associated habitat; material: faeces... | reverse complement strand
CCGGCTATGCCGGCAGACGTCAGCCGCTACTGCTGAACATATACATCATGATGGCAGCAGTGTGAAGAAGTCGGTACCACGGGGTAAACCAGATACATGGAAATTCGTTTTTTTATATGTACCTTTGTCCCCAGATAACAAAAAAACAACGACTTATGAAAACATCCTTATGTACTTTGGCGGCAGGCCTTGCCCTGTTGACAGCCTGCCAGCCTGCTTCACGGCACACGACCGTGACCGGCACACTGACCGGTGTGGAAAGCGATACCCTGCTGGCCCGTTATGTATCCATTGACCTGCGCGGCAGTCACGACTCCGACCTCGACACCATTGCCCTGCAAGAAGGTCGCTTTACGCTGACTGTTCCCAACGACAGTACTCCTACCGAAGTCTATCTTTATGCCAAGCCCCGCGGTAACGGCGCCATGTCTATGACCGCCCGTCCGGTGACTACCATAGCCTTTCCCGGCGAAACGGTAACCCTTACCGGTTCGATGACCGACTACCGTGCCGAAGGCAACGCCTTCCACCAGGCTTTGAATGAGGTGGAAAAACAAAGCCAACCTTACATGAAGCAAATGGAGGCTGTATACACCGCCTTTGGACAATTGCAGCAAAGCGGTAAACCCGATCCTTCGGTTGCCGACTCTTTGCGTGAAGCCTACAACCAGGCATTGGAACAGATGCTTGACATACACGAAGCCTACGTACGCCAGCATGCCAACGAGGATATAGCCGTATACCTCACCTCTCGCATGGGACTCGAAAAGGCACGCGAACTGCTTCCCATACTGGGCGAACAGGCACGCAACGGTTCCTTTGCCCCTCTATACCAATCATTGAACGAAGCTTTGGAAGAAGCATTGGCACGCGAGGAAGCCAAGAAAAAGGTATCGGAAGGCGCAGAAGCTCCCGATTTCACTCTGAAAGACCTTCAGGGAAACGACCTGAGCCTGTCATCACTTCGCGGCAAATACGTGGTGCTGGACTTCTGGGGAAGCTGGTGCGGCTGGTGTATCAAAGGTATTCCCGACATGAAGAAATACTATGCCAAGTATAAAGACCGCATGGAGATTCTGGGCATTGACTGCCGTGACACCGAAGAAAAATGGAAAGAAGCCGTGAAGAAACACGAACTGCCCTGGCTGCACGTACGCAACGCCGAAGAACCGGACGTAACCGTGCTCTATGGCATCGAGGGATATCCCACCAAAATTGTTATCGACCCGCAAGGCAAGATAGCCAAAGTAGTGGTGGGCGAAGACCCGGCTTTCTACGAATATCTGGACAAACTGTTTAAATAAAATTGAAAATGGAAAGTTGAAAATTGAAAATGTCGCTATCTGATTCCCCATTTTCAACTTTCCATTTTCAATTTTCAACTTTCAAATTTCCTGAAATCATGAAGAACGTGTATTTCCTCTCTGACGCCCACCTGGGCTCGCGCGCCATTCCGCACGGCCGTACACAAGAACGCCGCCTGGTTAATTTTCTGGACAGCATCAAACACAAAGCTGCGGCGGTGTATCTGCTGGGCGACATGTTTGACTTCTGGTACGAATTCCACACCGTGGTGCCCAAAGGTTATACGCGTTTCCTGGGCAAACTGTCCGAGCTGACGGACCTCGGCGTGGAAGTGCACTTCTTCATCGGCAACCACGACATCTGGTGCGGCGACTACCTGACGAAGGAGTGCGGCGTCATCCTGCACCGTAAGCCGCTGACCACAGAAATCCATGGCAAGGAATTCTATCTGGCCCATGGTGACGGACTGGGCGACCCCGACCGTAAATTCAAGTTTCTGCGTGCCGTTTTCCACAGCCATACGTTGCAAACCCTGTTTTCCGCACTTCATCCCCGCTGGAGTGTGGAACTGGGACTGACATGGGCCAAGCACAGCCGCCTGAAACGGGTGGACGGCAAGGAACCTGACTATATGGGCGAAAACAACGAACCACTGGTGCTCTATACCAAAAAATATCTCAAGAGCCACCCCAACATTAATTTTTTCATCTACGGGCATCGCCACATCGAGTTGGACCTGATGCTGAACGCCTCATCGCGTATCGTCATTCTGGGCGACTGGATCAACTACTTCTCGTACGCTGTATTCGACGGTGAACACCTGTTTTTGGAAAACTACATCGAAGGCGAAACAAAACCCTGACAAAATAAAAACGTTGTCTGACAAAACTGACACCCTTTATGGAAAAGAAGAAAGACGGATTTCCCAATGAAAAGGCCATTGTGATTCCTCAAGAGATTCTTCTCAAGGTGCAAAAGAATCCCATGACCAGCCTGCTCTATCCGACCGATATAGGCTACTATCCCCATGCGGAGAGCCATTATCGGCAACGGGAAGAAGGCAGTGAACAACACATTCTGATCTATTGTCACGAAGGAGAAGGCTGGTATGACATCGGAAAAGGTCGATGTACCATAAAAAAGAACCAGTTCTTCATCATCGAAGCCGGTACGCCTCACACCTATGCCGCATCGGCCCAACACCCATGGAGTATCTATTGGGTACATTTTGCCGGCGAAAAAAGCTGCCTCTTTGCCGAACTGTTCAATCGGACCTGTCATATCGATGACTCACCTTCCGCCCGATTCGACGACCGCATTCGCCTGTTCAATGAAATCCTGGTAAATCTGGAGATGGGATACAGTGTGGAAAATCTGGAATATATCACCCTCTGTCTATGGTACCTGCTGGGAAGCTTCAGATACATCCCTCAATTCAGAGAAATAAACAAGCCACAAACACAAGACACCATGCAGAAGGTCATCAATTTCATGAAAGCCAACCTGAACAAGCAACTTACTCTGGAGGACATCGCACAGAGCGTAAACTATTCGCCCGCATACCTGAGTACCGTATTTACCCAAAAAGCCGGCATGTCTCCCATCAGCTATTTCAATCAGCTGAAAATACAGAAGGCATGCCAGCTCTTGGACTTTACGGACAAGAAGGCTAAGGAAATAGCCTTCGAACTGTCCTTCAGCGATCCCTACTACTTCTCAAAGGTATTCAGTAAATACATGCACATGTCTCCTAAAGAATACCGCATGAAGAAGAAGGGATGACACACATATAAATTATTCACACATTTTCAGTAACTGTTGTCCTACCTGATGATTGATATCAAGGCGTATCACTTCAGACAGGAACTTACGGGCCTGTTCTTTATCCCCCAATCCCAGGTAGCCTAATCCCATTACCAGGTTACAATGAATGAGATTGCGCACATTCAGATCGTCATCCCAAATCAGCAGGTCGGGAAGTGAAACGGCAAAATAATCGATTTTGACTTTATCGAACAGATGTTTCTCGCCATGCTTGATGAGACGGTTGAAACGACTGCGTGCCTTGTCTTCTTCACCCAGTTTACGCCAAGCCAGTCCCTGATAGAAAATCTTGTCCGGTTGCTGATCGTTATAGAAGAATGCGATAGCCGGTTCAGCCGAACCTTTGGTAGCCCGTTCAAAGTAAGCTTTCGCCTGCTCCATGTCTCCCAGTCCTTCGTAAGCGCATCCCAACCAATAGTGAATATCATTTTCCTCAGCCATCGAAAGCTTTCCTTCACCCAGATTATCAGGATATTTTTCAGTTTCCTTCAACAATCTTACGGCATCGGCATAACGCTTCTCGGCCAAAGCCTGCTTGGCCAGTTCCACACGACAGAATACATACTGGCTCGTCACCTTACCTTCACCACCCTCCCACGGATGGAACTTGCGTGAATTGATCAGGTCGTATGCCTTCTGATACTCACCCAACTGATTATAAAGCGTGATACGCTCAATGCACAAGTCATCGCGCTGTTCTACTTCGTTCGCATGAGCTTCCAGGAAATCCAGACGCTGACGATGCGGATAGCGAAGTTTCTTATACAACTGGTCAAGTTCCATCAGGATACGTGCATCTGTCGTATCGAGATTATACGCCTTCTCCAACGCAGCCAATGCCTTCTGAGGATTATGTTGTTTGTTATAATAAGCCAAAGAAAGATTACGCAATACCGTCGGAAATCGGTCGTCGAGAGCAACCGACGTTTCCCAACATGTCACAGCATCATCGTAACAACGAACGGCATAATGGAAATTACCCAAATAGTAAGGAGCCTTGGATCCTGTCGGGTTCAAAGTCATGGCATCCTGCAACATCAAGACTTCTTCCAGTTTATTGGGGAAACAATAATCCGGACACATCTGTTCTGCTTTCTGATAGTAAGCCAATGCTTCATCCTTCTTTCCTGCTTTCGAAGAGAAGTAACCCAATGCATAATATACCATCGGATACGTATTCTCTGTATCTTCTGTTACAAAAGAAAGCAATTGCAAAGCCTCATCATACATGCCGGCCGAAGCATAATCAATGGCATATTCGATATAACTATGAACAGCACCGCGCATCAACGTCTTCAAATCTTGCTTCACGGCCGCTGCCTCTTCCATCTTACCCAATATTTTTTTAATCAAATAGGCTTCAAAACGGCATCCCATATTGAAGCGGTCCATCGACAAGGACTCATCAACCAATGCCATTGCACGGGTATAATCACCTGTCTTCCGCAAGAAGGAAGTCTTCAACTGACGTCCCTTATGATTCAACCAGTTGCGATAAAGCGAACGGTCTATATGATCCAAACCGTTTTCATAATCCTTGCGGATCATGTCAATTTGCGCCAGTCCCATATAACCGGCATCCTGCCAAGCTGCGTTCCAGGTAGCCTTGAAGAAAGCATCATAGGCACCGTCTACATCACCTTGCATCTTCTTGCTCCAACCCAAGTTGTAATACGGTTCACCGTCATAAGGATTCGGATTGCGCTCTGTCTGCGTTTTAATGGCACGGTCAAAATAACGCTGTGCCTCTGCAAAACGCCCGCGACGCATCAGTAACAAACCGACAGCATTGTTACAACGGATATCCCCCTCCTCACGGCTCAAGGCCTCCATGTAATAATCCATAGGCTGATACGTAGCATGACGATACTGTTCCAGATGGTGACCAGTCAGGAAAAGTTGTTCCATGCTTGCTATCTGCTTGGGAGCAAGTGCAGCCTTGGCAGGCTCAGGTATCGGACGGATCTCAGGTTTGTCAGCCTGATAGCTTACCATAACTTTTCCCTGTTCATCGAGTACCATCAGCTTCAGGTCTTCTGCTTTTTGCGTATCACATGCCACTGTCTGCACATAAGCATTCTCGGGCGATACTGCGGTAAGTGCATCCAAATAGATTTTTCCGGTTTTCTCATTGGTCAGCATAACCCGCACTTCGCGATGGGCTGCCGTCGTATAAAGAATGATCTTCATCCGACCCTCTCCTTCCGGAAGCAGGTTGATTAAAGCATCACGTGTCGCATTTTTCACCAGACCGACTTTCTGATAAGGCATGAAATACTGTACCCAAGACTTCTCCTCGTAAGGTTGAAGCCACGTGAAGTCCGGCTGATTGTCGCAATACATACCGGTCATCAGTTCAATATAAGGTCCGTCTTCATCCGTCAAGTTGCGGTCCCACGCCTGTCCAAAATCACCGTTACCCCACGTCCATTGCTTCTTGCCGGCATTCACGTGATGGTCTGCCACATGGAGGAGTCCGGCTTCGATATGTTCCTCGTAACCGCCAACAAAGTCGTACTTCGAATTGATGGCCATGTAAGAAGTCGGAACAGGAATATTCTTGTAGCGGGAAATATCCACACCTGCCGAATAATCTACCTTGTAATATTCGCCGGTAGCAATCGGAAAACTTGACACAGCCCGCTTACCATGATCGAAGACGGCATTCACATCGGGTGGGAATACCGAATAGTAATCCTTATTCACCACAACGGCTGGATTGGCCCACCACAGAAATGTCTGTGGGAATGGAGTGCGGTTGTACACCTTTGCTTTGATTTCAATATAAGCCTTGCCCGGATAAAGAGTAAAACCTGCCATACCTTTTGTCCGGAACATACGCTCCACCTCACTGCACCACACCGTCTTACTACCATCCGGGAACTCCTCAATCATGCAATCAGTCGGCAAATAAGTGCTGGGACGATGGTGCTGTGGCCAGTTGAATTCGATACCTCCTGAAATCCAAGGACCGGTCAGACCAACCAACGCAGGCTTAATCACCTGATTATAATAAACAAAGTGACGTTTCTTCACTTTATCGTATGCCATCTGGATACGTCCGCCCAATTCAGGTAAAATCATTACCTTGATATACTCATTCTCAATGAAGAATGCACGCCAGGGACGGTCGTGTTTCTCATCCTCTATTTTTTCTACTACCGGATAAGGATAGACCGCACCCGAACTACCTTGATAGACACGCTTTTCGAGAAAAATCGGATTCTTTTCTTCCTTACCAATTCCATAAGTAGGCAACATCACGACTTCTTCCCAAGCCTTTACTTCCGAAGTATTTACAGTACTTCGAGTCAGATATTCTGTTATTGCTTCCATAATTTATTTTAGCTTAAAATATTCTTTTATCACCAATCACTTTCATGTAAATTTGACAACAAAAGCCACATTATTTCCAACTGCAAAGTAAGAAGAAACTAAAGAAAAGGAAAATGGAATATTTATCTGAATTGATGTAATTTTCCACGAACAGCAAAAAATAAATCAGCATAAAAGAAGGTTACAAAAAGTTCTTCATTATCGCTATATCACCCTAACAAACAAAAAAAGAGGCCTTACTGACCTCTTTATTTACACACAACAAACAGTTATCAAAGCAATGCATTCAGAGCCGCTTCATAATCAGGCTCATCCGAAATAACTTTAACCAATTGCGTATAGCGTACCTTACCAGCTTCATCAACTACAATGACCGCACGTGCCATCAGCCCCTCCAGCGGACCGTCGACCAGGCGGAGGCCGTAGCCTTCCACGAAGTCATGGCTACGGAACAGCGAAAGCGGCACCACATTGTCCAGTCCTTCAGTTGTACAGAAACGGGACTGCGCAAAGGGCAGATCCATCGACAGGCAAAGCACGACAGTATTTTCCAGTTTCGAAGCACGAGCATTGAACTGACGTACAGACAGAGCACACGTAGGCGTATCAAGGCTGGGAAAGATATTCAAAATTATCCGCTTGCCCCGATAGGACGACAGGCTGACTTCCTCCAGCGCAGCATTCACCGCGCGGAAGTCGGGCGCTTCCTGTCCCACCTTCACCATCTGTCCGCAGGTATGAGCCTCCGCTCCACGGCAAATGACCACTTCTCCTCTCTCTCGTGCAGGATTCCCACCCTGCGCAGCCGCCTTCAGCGGCATCAGGCCCAGCACTAGAACAACGCATAAACCCAACATCATTTTCATTGTATCCATATCGCAAAATCTGTTTCCTTATACAACAATCCCACGCAACATTTGGTTGCATGTCCTGCAAGAATTAAGATAAAACAGGCTGTACCTCGGCACACAAAAATAAAAACTATGTTTTTCTCTTTTGTACTTCGCCCGGTTTACCTATCTTTGCCTCATACCCAAAAACAAACAAGATGATGGAAACAAGAATCACATCCCCCCGCATCACCGAGCTGAAGCCCGGTGAGATATTCGTTTTCGGCAGCAACCTGGAAGGTGCCCACGGCGGAGGTGCCGCCCTGCTGGCCTGGAAGAAGTGGGGAGCCGTATGGGGACAGGGCGCAGGCCTGCAGGGACAGACCTACGGCATCCCGACCATGCACGGAGGCCCCGACGCCATCAAACCCTATGTGGACGACTTCATCCGCTTCGCCCGCGAGCATTCCGAACTGACGTTCCTCGTCACGGAAATAGGCTGCGGCATCGCCGGATTCAGGCCGGAGGAGATTGCCCCGCTCTTCAAGGACGCGGTGGGAGTAGCGAACATCCACCTGCCTCAACGCTTCTGGGAGGTGCTGAACGCAAAGTAAAGACGCGTGCGCCGACGGCCCAGAGCCACCAGAATGCACACCAGCGAACAGAAGGCGCAGACCACGAAGACGATACCCGTGGACGAAAGGATGTTGCCCATACCGACCAGCGGCGATACGATGCCGCCCGCAGCAAAGCACACGGCACCGAGCAGCGCCGAGGCCGTGCCGGAATTCTCCCGCTGGCTTTCCATCGCCAAGGCTGTGCTCGAGGTGAACGTCATACCCATACTGAACAGTAAGCCCAACATCAGCATCTCGTAAACCCAAAAACTGCAACCCGACATAAGAGCCGCGCACTGGAGTACCGATATGACGGCCATACCACAACAACCCACTAACGTGCAGCTTTCAGGTCGGTGGAACTTGACCGACAAAGCGGCTGCGATTCCAATAGCCAACGCATTGACACCAAAACAAAGGCTGAAAGCAAAAGCCGAAAACCCATAATGCTGCTGTACAATGAAAGGCGAGGAAGCGATGTTGGCAAACAGTACGCCCTGAGCGAAGGCCATCTGAAGGACGTAACAAACGTAGCGCCGGTCGCACAGGACAATACCGAAACTACGGAACGTATCAGTCCACTGCTCCGCCGAACGTTGGTCGCGGGACAACGATTCCCGAAAATGGCAACAAACAGCCAGTAGCAGAATGCCCAATCCGAACAAAATCCAAAAGATACCCTGCCAACCTATTAGGTCAGTCAATAGCCCGCCCACGATAGGAGCTGCCACAGGAGCTACCCCATTGATCGCCCCGATAACCGCCAACATCTTGGCCAGTTCGCGACCGGAGAACTTGTCCGTCGCTACAGAACGCGAAATAACAATGCCACCCGCACCCGCAATACCCTGTAGCAGGCGAAAAGCGACAAACTGTTCGATACTCTGCGAAAACAGACACAGTAAAGTAGAAATGATAAACAACCACATAGCTACCAGCAACGGCAAACGACGTCCATAACGGTCGCTCAAAGGGCCGAAAAACACTTGCCCCACAGCCAAGCCAATCATACTGGTCGTCAGTCCCAACTGTACCATCGAAGAAGTGGTACTGAAATAATCGCCCATCGAGGGCAGGCTGGGCAGATACATGTCGGTGACGAACGGACCGAAAGCGGTCAGCATGCCCAGCAATATCAACAAGAATACTTTAGAATTTTCTTTTACCATATATCTATAATCTCTTAGAAAAGCGTGGCAAAGTTACCATGAATTCCTGCAACCTGTAACACCACGTACCACTGCCTATCACCCTTTTTGGAAAACACTTTCAGAAGTTAACAAGCCAAGGGCATTTCCGTCCGAGTGAGCACCAGGAATCATGCAGATTGAGACAGATTTATTTGTCTCAACTTTCTACTTTTCTTATTTTTGCATCCATCAAACCAAAGCAAGAACCACAACATGCAATACCTACTCAACGCCCCCGCCTCGCTGTACGCCACCGTGCAGCTGCCCGCCTCGAAGAGCATCAGCAACCGCGCACTGATCCTGCATGCTCTATCGGGAGGTAGCACACGTCCTGAGAATCTGAGCGACTGCGACGATACACAAGTAATGATACGTGCCCTGGACCACATGCCCGACGTGATAGACATCCACGCCGCCGGCACAGCCATGCGCTTCCTCACCGCCTACCTCTGCGTGACACCGGGCACGCACACCATCACCGGCACTGAACGCATGCAGCAGCGCCCCATCCGTATTCTGGTAGACGCCCTGCGCACACTGGGAGCTCGTATCGACTATACTGGCAATGAAGGCTTTCCGCCCCTGCACATCAACGGCACCCAACTGACGGGCAGCGAAATCGAACTGGCGGGCAACGTGAGTTCTCAATACATCTCGGCACTGCTGATGATAGGCGCCGTGCTACCCGTGGGGCTGAAACTACGGCTAACGGGCGATATCATCTCACGCCCCTACATCAACCTGACACTGCAACTGATGCACGACTTCGGCGCACAAGCCAGATGGACATCCGAAAACAGCATTAGTGTAGCACCCGGCGGTTACCACGACACGCCTTTCCGTGTAGAAAGCGATTGGAGCGCAGCCTCCTACTGGTACCAAATGACAGCCCTGGCGGCCGGTTCTCCTGAGGTAGAATTGTTGGGACTCTTTGCCAACAGCGCGCAAGGCGACAGCCGTGGTGCCGAACTCTTTGCCCGACTGGGTGTACAGACGGAATATACTCCACAAGGCGTGAAGCTCCGCAAGCAAGGACATCCCGTCGTACGTCTGGATGAAGACCTGGTGGATATCCCCGACTTGGCCCAAACATTCGTCGTAACCTGCTGTCTGCTGGACGTTCCTTTCCGCTTTACAGGTCTACAAAGCCTTAAAATCAAGGAAACTGACCGTATCTGTGCCCTCATCACCGAACTGAGGAAACTGGGCTACGTGATACACGCCGAACAAGACAGTATCCTGTGGTGGGACGGCGAACGGTGCCCTGCCGACGAACAACCTAGCATAGATACCTACGAAGACCATCGCATGGCCATGGCTTTCGCCCCTGCCTGTCTCGTCTGCCCCAGCATCCGCATCAACGAGCCGCAGGTGGTAAGCAAGTCCTATCCCCGCTACTGGGACGACTTGCAGGCAGCAGGATTCGGCATTACGGCATATCCCGAAAGCAGATAAACAACAGGTTTCCGCTATTTTAGGACATCCGGCCTCGTCGTGCCCCAAATCTGTGTATCTTTACTTCACTTCGGAATCAAAAGCTTGAAAACTTCGTTTTCGCTTTGTGCTTCTCTAAGTTTGCACTACCTTTGCAAAGCTATATATAAATAAGGTATGTGGATACTGATCGTTAGTCTGATAGTCCTGGCTGTGGTAGCAGCTGTAGCCGGAGTAATACGCAACCGCCGCTTACGCAAACAAGTGGAAAGCGGCGAACTGGAAGCTATGCCCGAAACCGTGCAAGTGGACTCGGAATGTTGCGGCCAGCACGAAGTGTGCGAAAAGGAAAGCCTCCTGGCTGCCGTCAGCAAGAAAATAGAATACTACGACGACGAAGAACTGGACCAATACATCGGCACGCCCGGCGACTCCTATACAGCAGAACAGGAGGAGGAGTTCCGCGACGTATTCTACACCATGCAGGCCGAAGACGTAGCCGGATGGGTACGCAGCCTGCAGCTCCGCGGGATTGCTCTGCCGGACAACCTGAAGGACGAGGTCTTTCTCGTTGTCGGAGAACTGAGAGCCAATCCGCATAAGAAGTAATTAAGGAGGTAGAGAAGGTAAAGGCCGATAGTAATTATTAACCACTAAAAAAGCTGCTAAAAACATGGACCTGTTACAATATACATTTTTCCAACACGCCCTGCTGGGCAGCCTGCTGGCAAGTATTGCCTGCGGACTGGTGGGTACGTACATCGTGACGAGGCGGCTGGTATTTATTAGTGGTGGACTGACACATGCCTCGTTCGGCGGTATCGGACTGGGGCTGTACACGGGGATCTCGCCCATTCTATCCGCTGCCCTGTTTGCCGTTTTGTCGGCCTTCGGCGTGGAATGGCTCAGCAAGCGCAAAGACATGCGCGAAGATTCGGCCATTGCGGTATTTTGGACACTGGGAATGGCGCTGGGTATCATGTTCACTTTCCTGTCGCCCGGCTTTGCACCCGACCTTTCGGCCTACCTCTTCGGTAACATCCTGACCATTACAGCCAGTGATATCGCATTATTAGGTGTCCTATCGGTTGTTTTAGCTGTATTCTTTGGCCTCTACCTGCGCCCTATTGTCAGCATCGCGTTCGACCGCGAGTTCGCCCGTTCACAAGGACTGCCCGTAGAGTTCTTCGAATATGCCCTGATGCTGTTCATCGCCCTGACCATCGTGGCCTGCCTGCGCATGGTAGGTATCGTGTTGGTCATCTCACTGCTCACTATCCCGCAGATGACGGCCAATCTCTTTTCACACCGTTTCCACCGCATCATCTGGCTATCCATCGGCATCGGCTACCTCAGCTGTCTGGGAGGACTGCTGCTGTCGTTCTACCTGAACGTGCCTTCGGGAGCGTCCATCATCTTCTTCTCCATCCTTATCTATGCCGTATGCAAGACGGGGAAAAGCCTCTACATCGCCAACCTGAAGAAGCAAAACAGATTATAACCATACATTAAAAAAAGAATCATACAATGGAAATCAACATCCAATCATTAGACCAGATTCACGAAGCC
>ENA-OOXJ01001855-OOXJ01001855.1-human-gut-metagenome-genome-assembly--contig:-NODE-1855-length-12116-cov-4.055551_pt1 | contig 12116 bp, 8 predicted proteins | sample MGYA00241587_ERZ501343 | MGnify/ENA primary metagenome ERZ501343 (study PRJEB25962, sample SAMEA2042918) | human gut metagenome | biome: human gut; feature: human-associated habitat; material: faeces... | reverse complement strand
CCGCCGCAAACGGCGGCCGCATCACCCCGGCCACGGACCTGGACTACACCCCCGTACACCATGAGTATCACTTCGATGACACGGTATATAAAAACCGCGTATACTACGGCTTCGGCAAGGCGGACCCCTCTGTGGAGCTGCAGATGGGCCCCAACATCACCGACTGGCCCAAGATGTACCAGCTGAGCGAGAATCTGCTGGTGGAGCTGGCTGCGGTGATCCACGACCCGGTGACCACCACCGACGAGCTGATTCCCTCCGGAGAGACCTCCTCCTACCGCAGCAATCCCCTGCGTCTGGCCGAGTTCACCCTCAGCCGCCGGGTGCCGGAGTATGTGGAGCGGTCTAAGGCTGTGGCACAGCAGGAAAAGGCCCGGCGGGAGGGCGCCGTCAGCGACCGCCTGCGCCAGGTACTTTCCCGGGTGGGTGACGCCGACCAGCTGGCGGGAAGCACCCAGTTCGGCTCTGCCGTGTTTGCCAATAAGCCCGGCGACGGCTCCGCCCGGGAGCAGGCAGCCTCCTGCCAAAAGGTGCTGGGCGGCTTTGCCAATATCTGCTATCAGTTTGCCACCAAGCGCTACCGCAGCAACTGCATCAACTGGGGCATCCTGCCCTTCACTCTGGACGAGGGCACGCCCTTCGACTATGAAAGCGGCGACTGCGTGTTCGTGCCCCACATCCGCCAGGCGGTGGAGCAGGGCCGGGAGGACATTCCCGCCAAGGTTATCTGCCAAGACGGCAGTGTGCACGACCTTCTGCTGCATGTAAAGGGCCTGACGGCGGACGAAAAGGAAATCTTGCTGCGCGGCTGCCTGATGAACTACTACGCCGCCCGGAATAAGGAGTGAGACCATGGAGAAAATCAAAATGACCACCCCCCTGGTGGAGATGGACGGCGATGAGATGACCCGCATCCTGTGGGGGATGATCAAAGAGCAGCTGATCCTGCCCTTTGTGGACCTGAAGACCGAGTACTATGACCTGGGCCTGCTGCACCGGAACGAGACGGAGGACCGGGTGACGGTGGAGGCAGCCAATGCCACCCGCCGCCTGGGTGTGGCGGTGAAATGCGCCACCATCACCCCCAACAAGCAGCGCATGGAGGAGTACCCGCAGCTGACCCAAATGTGGAAGAGCCCCAACGGCACCATCCGCTCCATCCTGGACGGCACGGTGTTCCGCGCCCCCATCCTCATCGACTCCATTCACCCTGTGGTGAAGAACTGGAAAAAGCCCATCACCATCGCCCGGCACGCCTACGGGGATGTGTATAAGAGCGTGGATCTGTACACCACCGAGCCCGGCGAGTGCGTTCTCACCTTCCGGGGCCAGAGCGGCGCGGAGCAGACCGTTTCCGTCCAAAAGGTAGACGGCCCCGCCGTGTGGCAGGGCCAGCACAACAAGGAGTCAAGCATCCGCTCCTTTGCCCGGGCCTGCTTCCAGTACGCCATCGACACCCGGCAGGACCTGTGGTTTTCCACCAAGGACACCATCGCTAAGGTCTATGACGGCGAGTTTAAGCGGGTGTTTGAGGAGGAGTTTGAAGGCTACAAGGCGGACTTTGAGAAGCTGGGCATCACCTACTTTTACACCCTCATCGATGACGCTGTGGCCCGGGTCATCCGCTCTGAGGGCGGGTTTATCTGGGCCTGCAAAAACTACGACGGCGACGTTATGAGCGACATGGTCTCCACCGCCTTCGGAAGCCTTGCCATGATGACCTCCGTGCTGGTAGCCCCGGACGGCACCACGGAATATGAGGCCGCCCACGGCACTGTCACCAAGCACTACTACAAGTATCTGAAGGGGGAAAAGACCTCCACCAACCCCATGGCTACCATCTTTGCCTGGACCGGCGCATTGCGTAAGCGGGGCCAGCTGGACGGGCTTACTGATCTGGAGAATTTCGCCGGGCAGCTGGAGGGGGCCTGCTTTGACACCCTGAACCGGGGCACCATGACCAAGGATCTGGTGGGCCTGGTGGATGAGGGTGCGCCTGCCCACGCCGTCACCAGCGAGGAGTTTATTGCCGCCATCCGGGAGAACCTGGAAAAGCGTCTGTAAAACAGAAAGGGCTTGCCATCTTTTGTTTGAGAGATGGCAAGCCTTTTGAGATTGCCGGAAAGCTCTGCGGTTTTTCCGGCAAAAGGTCTATTCACTTTACATTGGGAACCACGCCCAGGATCACCATGGGTTCGGCGCCGGTATTCACCACGCTGTGGCTATGGCCCGGGGGACAGTAGTGGGTCATACCGGGGCGGACGGCCACGGCTTCGCCGTCGTCGGTGCATACGCCCTCCCCGGAGAGAAAGTGCATCACCTCAAAGCTATCCTCATGGACGTGATGGCCGATGGTGCTGCCTGCGGGCAGGGTCAGAATCAGAATTTTCCCCTGCTCGTCCTCAAATTTGCGCACCAGGGCCTGGCCCTGGCCGCCCTTGAAATGGGACACGGCCACTTCGGGGATGGAAGAAAAATCTAAAAACATAGCAAATTCTCCTTTGCAGTATTTTTGACCAGTATAACAGAGGAAGATCCGTTTGGCAACGGCTGTGGCGGAAGAGAAAGGAAGGACCGACCATGAAGGACAGAAACACCGAGATTCGGGAAGCCATTGAGGCCGGGAACCGGGCGCTGGACGCCCTGGATGAGGCCATGGGCCATCTGAAGACCGCCCGGGGCCTGGGCGTGTGGGACATGCTGGGAGGCGGCTTTCTCAGCAGCCTGCTGAAGCACTCCAAAATGGACGATGCTCAGCAGGCCATGCAGTACGCCCAGCAGGAGCTGCAGGATTTCAGCCGGGAGCTGGCGGACGTGCAGATGTATGTGGATGTCCAGGTGAATTTTGACGGGCTGACCCGCTTCGTGGACATGTTCTGCGACAGCTTTTTCGTGGACTGGATGGTACAGGATCAGATCGTCCGAGCCCAGGAGAACGTGGCCGAGGCCCGCAGCCGGGTGTGGGAGGCGGTGCAGCAGCTGCGGTTTTTGATTGGGGCGTGAGATAACAAAATGATAAAAACACATCCGCCTATAGGCGGATGTGTTTTTTAGGGCATGAGTTAGGCGAACAGGTAGCTGTACTTGTCACGGAGGGTGACGATCAGCTTCTCCAGGTCGGCGGGCAGGTCGTTGGACTTGGACAGGTCATAGTCCTTAGGCTCGCCGAAGGTGCGCACGCGAACCATGTCGCCGCCCAGGAACAGTACACCGGCGTTCTTGGAGTCCACCATATCCTCCGCGGTCTGGAACAGGGTGAACTTGTCGTGGCAGGGCTCGGAGGCGTAGGGGCAGAACTGGGTGCAGTTGCCGCACTCGTTGCACATCTTGTCCACATGGACGATCTGGTGGCTGCCGTCGGCCATGGCGATAGCGACATTGGCCCGGTTGGGGCAAGAGTCCACGCAGTTTTCGCAGACGGTATGGCACTGCAGGCAGCGCTTGCCCTCGCAGCAGGCGTCCTTGCTCATGAGCAGGGTGCCCTTCTTGGCGATGGCATCGGCCTTGGTCACATAGGCCGCAGCGGGGATCTCATAGGTGTGAGCCGCGCCGATGACTTCCTCTGCAAACCGGGCGGCGTCGGCAATGCCCTCGACCACGGTAGCGGGGCCCCGGGTGGCATCACCGGCGGCGTACACGCCGGCCACATTGGTCTTAAAGGCGGGACGGCCCTTCTTATCCAGTTCAATACCGTTGGCGCTCATGAGAGCATCGTCCACCTGCTCACCCACAGCGGAGATGACCAGGTCGCAGGGCACGGTGAAGAATTTGCCGGTGCCCACAGGGCTGCGGCGGCCGGAGGCATCAGCCTCGCCCAGCTTCATCTGCTCGCACTTGAGCACGCCGTCCGCTTGGGCCACGGGGGCGGCCAGCTCGGCGAAGGCTACGCCATCTTGAAGGGCCAGGGCCAGCTCATGCTCGTCGGCAGGCATATACTTCTTGGTGCGGCGATACACCAGGGTCACGTTCTTGGCGCCGCTGCGCTTGGCGAGACGGGCCGCGTCCATAGCGGTATTGCCGCCGCCCACCACCACCACATTGCCGCCTACGGCGATGTTGCCGGCCTTTACGCCCTTCATCCACTGGATGGCACCGGCCACATCGCCGGGGATATCCAGCTTGCCGGGCTTCCACGCGCCTACAGCGAAGAGGATATGGGTGTAGCCCATCTTCTTCAGCTCGTCCACAGAGGGGGCGGGAGCGCCGCACTTGACCTCCACATCGTACTTCTGCATCAGGGCGATGTCCTTCTCGATGGTCTCATTGGCGATGCGGAAGGAGGGGATCACATGCCGGGGCACACCGCCGAGGCAAGCCTCGCGCTCAAAGATAGTGGTCTCGATACCGGCCCGGCCCAGGAAATAGGCCGCGGCGATACCGGTGGGGCCGCCGCCGATAATAGCGGCCTTCTTGCCGGAAACCTTAGCAGGCTTCTTGATGGAGGCCATGAGAGCATCGTAGCCATGGTAGGCCGCCACCAGCTTGGTGTCACGGATCTGCACGGACTCCTCATAGAAGTTGCGGGTACATTTATTCTGGCAGCGGTGTGCGCAGATGGTGCCTGTGAGGAAGGGCAGAGGGTTCTTCTCAGTGATAAGCTTCAGGGCCGGGCCGTACAGCTCCTTGCGGCACAGCTCCACATACTCAGGAATGTCCTGCTCGATGGGGCAGCCGCCCTTGCAGGGGGCAGTGAAGCAGTCCATCCAGGGCACATTCTTCTCGCTCTTGCGCTTGGGCAGGGGCTTGATGGGCTTGACATGGTGATAGTCTGTGTGAGAAGCGGCGGACATCTCACAAATGGCCTCGGTGCAGGTGCCGTCAAAGGCCTTGTAGGGCATGGGCTCCACCTTTTCCACCATCTGCAGCAGGCGGTTGTATCCACCGGGCTTGAGGATGGTGGTGGCCACGGTGATGGGCCAGATACCGGCGGCAAAGAGCTTGTCGCAGTTGAAGTATTCTGCGCCGCCGGCGAAGGAAATGCGCATCTTTCCCTTGAACTGGCGGGAAATCCGATGGCACATCTCAATGGTCAGGGGGAACAGGCTGCGGCCGGACATATACATCTCGTCATTGGGCAGCTCGCCCCGGGTGGTGTCCACAGGGAAGGTGTTGGAGAGCTTCAGACCAAACTCCAGGCCGTTTTTATCGGCCAGTGCCTGCAGGCGCTCAAACATAGGCACGGCGTCGGCCCACTGGAGGTCTTCCCGGAAGTGGTGGTCGTCAAACACGATATAGTCATAGCCCATACCGTCCAGAATGGTCCGGGCGGTCTCATAGCCCAGGATGGTGGGGTTGCACTTCACGAAGGTGTGCAGATGCTTTTCGGAGATGAGGTAGGAGGCAATGCGCTCGATCTCATCCGGGGGGCAGCCGTGGAGAGTGGACACGGTGACGCTGCGGGAGACACGGGGAGAGATGGCGTCAATGTAGTCGCTCTCCTGGGGAAACAGCTCCTTAAGCACTGCCTTGCACTCGCCGAAAATGGCGGTCCTGGTGGCGTCCATCATGCCGTTGAGGTAGGTGTCCACCTTCTCGCCCTTGATGCCCTCCAGGTCATAGCCCACGGACATATTGAACACGAAGCCGTTGGGGTCGCCCAGGCCGTAGACCTTGGAGAGGACCTTCAGGGCGCACCAGGCCTTAATGTATTCGTCCATAGCCTGGGGCACGGTCAGCTCCGTGGACCACTCCTGGTTGTAGCCCTCGTCATTGGCCAGGATGCAGGGGCGGGGCACGCAGGCGGCCAGGTCGGCGCCGTCCATCTTCTGCACGGTCTTTACCTCAAAGAAGCGGGCCCCGGCGAAGTAGGCGGCGATGATGTTCTGAGCCAGCTGGCTGTTGGGACCGGCGGCAGGCCCGAAGGGAGTCTCGATGCGCTCGCCGAAAATGGGCAGGCTCTTGCCGCTGGCCTTGTAGGCCTTGTGCACGCCGAAGATCTCGCCGCTCATGGCGTACTCGGTGACCACCCAGTTCATAAGAGACTTAAAAGGAATGGGATACATTTTTTCAGACATAGGGCTTCCTCCTATATTTATTCAAAATAATACTCGTCCTCCGTCCACCGGACGGGGTTTTCATCCATATATTGCCAAATGCGGAGATAATCCGCCTCGTTGCGGATCACATGGTCGTAATAGCCCCGCTGCCAAATGGGAAAACCGGCTTTTTTGTTTGTAAGCCGTTTCCATGCGGAGAGAAACGCCGGCAATCGCGCGTTCGTAGGGGCCGACGTCCTCGACGGTCCGCGCTCCCCACAAATGGAAAGAATGAAATGCACATGGTTGGGCATGATGACATAATGATTGATGGTTATCTCATCATAAAAGGCGTCCATTTCCAGCAGAGTGTCCCGAACCATTGCACCACATTTCGATAGCCGTACATACGGGGCGTCGAGGACGCCGCCCCCTACGGAATGGCCCAAGATGTGCTGCTTATCCCTGGTACACACGGTTATATAATAGGACCCGTTGGCACTATAATCGTACCCTGTCAGCCGGCCCTTTTTCCGCTTCGGCTGCGCCTCCAAGGAATCAATACACCCGGTGATTCAAATCTCCCCAAAGCTTCTTGGCGGCCTCCAGGATATGGGCGTTCTCGGCCTCCTCATCGATACCCACCAGCACGCGATCCTGCATAAGGACCTTGCCGTTTGCGATGGTGGTCTGGCACTGGCGGCCGGTCATGCCGAAGATCATGTGGCCGTCAATATTCTCGTCGGAGAAGGGGGTGAAGGGCTTGTAGTCCATGACGATGATGTCAGCGGCGGCGCCGGATTTCAGCACGCCCAGGGTGGCGGGGAAATACTTCTCGCCGATCTTGGCGTTGTTTTTGAACAGCATATCCGTGACCTCGCACCAGCCCACGTTGGGCAGGCAGTTCTGGCTGCGCTGGGAGCACAGGGCCACCTTCAGGGACTCCAGCATGTCGTTGGTATAGGCATCGGTGCCCATGCCCAGGAGGATGCCGCGCTTGTGCAGCTGGAGCACCGGGCAGATGCCGATGGCGTTGCCCATATTGCTCTCGGGGTTATTCACCACCATGGTGCCGGTCTCCTTGATGATCTCCATTTCGGCAGTGTTTACATGGATGCAGTGGCCCAGGATGGTCTTTTCTCCCAGAATGCCGTGGTCCTGCAGGCGCTGCACGGGGCGGCGGCCATAGTTCTGCAGGGAGTCATACACATCGTTCATGCCCTCGGACACATGGATGTGATAGCCTGTGCGGCCATTGTTGGCCGCCACCATGCGGTCAAAGGTCTTGTCGGAGATGGTGAACAGGGCGTGTCCGCCGAACATGGCGGCCAGCATGGGGTCCTTGCTCCTCTCGCACTCGGTGATGAAGTCGGCATTCTCCTGAATGGCCTGGAGGCACTTTTCCTCGCCGTCCCGGTCGGAGACCTCGTAGCACAGGCAGGAGCGCAGGCCCAGACGCTTCGACTCCTGGGCGATGGTGTGCAGGGTGCCGGGGATCTCGCCGTAGGAGGCATGGTGGTCAAAGATGGTGGTGACGCCCTGCTTAATGGAGTCCATGTAGAGGGCGGTGGCGCTGGCGCGGGTACCGTCCATCATCAGGTGGCGGTCGATAGCCCACCAGGTGCCGTCCAGCACCTCGTAGAAATTGGTGGGGTTGTTGCCTACAATGGACAGGCCCCTTGCCAATGCGGAGTAGATGTGGGTGTGGGCGTTGATGAAGGCGGGCATGATGACGCCGCCCTTGGCATCGATGATCTGGGCGTCCGCATACTTGGCGCGCAGGGCGCTTTCCTCGCCCACCTCCACGATCCGGCTGCCCTCGTAGGCCACAGCGCCGTGCTCATAGTACCCCTTTCCATCGGGGTCACGGGTGATGAGTCTGCCATTGGTGACTAAATACATTCTTTTTTCCTCCTTGCTGTTTTCTCGCTGTTACGGTTTTGAGTCAAGACCTTTCTCCCTATATTCGACACTGCCGCATATAATGAAAAATGTTCCAAACCCTCCCGAGAGGATCTGAAACACTCAAGCGCAGCGCCGAGTGATAGTTGCAGCCCGTGCGCGAAGCACTTCCTTACAGCTACCAATTCTGATTGCTTTTTCTATTTTACACGAATACTGCGCAAAACGCAACAGAAAATTATACAATTTTATCTATGAAAGCTGAAAACTGTTTCCATCAGACCGGTACGCAAACTGCACGAAAACAGAACCGTAAATTTCTTGTGTTGTATCGGTCATCAATATAATAAAGAAATACGATAACGGCAAGAAATGGTGTGTGCGGAAAAATCAAGGAAGGTGTCCCGGGCCATTAAATCCAATGGATATTAGAGCGTTCCAAGCTTCCATATCCTAACCATCGTGGCAAAAGTCTTTTTCAATGCGCAAAGCACCACAGGCACAGAGGTGCCTGTGGTGCTTTTGATACTTAGGCTGGGGACTATCATCACGCATCGCGCATCCGGTGCGCACACCGGCTTTGGCAAGCCGCCCTACTCCTTAGCCAAGGATGTGGGTTTTCGCAGCTGCTCCACCCCTTCAAAATGACAGAATCCGGTTTTCCACCGACCATTTCAGCTCCACAGTGAGCATACCAGGTCTGTATACCCGGACGGGTCCGCCAGGGGCAGGCCCGCAATAAGCAGCGCCTGGTTATACAGCACCTCTGCGTACTTCTTCGCAAGCTCCGGATCGGTAGCCCGGACGCTTTCCAGCTTCAGAAATGCCGGGTGGGCCACATTCACCTCCAAAATGCGCTTGGCCTTCATGGATAGCTCCGGCTGCACGGCCTGGAAATACTTCTCCATTTCAAAGGTCAGGCCCTCGCCGCTGGTCATGCACACCGGGTGGCTCTTGAGCTTTTGGGACGCCTTCACCTCGTCCACCCGGTCTCCCAGGGTCTCCTTGATAAAGGCCAGGCATTCCTTGTCGCTCTCGCTCTCCTGAGGCTTGGGCTCGTCCTCCAGGCCCAGGTCGCCGTCCACGGCGGAGCGGAACTCCTTGCCATCGTAGGTGCGCAGGCTGTCCGCCAGGAACTCATCCGCCCGGTCGGTGCAGTAGAGGATCTCCATGCCCCGTTCCTTCAAAAGCTCCGTCTGGGGCAGGCTGTCGATGGATGCCACAGTGTCCCCGGCGGCGTAATAAATATACTTTTGGCTCTCGGGCATACGGTCCGCATACTCCCGGAGGGTCACCAGCTTTTTCTCCGTAGAGGAGTAGAACAGCAGCAGCTCCTGGAGGCTCTCCCGCTTTTCGCCGAACTGGTTCAGCACGCCCACCTTCAGGGCCCGGCCGAAGTTCTCATAGAACTTTTCATAGCCCGCCCGGTCATCCGTGAGCATCTTCTTCAGCTCAGCGATGATCTTCTTTTCCAGGTTGCCGGAAATGATTTTCAGCTGCCTATCGTGCTGTAAAAGCTCCCGGGAGATATTCAGGCTCAGATCCGGAGAGTCTACCACGCCCCGGACGAAGCTGAAATACTCCGGCAGCAGCTCCTGGCAGTGATCCATGATCATGACCCCTGCGGAATACAGCTGCAGGCCCGGCTTAAAGTCCTGGGTGTAGTACAGATTCGGCACCTTGGAGGGGATGAACAGCAGGGCCTTATAGGTCACCGCCCCCTCGGCGGACACGGAGATGACGCTCTGGGGCGGAGCCATCTCGCCGAAGCGCTGCTGATAAAATTCGTCGTACTCCTCCTTGGTGACCTCGCTCTTTTTCCGCTGCCATAGGGGCACCATGCTGTTGAGGGTCTCCCATTCGTACACCGTGTCATACTCGGGCTTATCGTCTGGGCTGTCGGGCTTTTTCACCGAGTGGGGCAGGAGCATCTTGATGGGGAAGCGGATGTAGTCAGAGTATTTTTTCACCAGAGACTTGATGGTCCAATCCTCCAAATACCGGCTGAACTCGCCCGGCTCCTCACCATCGGGCTTGATGTGCATGATGATGTCCGTGCCCACAGCGTCCCGCTCCGCCTCGGTAACGGTGTAGCCCTCCGCGCCGGAGGACTCCCATTTCCAGGCCTGGGTCTCGCCGTACTTCCGGGTCACCACGGTGATGTAGTCGGCCACCATGAAGGCCGAGTAAAAGCCCACGCCGAACTGGCCGATGATGTCAGTATCTCCGGCGGCCTCCTCTCCCTGCTCCTGGCGGAACTTAAAGCTGCCGCTGGAGGCGATGACACCCAGGTTGTTCTCCAGCTCATCCGCGCTCATACCGATGCCGTTGTCGCTGACGGTGAGGGTACGGGCGTCCTTGTCCACGGAAATGGTAATGGCAAAGTCACCCCGGTTCAGCCCCACCTTATCGTCTGTCAGGGACAGATAGCAGAGCTTGTCAATGGCGTCTGAGGCGTTGGAAATGATCTCCCGCAGGAAGATCTCCTTATGGGTGTAGATGGAGTTCACCATCAGGTCCAGCAGCCGCTTGGACTCGGCCTTGAATTGTTTTTTGCGCATATATAACGCTCCCTTCGTGTAAAAAGAGATGCCCACGCATCCCAATTGACCATTATTGACCATATTGTAGCGCACCGGGCGGCAAATGTAAATCCCCGCCGTGTAAACAATCTTTTAACTTATTTACAAAATCCGGCGGCGGTGCTACAATGGCAGCATGCAAAACCCCCATGTCATTGTGCGGGCGCAGCGCACCCGTGGCAATCCGTTTTATCCAAACATACACTACATAATAACACAAGGAGAACATCATGCTGACTATAAAAGACCTGTTTGACCTGGATCACACCATCGCCGCCGACTACCTCTCCCGGTTTACCTATCCCTGGGAGGCCCTGGCAGGCATAAAGGACTTCATCCTCTCCGTAGGCCCCACTCTGGAGGGGTACGACGAGGTTTCCCCCCAGGTCTGGGTGCATAAAACCGCCACCGTGGCCCCCACTGCCTACCTGGGCAGCCCCTGTATCATCGGCCCGGAGACGGAGGTGCGCCACTGCGCCTTCATCCGGGGCAGCGCCCTGGTGGGTGCCGGCTGCGTGGTGGGCAACTCCGTGGAGCTGAAAAATGTCATCCTCTTTGACGGCGTGCAGACCCCCCACTATAACTATGTGGGCGATTCCATCCTGGGCTATAAGTCCCACATGGGCGCCGGCTCCATTACCTCCAATGTGAAAAGCGACAAGCTGCCGGTGGTGGTCCGCTGCGGCCAGGAGCGCATGGACACCGGCCGCAAAAAGGTGGGCGCCATGCTGGGCGACTTTGTGGAGGTAGGCTGCAACAGCGTCCTGAACCCCGGCACCGTTATCGGACGCCACAGCATCATCTATCCCACCTCCTGCGTCCGGGGTGTGCTGGCCGAAAACAGCATTCACAAAAACGACGGCACGGTTATTACACAGAAGTAAGCATACCTCCCGGGATAAACCCCTCGTCCACCCCTACACGCGGTTTCATAACCCATCCGTAGGGCGATCCGCCCTCAGCCCACCGCCCGACAACCGCCACACCATCACGGCGGCGTGAGGGTACGCCGCCCTACGCGCAACAGGAAGCTGCGGTGGGGCGGGACGATGTGGGGGCATCGTCCCCTACGGAAATGCAACAAGAGCTGCGGTGAAACGGGGCGTCGAGGACGCCGCCCCCTACACAAAGTATTTATTATGTCAGATTGCAGAGGGCTGTGTTCTTCCCCGCCCTCTGCAATATCATCCCCGCAACATTTTCTCCCCCATTCTTCCCGCAAAAGGGGTTGACAGCGGTATTTTTTTGGCATACTATTAACATATTAAAGGCCTCGCAGAGTTTGCCGCCTGCAGGCGGCAAAAATTGAGATCATTTTTCACCGCGACATGCGCGTGGAGAAAAATACCTCTCAGGCTGCCGGTGTGGAATTTTGGTGCTCCGCACCAAAATTATGCGCGCAGCAGACCTGGGGCCTTTTGGCGGAAAAACGAAGTTTTTTCGCCAGTTATAATGTTCCGGTAGGTAAGGCTACCGCAGGGATACGGACTGCTGCCGCGAAGTGGTGGAGACACCATAAGATGGTTTGAACAGGCGATATCGAAACCAAGGTATCATCTAACGCAGTTTCATTGCCCCGCGATGCTAAAGCTTGTTACGGTGGACAATAGCCCGCGTCGCACTCTGTATGGCGCGCACTTTTCCGCAGCGGCCCGCC
>ENA-OOXJ01001854-OOXJ01001854.1-human-gut-metagenome-genome-assembly--contig:-NODE-1854-length-12137-cov-2.874441_pt1 | contig 12137 bp, 10 predicted proteins | sample MGYA00241587_ERZ501343 | MGnify/ENA primary metagenome ERZ501343 (study PRJEB25962, sample SAMEA2042918) | human gut metagenome | biome: human gut; feature: human-associated habitat; material: faeces... | reverse complement strand
CCTGCCGCTCGAAACGTGCCAGACGATGAACGGCTCGTGGGGATATGCCGTGGCCGACCGCCGCTACAAACCGACGGCCGCGCTCATCCGCCTGCTGGCCCGCACGGCAGGCAAGGGGGCCAACCTGCTGCTCAACGTGGGCCCGCAACCCGACGGGGCCCTGCCCGAAAAGTCGCTGACGCGCCTCGACAGCATGGGCCGCTGGCTCGCCCGCTACGGCGAAACCATCTATGGCACCGAGGCCGGCCCCTGGCACGCGGGCGACAGCATCGTCACCACGCGACGCGGCAACCGCCTCTTCCTGCACGTGCTCTCGCCCAACGTGGAGGAGGTGGAGCTGCCCGTGCCGTTCCGCGTGCGCTCGGTGAGGACCCTGGCCGACGACAGTACGCCGCGTCACACCGCCCACAACGGCCTGCTCCGAATCTACGGACTAAAAATTGACCGTTCGTGCCCCGATTATGTCATCGAAATAAAATAGACAACACATGCGATACCTCGACCCGAAAGCCGACCTTACCTTTAAAAAGGTGTTTGGCGAGAACCCTGAGCTCGCCCGCAGCTTCCTCAACGCGCTCCTGCCCTTCGAGGGGCCCGAGGAGGAGATTGAGAGCATCGAATACCTGCCCGCCGAGCTCGTGCCCGACACGCCGCTCAGGAAAAACAGCATTGTCGACGTCAGGTGCCGCGACGCACGCGGCAGGCAGTTCATCGTGGAGATGCAGATGGTCTGGTCGCCCGAGTTTCAGCAGCGCGTGCTCTTCAACGCTGCCAAGGCCTACGTCAGGCAGAGCGACAAGGGCGACGACTACCGCCTCCTGGAACCCGTCTACTCCCTCAACCTCGTCAACGAGGTCTTCGAGCCCGAACTGCAAGGCTACTACCACTACTACCGCATGGTGCACGTGGAGCACAGCGAGAAGGTCATCGACGGGCTCCACCTCGTCTTTGTGGAGCTGCCCAAGTTTCGCCCCGACACCTTCTCGCAAAAGAAAATGCAGGTGCTCTGGCTGCGCTATCTCACCGAGATTGGCGCGCACACCACCGAGGTGCCCGCCGAACTCATGGACAACCCCGACATCTGCCGCGCCGTGACGGCCGTCGAGGAGGCGGCCTACACCGACGCCCAGCTGCTCGGCTACGACAAGTTCTGGGACGCCATCAGCGTGGAGAAGACCCTCTACAACAGCGGCCTCAGGAAAGGACGCGCCGAGGGCATGGAGGAGGGCAGAGCCGAGGGAAGAGAACAAGGCCGCGCCGAAGGCATGGAGCAAGGCCGGCGCGAAGCCGTCGTGGAAACGGCCCGCCGCATGAAGGCTCTGGGCCTGGCGCCCGACGTCATCGCGGGTGCTACGGGGCTCACGGCCGACGACATCGAGAAGCTCTGAGCACAGACGGAGGCCATAGCGGCCGGGGGACGGCTGGCCGCGGCCGCAGGGCGTTTTCGCAGCCGGCAACCACGGAAAACGGAAAAAATAGCTTAACTTTGCCCGTATGATGCAACCTACCGACGGGACGACGCCGAGCGTTTCGGTCGTCATGTGTACGTACAACGGGGCCCGCTATCTGGACGAACAGATGGACTCGGTCCTGGCACAGGACTACCCGCTGCTCGAAGTAATCGTGCAGGACGACGGTTCGAGCGACGACACCATCGACATCCTGCACCGCTACGCCCGCCGCGACCGCCGCGTCCACGTGTTCCGCAACGAACGAAGGCTGGGCTTCAACCGCAACTTCCACACGGCCATGCTGCGCGCCCGCGGCGACCTCATAGCTATTGCCGACCAGGACGACATCTGGTTTCCGCAGAAAGTGCGCCGGCAGGTGGAGGCCATCGGCACCTGCGACCTGTGCTTCTCGGCCTACTTCCGCGATGCGACGTTTTCCAACCACCTTTCGTGCAAGGTATGCCCGGCCGGGCGGCTGGAAGACCTGCTCTTCACCAACGTCATCCCGGGGCATACGATGCTCGTGCGCCGCAGCTTCGTGGGCCATGAGACGGCGTGGAACGACGACTTCTACTACGACTGGTGGTTTCTGCTGATGGCCCACATGGGCGGCGGCGTGGCAAGGGTGGACGAGGCGCTCAACTGGCACCGGCCGCACGAGGCGTCGGCCATAGCCCGCCTGCGGCAGCAAAGGGGCGGCACGCAGCGCGAGGCGCACGCATCGTGGCACCCGTACGTGTTTGGCTGGCTCGACCTGGCGCGGCTCCGCCACGAAAAGCGCTGGCAACAGTTCTACCGCAGCCTGCTGACCATCATTCCGGCCGAAAAACAACCCGTGGCCCACGCCCTGTGCGCGGCCCTGCTGGGACGGGGCGGCGGCACGTTGCGCCTGTGCTGCCTGTGCCTGCGGCACCGCCGCCTGGTTTATCCCTCGAAAGGTGAGCCCGACTGGAAGAACCGCCTGCGGGCCTTCTGCTACCCGGCCATCTATGCCTACGGAAACACAACATTCAGGAAATGAAAAGCCACAGCGCTTGCATTTTCTGCCACAAGACACATTATAATAATGATGAGACCTAACATAGCCGTCATACTGGCGGGAGGCGTCGGCAGCCGCTTGGGACTGAGCACGCCTAAACAGTTTTTCAAAGTGGCCGGGAAGATGGTCATCGAACACACCATCGACACGTTCGAGAAAAACGCCCACATCGACGAGATTGCCATCGTGTCGAACCCGTTCTACATGGCCGACATCGAAAACATGGTGCTCCGCAACGGATGGAAAAAGGTGAAGCGCATACTGAAAGGGGGCAAGGAACGCTACGACTCGAGCCTCTCGGCCATACGCGCTTACAGCGGACGCGACGTGAACCTCGTCTTTCACGACGCCGTGCGCCCCCTCGTGAGCCAGCGCATCATCGACGACGTGGCGGCCGCCCTTGTCGAGCACGAAGCCATCGACGTTGTGCTGCCGGCCGTCGACACCATCATCGAAGCCGAGGACGGACACATCGCCTCCATCCCCGACCGCTCGCGTCTCATGCGCGGCCAGACGCCGCAGGCCTTCCGCCTCAGCGTTATCGAACGGGCCTACGAGAAAGCCCTGACCGACCCTGCCTTCAAGGTGACGGACGACTGCGGCGTCGTGGTGCGCTATCTGCCCGAAGTGGCCGTCCACCTCGTGGCGGGCGAGGAGAGCAACATGAAACTTACGTACAAGGAAGACACGTACCTGCTCGACAAGTTTTTCCAGCTGCGCCGCAGCGAACTGCCGGCCGGCCACATCGACCCGGCCACGCTGCGCGGCAAGGTGGCCGTCGTCTTCGGCGGGTCGTATGGCATCGGGAAAGACACGGTCGACCTGCTCGCCGGGGCCGGCGCCCGCGTTCACAGCTTTTCGCGCAGCACAACGGGCACCGACGTGGCCCGACGCGACAGCGTGGCCGAGGCCCTGCGCCGCACGGCCGACGAGGAGGGACACATCGACTACGTCATCAACACCGCCGGCGTGCTCAACCGCGAACCCCTCAACACGATGGACTACGACACGATACGCGCCGCCGTCGACACCAACTATATGGGCACCGTCCACGTGGCGCTGGAAGCCTATCCCTACCTGAAAGAGACGAAGGGCAAGCTCGTCTTCTTCACTTCGAGCAGCTACACGCGCGGCCGCGCCTTTTACAGCATCTACTCGTCGACAAAGGCCGCCATCGTCAACTTTGTGCAGGCCGTGGCGCAGGAATGGGAGCCGGCCGGCATCACCGTGAACTGCATCAACCCCGAACGCACCAAAACACCCATGCGCGTGAAAAACTTCGGCGTGGAGCCCGACGACTCGCTGCTGGCCTCGCGCACGGTGGCCGAGGCTACGGTGGGCTCGCTCCTCTCGGACTACACGGGCCAGGTAATCGACGTGAAACGCAAGCGCTCATGAAACACGACGAAGCCCTGCGGGCCTACATGAAGCGCCACCTGCGCCGCTGCCAGCTGAAAGAGCTGGACATACTGCGCGAAATAGACGTCATCTGCCGACGCCATGACATCCCGTACTGGCTCGACGGAGGTACTCTGCTCGGAGCCGTGCGCCACGGAGGCTTTATCCCTTGGGACGACGACATAGACATTGCCATGCCCCTGGCCGACATCGACCGCTTCTGCCGTGCGGCGACGAACGAACTGCCCGGGGAGCTCTTTCTGCAAACGCGCGCAACCGATGCCGACGTGGTGGCGCCCGTCGTCAAGGTGCGCGACCGGGCGTCGCTCCTCGTGGAGCCGGGCGACGACTTTGCCCGCGGCTATGCCAAGGGGCTCTACGTCGACATCTTCCCCATGCGCCCCTACCCAGACGTGTCGCGGAGCTTCGTGCACCGCGTGGCCCGCGGCTACTGCCGCGCCAACGCCGTGCTGCACACGGCCCACTATTACAGCCTGCGCTCCTTTGCCGAGTTTTTCTACTTCGGTGCAAAGCGGGCGCTCTGCCGTGTGGCATGGGAAGCTGCCTGCCTGGCATTTCCCATGAACGAGTATCTTTCCAACACGCTCGACAATAACGGCTACGGCATCATGCACCGCACCGACTCGGTCTTTCCTCTGTCGACCATTGCGTTCGAAGGCATCGCCTTCAGCGCCCCCGCCAACCCCGACGCCTATCTGCGCGACCTGTACGGCGACTACCAGGCCCTGCCGCCCGAGGAAAAACGACACGGCCACGCCGTCTTTTTCCAACCCGACCAGAACGAGACGGGAGGCGGGGAGAAACTCTGAAAAACTGCGCCGCCAACGCCGCGGCCACACCATATTATATATATACACCCAAACCGTAAGACACCCAACAGCCATGGAACCTGCACGCATCGACGTCTCCGTCCTCATCCTCTTCTTCAACCGGCCGGAAGCTTTGGCCGCCGTGTTCGAACAAGTGCGCCGGGCACGGCCCGCACGCCTCTTCCTCTACCAGGACGGCCCGCGCGGCGAACGCGACATGCCGGGCATCGAGGCCTGCCGCAAGATTGTGGCCGACATCGACTGGCAGTGTGAGGTGCACCGCCTCTACCAGGAGAAAAACTACGGCTGCGACCCGTCGGAGTACATCTCGCAGAAATGGGCCTTCTCGCAAACCGACAAATGCATCGTGCTGGAAGACGACGACATCCCCAGTCAGTCGTTCTTCCCCTTCTGCAAGGAGATGCTCGACCGCTACGAGAACGACCCCCGCATCGCCATGATTACCGGTACGAACTACGACGAGCAAACGGCCGACATGCCGTACGACTACTTCTTCGCCACGACGTTCAGTATCAGCGGCTGGGCCAGCTGGCGCCGCGTTGTCGACCAATGGGACGAGCACTACTCGTTCCTGGACGACGAGTTTAATCTGCGCCAGCTCTCCGAGTATATCAAAGAGCGCAAATTCCAAAGCAACTTCATCGACTTCTGCCGCTACCACCGCTCGGTGGGCAAAGCCTACTACGAAACCATCTTCCACGCCGCCATCTTCCTGAGCAGCAGCCTGAGCATCGTGCCCCGCGTGAACATGATCAACAACCTCGGCGCCTGCGGCGAAGGAGCCCACCTGGCCGGCACAAACGACCGCCTGCCGAAAGCCTACCGCCGCATCTTCACGATGGGGCGCCACGAGTTGCAGTTTCCCCTGCGCCACCCGAAATATATCATCGAGAACGTGGGCTACAAGGACCGCATGTTCCGCACGATGGCATGGGGCCACCCGTGGATCAAGGTGGGGCGCTCGCTCGAAGAGCTCTGCATCAACCTGCGCCACGGCGACTTCAAGCGCATCGGCCGGGCCATGGCCAACCGCTGGCGCATCCTGACGGGACGCTCACGCTTCGACTGACACCCCGGCCGGGAGAAAAACAACCGGCGCCCGAACTGCCACGGAAAAAATTCGTACTTTTGCAAAAAGCGCCACACAGCGCCATACAGACAAGCTATGAACATCAAAGGAAAAGTGCATTACGTGGGCGTAAACGACCGCGTGAAACATCGCTTCGAGGGGCTTTGGTTTCTCCCGATGGGCGTTTCGTACAACTCGTATCTGATAGACGATGAAAAAGTGGCCCTCGTCGACACGGTAGACGTGGCCTTCTTTGCAGAATATCTCGAAAAAATACGCGAAGTCATCGGCGACAGACCCGTCGACTACCTGGTGATCAATCACATGGAGCCCGACCATTCGGGCAGCATCTCACTCATACGGAAATACTACCCGGGCGTGCGCCTCGTGGGCAACAGAAAAACTTTCGAGATGGTGCAGGGCTTCTACGGCGAGCCGACCGGAGACGACATCATGGTGGCCGAGGGCGACGAGCTCCCGCTGGGCCACCACCGCCTGCGCTTCCACCTGGCCCCCATGCTCCATTGGCCCGAGACGATGGTAAGCTACGACCAGACGGACAAGATTTTGTTCTCGGGCGACGCCTTCGGCTGCTTCGGGGCCCTGAACGGCGCCGTGCTCGATACGCAGATGAACACGGAACCCTACTGGCCTGAAATGGAACGCTACTTCGCTTCCATCCTGGGCAAGTTCTGCGCGCCCGTGCGTACGGCCCTGCAAAAACTGGGCGGCCTGAACATCGCCATGATATGCTCCACACACGGACCCGTATGGACCGAGCAGGCACCGCGGGCCATCGAAACCTACCGCCGCCTGAGCCACGGCGAAAACCGCCCCGGCGTGGTGGTGTGCTACGGCTCCATGTATGGCAACACGCAGCGCGCAGCCGAGGCCGTGGCCGAGGGTGCAGCCCGGGCCGGGGTGAACGACATCATCGTCCATAACCTGTCGGTGTCGCAACCCTCGTTCGTGCTGGCCGACATCTTCCGCTACAACGGACTGGCCATCGGCGGGCCGACGTATAACGGCGGCCTGTTCCCCGTTGTGGAGGACCTGCTGAAACGCCTCGCCGGCCGAGAGGTCTGCCACCACCATCTGGCCTGCTTCGGCGGCTTCACATGGTCGGGACAGGCCGTCAAGACCATCACAGCCTACAACGAAAAAATGAAAATGACGCCCGTGGGCTGCCCCGTGGAATGGAAACAGGGAACAGGGGCCGGAACGCTCGCGCAGGCCCGCCAGCTGGGCGAAGCCCTGGGCCGCGCCGTCCTCGACGGAACAGCCTGCTGAACCATCGGCCTCACACCATATATATAAGCAAGCCCCATGCCGCAAAAGCTCATCCAACGCCAGACGCAAACGCAAACGCAGACACTCTCGCCGCTGCAAGTGGCTTTCGTGCGCATGCTCGAACTGCCCGTGACCGACCTGGAAGAGCGCGTCCGCAACGAAATGATGGAAAACTCGGCCCTCGAAGAAAACGACGACGACCGACGGGCCGAAGAGGAGACCGAGCAAAGCGAAACGGACGAGGGGAGCGACATATATGGGGACGACGTGCCGTTGCACGTGAACGACGCCATGGGCGACTACCTGAACGACGACGATACGCCCGACTATCTGAAAACGCAGGCCGACGAAGCGCGCGAACGCCACGAGATACCGCTCACGGAGGACGCCTCGTTCTACGAAAGCCTGAACCGACAGGTGAACGAATGCGACCTGACGGCAGAGGAAAAGACGCTGCTGGAATATCTCATCGGCTCGCTCGACGCCGACGGCTTCCTGCGGAAAGACCTTGAAACGCTGGCCGACGAACTGGCCGTCTATCATAACATCAACACCGACAAGACGGAGCTCGAACGCCTCCTGGGCGTGCTCCAAACGTTTGAGCCGCGCGGTATCGGGGCCCGCAACCTGCAAGAGTGCCTGCGCCTGCAACTGACCGACCCCGACAACCGCTCGCCCCACAGGCGGCAGGCGCTCGACGTGGTGGATCGTTGCTTCGACGACTTCATCCACAAACGAAAGGAGAACATCAAGCGCCGCATGGGCTGGGACGAGGAAACCTATGGCCACGTGATGCACGAGCTGACCCGCCTGAATCCGCGGCCCGGCAGCGCCCTGAACGAAGGCGAGAGCCACGCCGCCCCAACGGTCGTCCCCGACTTTTTCCTCTCCGTGGCCGACGACGGCAGCCTCGCCATCCGCCTGAACCACGGCGAGGTGCCCGAGCTGCGCGTGAGCCGCGCCTTCCGCGACAGCATCCGTGAGTACGCCGACAAGAAGAACAAGCTCTCGCGTGAGCAGAAAGACACCTACCTCTACGCCTGCCGCAAGGTGGAAGCCGCGCAAAGCTTCATCGACATCCTGCACCGGCGCAACAACACGCTCTATGCCGTGATGCGCACCATCGCCGAGCTCCAACGCCCCTTCTTCGACGAAGACGACGAGAGCCGCCTGCGCCCCATGACGCTCAAAGACGTGGCCGAGCGCACCCGGCTGGACATATCCACCGTATCGCGCGTTACCAACAGCAAGTACGTGCAGACAGCCTACGGCACCTACCCGCTCAAATTCTTCTTTTCGTCGCAATTCAAGACCAACGAGGGCGAAGAGCTCTCCTCGCGCAAGATAAAAGCCATGCTGCGCCGCCTCATCGAGGAGGAAGACAAAAACGCGCCCCTGCCCGACGAGGCGCTGGCCGCACAGCTCAAAGAGCAGGGCTACCCCGTGGCGCGACGCACCGTGGCCAAATACAGGGAACAGATGGGTTTTCCCCCGGCCCGGTTGCGCCGGTAGGCACACCCCCGTTTCGACCGACAACACAAAGGCCCGTCCCGCCCGGCGCGGACCGACATACGCCGACATGAACAACAAACTGTTAGTACTCACAGCCCAGGTGATTTCCCTCCTGTTCTCACCGTTCTACCTTCCGGTCATCGCCTTCATCGTGCTCTTCCTGTTCAGCTACCTGAACCTCTACCCGCCGTTATACAAGCTCATTATCATCGCCATGGTCTACGTTTTCACCGTAGCCCTCCCGCGGCTGGGCATCTACCTGTACCGGCGGCTCAACGGATGGACGCGCCACCAGCTCGGGCGCCGCGAGCGCCGCTTCGTGCCCTACATTCTCTCCATCATGTGCTACGCCGCGCTGCTCTATCTGATGTATTCGCTCCCCATGCCGCGCTTCACGCTGGGAGTGGTCACGGGAGCGCTGACCATCCAGATAGCCTGCGCCATCGCCAACCACTGGATAAAGGTCTGCGCCCACTCGGCCGCCTCGGGCGGCGTCATCGGAGCGCTGCTGGCCTTCTCCCTCATTTTCAACTTCGACCCCACGGGCTGGCTCTGCCTGACCATCGTGCTGGCAGGCGCCGTGGGGACAGCACGCCTCATCCTGCGCCAGCACACCCTGGGCGAACTGGCATGGGGCACGGGCCTCGGCATAGTCTGTGGCTTTTTCAGCGTCCTGCTCACCTGAGTGTGAGCGGGACGCTCGTCGTTTCTGTCGAACCATCACTTAAAACCAATCTACCATCATGACTCCTATCGTTAGCATCATCATGGGCAGCACGTCCGACCTGCCCGTTATGGAGAAAGCAGCCAAGTTTCTCGACGACATGCAGATACCCTTCGAGATGAACGCCCTCTCGGCCCACCGCACGCCGGCCGAAGTGGAAACCTTTGCCCGCGAAGCCAAGGGCCGCGGCCTGCGCGTCATCATTGCCGGCGCAGGCATGGCCGCCGCCCTGCCCGGCGTCGTCGCCGCCTGCACCACCCTGCCCGTCATCGGCGTGCCCATCAAGGGGATGCTCGACGGCCTCGACGCCTTGCTCTCCATCGTGCAGATGCCTCCCGGCATTCCCGTCGCCACGGTGGGCGTCAACGGCGCCCTCAACGCCGCCATCCTTGCAGCCGAGATGCTGGCTCTCGCCGACACGGCCGTGGCCGACCGCCTCGAAGCCTACAAGAACGGACTGAAAAGCAAGATTGTCAAGGCCAACAGCGACCTGGCCGAGGTGAAGTACACGTATAAAACCAACTGACCCATGCCTGCCAACGAAACGCACGGCTCCGAGGCCCGCAGCACCGCCACGGGCATGAAGAGCCTGGAACGCTACAGCTCCGCCGCCCTGGGCTTCCGCCCCGACTATGAGCTGTTCAACTACACCCCCCGCCGCTCGTGGGAGGTACACGTGGGCAACCTCCCGCTGGGGGGCGACAACCCGCTCCGCTTGCAGAGCATGACCACGTGCGCCACGACCGACACGCGCGGCTGCGTGGAGCAGTGTAAGCGCATCTTCGACGCCGGGGCCGACTACGTGCGGCTCACCACGCAAGGCACGCGCGAGGCCGAGAACCTGCGCGCCATCCGCGACGAGCTGCACCGCCAGGGATACACCAAACCGCTCGTGGCCGACGTCCACTTCAACCCTGCCGTGGCCGACGTGGCCGCCACCATCGTCGAAAAGGTGCGCATCAACCCCGGCAACTACATCGATCCCGCCCGCAAGTTCAAGCACGTCGACTATACCGACGAAGAATATGCCGCCGAGCTCCGCCGGCTCGAAGAGCGCTTCGGGCAGCTGCTCGGCATCTGCCGCCGCCACGGCACGGCGCTGCGCATCGGCGTAAACCACGGCTCGCTCTCCGACCGCATCATGAGCCGCTACGGCGACACGCCCGAGGGCATCGTGGAGAGCTGCATGGAATTTCTGCGCGTCTGCATGCGCGAGAACTTCCGCGACGTAGCTGTCTCCATCAAGGCCAGCAACACTGTTGTCATGGTGCGCTCGGTACGCCTGCTCTGTGCTGCCATGAAAGCCGAAGGCATGGCCTTTCCGCTCCATCTGGGCGTGACCGAAGCCGGCGAAGGCGAGGACGGACGCATCAGGAGCGCCGTAGGCATCGGCGCCCTGCTGGCCGACGGCATCGGCGACACCATACGCGTGTCGCTCAGCGAGGAGCCCGAGGCCGAAATACCCGTGGCCTACAAACTGGCGTCGTACGTCGTGCAGCGTGCCGGCCACTACATGATACCTGCCCGCGCCTGCGCCGCGTTCGACTACCTGCGGCCCGAGCGGCGCCCCACCTGTGGCGTGCTCGACATCGGCGGAGGCCGGCCGCCCGTCGTCGTGAGCGACCGCCTGGACGGCAGCACCGGCCGCGGCACCACACTGCCCGACTACGTCTACTGCGGCAGCCGCCCGCCCGCCGCGGCCCACCGCCTGCCCGTGCGCTACATCGGCGACGCACCGGCCTGGACGGGAGAAAACGACACCTATCCCGCCTACACCACCACGCAGCTCATGACCGTGGCCGCATCGCACGCCCCCTTGAAGTTTCTCTTCCTGGCCTACGGCGCGCTCAACGACGAAGTCAAGGCCTGCCTGCGCCTTCACGACGAAATGGTGGTCATCGCGCAGAGCAACCACCCCAACCGCCTGGGCGAGCAGCGCGCCCTCATCCACGAGCTATGGCGCGAGGGGCTCACCAACCCCGTCGTCGTCTTCCAGCATTACAGCTGCACGGCTGCCGCACGCGAGGACTTCCAGCTCATGGCCGCGGCCGACAGCGGCGCGCTGCTCTTCGACGGGCTGTGCGACGGCCTGTTCCTTTTCAACAACACGCCGAAGGGCAAGGCCCCCCTTTCGCACGCCGTCATCGACAACACGGCCTTCGGCATCCTGCAAGCCACCCGCGCCCGCACCACGCGGACGGAGTATGTCAGCTGCCCCGGCTGCGGCCGCACCCTCTACGACCTGCAAACCACCGTGGCCCGCGTCAAGGCAGCCACGTCCCACCTGAGCGGGCTGAAAATAGCCGTCATGGGCTGCATCGTCAACGGCCCGGGCGAAATGGCCGACGCCGACTACGGGTACGTCGGCGCCGCACGCGGCAAGATAAGCCTCTACCGCGGCAAGACCTGCGTGGAAAAGAACATACCGGCCGACGAAGCCGTGGCCCGCCTGCTCGCCCTCATCGAAGCCGACCGCCGCAGCCCCGCCTGACGCGCCGCGTGCCACCCCCGTTGCGGGACAGCCGTGCCATGCACGCGGCTGTCCCGTTTTTTTATATCACGCCGCCACAGCAGCCCCCATCACGCCTTTTTCTTTTAAAAAAGAATAAAACGGAATTGTTCTTTGCGCTTGGCCGGATAATTACGTAACTTTGCGCAGTTACACAGCCATTTATTCATCAACTTACTTATCAAATAAAAAACAATCACAATGAAAAAATTCTACTTGTGCTTGACGATGCTTCTCTCCCTCTTCGGGACGGCATCCATGTCGGCCGACGACGTCATCGCCTCGCTGGGCGAA
>ENA-OOXJ01001853-OOXJ01001853.1-human-gut-metagenome-genome-assembly--contig:-NODE-1853-length-12151-cov-1.942212_pt1 | contig 12151 bp, 11 predicted proteins | sample MGYA00241587_ERZ501343 | MGnify/ENA primary metagenome ERZ501343 (study PRJEB25962, sample SAMEA2042918) | human gut metagenome | biome: human gut; feature: human-associated habitat; material: faeces... | reverse complement strand
CACGTCTTTGGCCAGGCGGAAGGCGGCCCATGCTTTCGGCCATCCGGCGTAGAAACCGATGTGGGTAAGTATCTCGGCAATCTCGGTACGGGTAATGCCGTTCTGTTTGGCCGATTGCAGGTGGTAGGTCAGCGAACTGTCTGTGATGCCTTGGCTGATAAGCGAGGTAATGGTTACCAGGCTGCGGTCACGCAGGCCCAGTTTGTCGGTGCGGCTCCACACTTCACCGAAAAGCACGTCATCGTTAAGTTCCGCGAATTTGGGGGCAAACTCCCCGAGCTGGTCGCGTCCGGCTGTCTGTTTGATTGTTTCTTGTGCCATAATGATTGTACTGTTTATTGCCCATGCGACAAGCGCAAGGATTATTTTTGTTTTCATACCGTTTGGGGTTAAAAGGTTTGTATTTCTTTTCCTCACTGCAAAATTACCGGATTTGCCTGTCCTGCCTTGTATACAAATTACGGATGTTGCTACCCAAATCATGGATGTTGCCTTGCGGTTGATTCGCATATTGGACAGATACCCTATATTTGCGCAACGACTGTTAAACAAGTACTCTATGGAAGAAGTTATCAAACTGGATTCGGTGGACCGTTACAACAAACTGTTCGGTCTTGAAACGCTCCATCCGATGGTGTCGGTGGTCGATTTGTCGAAGGCCCGTGAATGGCCCGAGCGTTTCACCATAAACTATGGCGTATATGCCTTGTTTCTGAAAGACGTAAAGTGCGGCGACATTACTTACGGCCGGCAACCTTACGATTATCAGGAAGGCACCATTGTGTGTTTTGCTCCCGGACAGGTGGCCGGGGTAGAGATGCTCGAAGGCCAGCGCCCCCTGGCTCATGGCGTGCTGTTTCATCCTGATTTCATTCATGGTACTACGCTGGGACAGGAAATCAGGAAATATTCTTTTTTCTCCTACGAGACGCGCGAAGCCCTGCACCTTTCCGAATCCGAACGGGAAACGGTGATGGATTGCCTCCGCAAAATTGAGGCCGAGCTGCAACACAACATCGACCGGCACAGCCGCCGGCTGATTACGGCCAACATCGGCCTACTGCTCGACTATTGCATGCGTTTCTACGAAAGGCAGTTCACCACGCGCGAGGCGTCCAATAAGGAAGTCGTGGTGCGTTTCGAACGGTTGCTCGACGAATACTTCGATAGCCGTGCTCCTCAGGAATTAGGTTTGCCCACCGTGCGTTATTTTGCCGAAAAGGTGTTTCTGTCGCCCAACTATTTTGGCGACCTGATAAGCAAGCAGACCGGCAAGACCGTTTCCGAGTACATCCAGCAGAAACTTATCGGGCGTGCCAAGGAACTTATGCTGTCTACCTCGAAGTCGATGGGCGAAATTGCCTACGACCTGGGTTTCCAGTATCCGCAACACATGAGCCGTATGTTCAAACGCGTTGTGGGATGCACTCCTAATGAGTACCGTGCGGGTGCCGGCCAGTTGCCGGCACTGGGTTGACACCTGCCGGAAGAGGCGCGCACCCCAATCTGTCGGACACTCCTGCCGGCTATCTCACTTTTTTGCATTATCTTTGCGGCACGAACGCTAAATGGAAGAAACTATGGGCATTGAGTTAGGAAAGTACAACAGACTGAAGGTGGTAAAGGCGGTAGACTTCGGCATGTACCTCGACGGAGGTGAAGAGGGTGAGATTCTGTTGCCGTCGCGCTACGTCCCCCAGGATTGCAAGCCGGGCGACGAGCTGGACGTTTTCATCTATCTGGACAACGAGGAGCGCCTCGTGGCCACTACGCTGCAACCCCTGGTGCAGGTAGGGCAGTTTGCCTGCCTGGAAGTGGCCTGGGTCAACCAGTACGGAGCTTTCCTTAACTGGGGACTGATGAAGGACCTGTTTGTACCCTTCCGCGAGCAGAAAGCCCGCATGGAGGTGGGCCGCAAGTACATTGTCCATGCCCATCTGGACGACGAAAGCTACCGCATTGTGGCTTCGGCCAAGGTAGACCGTTACCTGTCGAAAGAAAAGGCGCCTTACCGTTCCGGGCAGGAAGTGGACGTGCTGGTGTGGCAGAAGACCGACCTGGGTTTCAAGGTTATTGTAGACAACCAGTATGGCGGCCTGCTCTACGACAACGAACTCTTTGTCCCCCTGCACATGGGCATGCGTCAGAAAGCCTACGTAAAGCAGGTGCGCGAAGACGGCAAGATCGACCTTATGCTTCAGAAGCCCGGGCAGGGCAAGGTGGAAGACTTTGCCCCGGTATTGCTCGAACATATCCGTCACAACGGCGGACGTATCAGCCAAACCGACAAGAGCCCGGCCGACGAAATCTATGCCTTGTTTGGCGTCAGCAAGAAAACCTTCAAGAAAGCTGTGGGCGACCTTTACAAGAAACGCCTCGTAGTGCTCGAAGCCGACGGCATCCGCCTGGCCGACTAGCGGGCGGAGGCTTTACTTTCCGTACCGTCGGGCAAGCCGATGCTCTCTTCTTCCGGTTTGCCTTCCTGTTCCAGTGTTTCGGGACGTAGCAGGTGGGCAGGGAAATACCGGCTCAACGGGTAACGCACAAACGTCATTTCGCGTGCAAGTTGCCGCATCAGTTTGCGGTCGGGCTTGAAGTACACGCGCGACAGGCGCACCATGCCCGGCATCACGTCGTCGGGATGCTCGAAACCATCGCTTGTAACAGCCACGTGAAACGAGCCCAGCCCCTGTATGTTCACCGACTGTCCCTCCTTCAGCGCTTCGACCACAAAGCGGGGCAGGTCTTGCAGGATGCTGTGCGCGTCGCCTTCGGTCACCCCTTTCCGGGCGGCCATGCGCCTGGCCAGTTGTTCGGTTGTCACTCCGCCGCGCGGTTGCAGGGTGCGTTGCACGGCATAATACAGTTGTTTCGTTCCTTCGGCGGTACGGAATATCTTTTTCCGCACCAGGTAAATCATTCCCATAATGTGTCTTGTTCAGTTAAGTCAGTAACGTGTTGTTTGTGTGCGCAAGATGGCATCTTGTGCCGCATAAGATGCGGTCTTGTGCAGCGTAAGATGGTATCTTGTACAGCAAAGATACGGAATGGAAAAGACTTGAACCGGTGAACCCGGATTATTTTATAACAAAAAACGCCGTGCAAATCCGGGGTATTGCAGATATTCCCGTAGGGTTTTCCCTATCAGAAATAGAGGGAAACAGGTTGCAGGGGGAAATTTATTCCCTTACTTTTGTCATGAAGAATGGACAAAGACTGAATTTATGAACTTAAAAACTACCCTTGTTATGAAACGCATGTTCTTGACTTTGCTTGCCGTTATCACGGTAGCGGTTGTTGCCCAGGCCCGTATGAGCAGCAGCCAGGTGCGCCGGGAAAGCCGGTTCCTGACCGACAAGATGGCCTATGAATTGAGACTCAGCACGCTGCAATACAACGATGTGTACGAAATAAATTACGACTTCATCGACGGTATACGTTACCTGATGGACGATGTGGTGCGGGGCGACCCCTGGGCGACCGATCGTTATTATGAGTTGCTCGACATCCGCAACGACGACCTGCGCTGGGTGCTCAACAGCCGGCAGTACGAGCGCTTCATGGCGGCTGCTTACTTCTTCCGTCCGGTGTATGCCAGTGGCGGGCGGTGGCATTTCCGCATTTACATTACCTATACCAACCACAACCATTTCTACTACCCGCTGCCGCGTCCGTGTCATGCCTATCATGGCGGACATTGCCGTCCTGCCTTCGACCGTCCGAGCCATTACCGCGGTCGCTACGACCATCCGCATTACCGGGAAGCGCCCCGCCTGCACGGTCCCAAACCGTCGCGCACGGTGCGCCGTTCGGACTTCGGACCGGCACCTGCACGCCCCAATCCGTCGCGCCGGCCTGACGAACACCGCCGTGAAAACATCAGGAACCAGCGCACTGACAAACCGTCGGCCACTCCGGTGCGCCGCACGGATGTGAAGGACGCACCGCGCAGAAACGATCCTTCGGCCGTGCGCCGTACCAGCGACAAGCAGGTGCGTAAGGAAACTAAAAGCGCTCGCCGGACTGAAGTAGCCGGCAAGCGCAAAGTAGAAAAGAAAGACTGAGTGTGTTGTCTTATTCGATGGGGATACCCCGGTAAAAGTCCAGAATCTTGGTGCGGAACAGGTAGTCGTACTTGGCCTGCAACTCGTCACTCTGGGCTTTCATCAGGTTCTGTTTGGCCTCGTTGTATTCCACGGCATTGGCTTTGCCGTTCTCGTATTTTTGGCTCATGAGCCGGAACGATTCGTCGCTGGCCTGCGAGGCGGTGCGGCTGCTCTGGTACTTGGCTTCCGAGGCGGCTGCGTTGTACCAGGCCTGCTGTATCTCCTTGTAAAGCGTCTTCTTGGCATCGTCCAGTTGCAGGGCATAGTTGTCGTGCTGCAGGCGTGCCGTGCGCACCCGGTTGCGGGTGGCGAGGCGGTTGAACAGAGGTACGCTGAGGCTGATTCCGACATACTTGCTGAAGTTGTCGCCCATCTGCTCGTTGAACGTGCGGTTGATGGTCGAATAGTAGTTGGTGCCCAGGCTTCCGTTGAGGGTAAGCTGCGGGTAGTAGCCGCTTTGTGCAATGCGGATGCTGTGCTTGCTTCCTTGCAGGCGGTATTGCGCCGCCAGGATGGCGGGTTTGCTCACCATGGCAGTCTGGAAGATTTCTTCGGGCGAGGTGAGGGGAACCAGTTCCACTTCCACTTCGGGCGATTCGAGCGCGAAGCCTTCGGGCGACTCCAGTTCGATGAGCTGGCTCAGGTCGAGCAAGGCCAGTTTGTAGTCGTTGTTGGTCTGTACTACGGTCATCTCGTCCTGTGCCACGCGTGCCTTGGCTTCGGCCACTTCAGCGGGCGAGGCTTTGCCCAGTTGTCCCAGGCGTTCGATGCGCGCATATTGCTGGCGGCTCAGGTCGGCCTGTCCCAAAGCCACCTGGTGCAGTTCCTGGTTGAAGAGCACTTGCAGGTAGGCCGAAGCCACGTTGATGGCAATGTCATCCTTGGCTTTGTTCAGGTCGGCAATGGCAGCTTTCAGGTTCAGCTTGGCCAGGGCATACTGGTTGGGCAGTTCGAGGCCGGTGAAGAGGGGGATGCTGGTAGAGAGTTGCATGTTGGTGCCGTTGCTGGCCGTGTTGACGTAGACGGTGGAGTAGTCGCCGGTCGTCTCGTCGGGCACGGCGGTTTGCGTACGTCCCCAGTTCCAGCTTTGGTTAGCTCCTCCGCTCAGGTTGGGCAGGCGGGCCCACTTGGCGGTGTTCACTTCGACGGCGCTCTGCTCGGCCATGTTGGCGGCCTGGCGGATGTCGATGTTATGTTCGATGGCATGGTCGATACATCGGCGCAACGACCACGTCTCTTGTGCCTGAAGGCCTGTGGCGAGGCAGGCCAGTGCGGCTATGGCGGATAGTTTGTTCATATCTGTATAAGTAAGGTTTTAGGGGTTAGTCTTCTTTTTCCTGATTCTTGGTGTTGTTGCGTATCAGGTCTTTGTCGGTGATGCCGCTCTTGACGGCTATCTGGATACCATCGCTCATGCCCACTTCGATGGGTTGGCGGCGGAAGATCTGCTGGGGCACGCTATCGGTCAGCACATAGACAAAGGTGCTGTCGTCCTTGAACTCCACACACCCTTCTGGGATGGCGAGAGCCTGGCTCGCACGTTCGAGCACGATTTCGCCGTTGGCAGAGTAACCCGAGCGAATGACCACCGTATCGGGAACACTAACGGCCGCTTTGATCTCGAATTGGTTGGCGCCATTGTCTTCGGTCGATTTGGGCGCGATGTACTCCAGCGTAGCCTGGAAGGTGAGATCCTGCAAGGCGCCGATGGTAATCTTGACGGGCATGCCTTCGCTCACGCGTCCCACTTCGGTTTCGTCGATGTTGCCGCGGAAGATGAGGTCGTTCATGTCGGCCACGGTAGCGATGGTCGTACCGTCGTTGAAGGTGTTGCTCATGATGACCGAGTTGCCCACCTTGACAGGCACGTCGAGGATGAGGCCCTCGATGGTGGAGCGTATCAGGGTGCTCGAGAAGGAGGCGCTACTTTGCGTGATGCCTTCCTTCACGATCTGAAGATTGTCCTTGGCGGCCTGAAGCTCCTCGCGGGCCTGCTTTACGGTCACTTCCCCTTTCTCGTACTCCTCGGAGCTGATGAGCTTGTCGGCATAGAGCTTCTCGAGGCGGGCAAAGTCGGTTTCGGCCTGGCGCCCGTTGATTTCGGCCAGGCGCACGCGGCTCTCGGCGGCGTTGAGCGTACCCAGTTCGGGGATGACCTTTACCTTGGCTATCACTTCGCCTTTCTTCACCTTCTGGCCGGCTTCCTTGTAGACTTCTTCGATGATGCCCGATATCTGAGGCTTGATGAGGACTTCGTCTCTCGGCTCTATCTTGCCGGTGACGACGGTGGTCTTCTCCAGATCGGCCACGGCGGGGCGGACGGTGTCGTAGAGGGTGACTTCGGGTTGGGACTTCTGGTACAGGAACACGAAGGTCCAGATGAAGATGCCGGCCACGATGACCAGCAACGCGATTTTCAGAATCTTTCTTGTTTTCATGTCGGATATGTTTTTTTGTTTTTATTTCTATAATAGAATGGAGTAAATCGGAGGTGGAACAACTATTCGTCGCGTATCGCCTCTATCGGCTTGATGGCCATGGCACGATAGGCAGGTGCGAGACCCGCCAGCACGCCGAGGGCGATGAGCAGCACGCAGGTGCCTACGGCCATGCCGAAGCTGACCTGATAGTGCGTCTCGATGACACCCTGTGGATTGGCCGCCGCCTCGAGCACCTGGAGCACCAGCACGGCCAGCGAGATGCCCGCCATGCCTGCCACGGTAGTCAGCACCATGCTCTCGGAGAGTATCTGCTGGAGAATGTCGCGCGGACGGGCTCCGATGGCGCGTCGGATGCCTATCTCGGTAGTGCGTTCGCGCACGGTGACCATCATGATGTTCGACACGCCGATGGCTCCTGCAAAGAGCGTGCCCAGCCCCACCATCCAGATGAGGATGTGTACGCCCGTCATCAGGGCATCCATCATGGAGAACATGGCTTCCACGTTGAGCATCATCACCGCCTGCTGGTCGTCGGGCGAGATGTAGTGGGCGGCCTTGATGGTTTGCTTCACCTGCTCTTCCACGTCGGCCACCTTCACGCCAGGCTTCATGGTGAAGCACACGAGCTCGACGGTGTTGCCCAGGTTGTACATCTTCTGCATCGTGGTGTAGGGCAGGGTGACGGCTTCGGAAGCCTGTCCCTGTATGTTGACGTTGCCCTCGGACGAGCACATGCCCACCACGCGATAGTAGATGCTATCTACCTGTACGTACTTGCCGCAGGGGTCGCCTCCCTTGGGGAAGAGGCTCTCGTAGACACGCTTGCCGATGACGCACACCTTGCGTGCTTCGCGGATGTCCACGTCGTTGATGAAGCGTCCGTAGGCCATTTCCTGATGCTCTATCTGTTCGTAGTCGGGGTAGAGCCCTTTGACGCTACAATCGTATTTGTTGCCCTCGTAGATGGCCGTTTTGCCCCATTGGGCTACCGAGGGAGTGGAAATCTCTATGGGGGCCAGTTTGCCGATGCGCTCCACGTCGGCCATTTCGAGGTCCCAGCTCCGTCCTTTGCGGAAGCCTTTGTAGGCCTCGCCCGTCTTTTGGGCGAAGATGAAGCCCGAGTTGGTGGCAAAACCTTCGAATTCTTTACGCAACTCCTGCTCCATGCCCTGGCCGCCTCCCATGAGGGCCACGAGCATGAAGATGCCCCAGAATACGCCGAAGGCCGTGAGCAGGCTTCGCGTCTTGTTGCGGGTGATGGTGACGAGGATTTCCTCGCAGGTATCTTTGTCTATTTTCATAATGCCTAATTTTCAATTATCCATTTCCCATTCTCCATTAATCCGCCCTCAATGCCTCGATGGGCTTGATTTTTGTGGCCTTACGGGCAGGGAAGAACCCGGCCAGCGTGCCGGCTACGATGAGCGTCACTGTAGCCTGTATGGCGATGCGAAGGTCTACCGTCGGGTCGCTGAACATCTTGGCCTGGAACATGCTGGCATCCATCGTCTGGTTGCCGAAGGTGTTGTCCATCCACTCCGTCACGCCGATGCCCGCCACCATGCCGATGTAGCCGAAGAGGGTGGTGATGACGACACTCTCCACGATGATGAGCCACAGGATGGAAGCCGGCTTGGCGCCCAGTGCCTTGCGGATGCCGAACTCGTGGGTGCGCTCGCGCACGGTGATGAGCATGATGTTCGACACGCCCACGATGCCGCTCAGTAACGTAAAGATGCCGATGACCCAGATGGCCGTGCGCAGGATGCCCATGGCGTTCATGGTGCGCAGGTAGTCGGTAAAGCGGTTCCATATCCAGATGGCGCCCGTGTCGTCGGGCGAGAAGCGGTGGTTGGCGCCGATGACGCGGCGGTATTCCGCTTCGAAGGCTTCGTTGCTCTCGAGGGAGGTCAGGCCGTCGGTGGTCAGGAGGATGTTGTTCAGCTTGTTGCCCTTGTTGTAGATGGTCTGCAGGGTGCTGAAGGGGATGTAGGCTTCGCTCGGTTCGCTGTTGCCCTGGTCGTTGTAGATGCCCACCACCTGATAGGCCACGCCCCCGGCGTTGACAAACTGGCCGATGGGCTCGGTGTGGGTCTTGCCGAAGAGGATGTCGGCCGACTTCTGGTGGAGGACGATGACCTTGCGCCGCTCCTTCAGGTCGATGTCGTTGATGAAGCGCCCCTCGGCGGTCTTTACGGCCTCGATTTCCGTGTAGTTGGGGTGTACGCCCAGCAGGGAGAGGTTGACGTACTCCTTGCCGAAGCTGATGTTGAGGCCGCTCTGGCGCACGGTGGCGCCTACGCTAGTCACGTTGTCGGGGAATTGCGTTTCGGTGTCCGTCAGGTCGCGGTTGTCCAGCTCGATGCGCCGCCCTTCCTTCAGGCCGTCGTACGACTGGGTGGTCCAGCCGGGGAAGATGCGGATGGAGTTGAGCGCCCGCTCGGACGAGTTTTGCTCGAAAGCATGGATGAGGCCGTTGCCCGCGCCCAGCAGCACGATGAGCATGAAGATGCCCCACGCCACGGCAAAGCCCGTCAGGAAGGTGCGTAGCTTGTTGCGCCGCAGGGTGCCGTATATTTCTTGCCAAAGGTCAATCATGGGAATTGAGAATTGAAAATTGATAATTGTGATAATTGTGATTTGTGATAAATGTGATATGTGCGTGTGGCGGAGAGAGAGACGTTAGGACATTGGCGGTATGTGCGGCTGACATAGCAGACTCGCATGCCGCGTCGGAGGGAGGGGACTAAGTGTTAATGGATTTTCACACTTAGTCCCTTCCTGTGTTTTGGCTGTCCGAACACGTGGATGTATCTTTGTATCGGCAAGGCAAAGACAAAGCCTCGGAAAGCCGCCAATGTCCCGAAATGAGCACAAGGATTATGGTTGATGTTCCTCAAGGGTGATGCCCACGCCCCGCACAGTCCGTATTTCTATCTGAGGGTCGTCTTCAAAGAGTTTGCGCAGCTTTGTGACGAACACATCGAGACTTCGCGAGGCAAAATAATCGTCTTCGGTGTTCCAGAAACGGCTCAGGATGACTTCGCGGCGCACCACCTCGTTTTTGTTCTCGGCCAGGAGCTTGAGCAGTTCCGATTCGCGCACGGTGAGCGTGCGCCACTGGTCGGTGCGGTCGTCGCGCAACATGCCGCGATCCGAGTCGAGCGTATGCGCCCCGAGCTTGAAACTCGAAGGCCCGCGTTCGGGACGTGCCGCCTTCATTTGCAGGATGGCGTGGATGTGGGCGTCGAGTTCGTCGGGAGCAAAGGGTTTCTTGATATAGTTGTTCACACCCAGCGCATAGCCCCGCTTCACGTCTTTGGGCGAGGTAAGGGCCGAAGTGAAGAGGATGGCCACGTTGTTGTCAATCTCGCGGATGCGGCGCACCATCTCGAAGCCGTCCATCACGGGCATGTCGATGTCTGAAATAATGATGTCAGGGTGATGTTCTTTCCAGGCTTCCAGACCTTCTTTTCCGTTGCAGGCAGTAATGACTTCATAGCCTCCGATAATGTCCTGAAGTCCAGTCTGGACAATGTATGAAAGATTGTTGTCATCTTCCACTAATAATAATCTGATCATAGCTTTTTCGTGTTTATCTATACAAAGATATTTAAAATATCGTATTGCCTATATATTTGTAAAATAAAAATTGAGTAAAAGTGAAAATATGATTTAATTGTTGTAGCTGTTGAGCAACAGCAGTTCGTATATTTCCTTGGCTTCCTGTTCTTTCAGACTCCTTATGGCGAACGATGTTCCATTGGTGGAAATCACCAGTTTTACCCTGTGATTATATGGTGTGAAAGGAGTGGAAACCATACGTACGACTTCTATATTGTCATACTTTATATAATTATAGATTTCGGCAAACTTTCCGTTGCTTATTTCCATATAGTCCTCCTTCAGTGTGATATGGCTCCTGCGTACGGCAAGAAGTCCCTTGCTCAGTGAAACCAGCATATAGGTTATGGGAGCAAAAAGCCAGATGTACTGTCCGTAATAGCACAAGGCTATGGCGACCGGAAGCGAAATCAGAATATCGAATCTTACGATGTAGCCAAGCAGGCCATAACCGGAACGGGCAGAAATGACAGTTGGCGAGGAGTTATAGTCTTTTCCCAGCCACCAGTTCAGGAAGTTCCCGTCATGTGATGAACCGTAAATCTTTACGTCGGTATCTTTTTTTTCGTCTGTTGCATTCAGCGCCTGCCTGACCATTATAGTGCAGCAGCCCAACCAGTTTTCAATGATATTCCTTTTAACGTAAAGCGTACATACCTTGTCGAATGAGAACCGGTTGCTGTTACGCGTAATCAGTCCGCTTTCGAAGAAGAGCTGTTTTTCGTTCATACGTATATCCATATTGAAGTATTGAAGGAAAACCTTTCCCATCCATAGGATCAGAATTACTATGTACAGTATCACTATGACTGTTAATACAGCTGTAATAGAGAATGCGGAAGTATCAGCATGTGTTTCTATATAGTCTAAGAAATATTTTGCAGCCTTGTCGTTGACCGAAGTTATCTGATTGTACAGCGTGGCAAGCACACCGAACAACACTGCCATACCTTTGAAGTGATTCTGGCAGAGAGCGCCTTTAATCAGGTTTAGGTTGCTTACTTCCAGTTTTATGCTTTTACAGTTTGCTGTGGCCTCCTGTTCCGTAGCTTCTGTCTTGTGTACTTTTTCCTGTGTATTTTCCTGAGTCTCCACACGGCTTAACAGAGCATCCCAGTCATCATCATCAAGGATGAGTTCTATCTCTTCAGTCCGTGATGCAAGAGTGTCAAACGAGATGCCTTTCATGTCAAGTATACGATAAATGAGACCGCTTTTGGTTCGTAAAGACTGGATCTTATGCAGAGGGACGCTTGTCCTTTCATGCTGTATGACACCATGGATAAAAATCAGGTTCCCGTTCTCAACGTAATATTTCTTGAAGTAGAAGCTTAGGAATGCGGTTATCAGCGATATGACAAGGAATCCTGCCAGGTAGGACAGAAGCATTATTATGTATTCCATAATAGAAGTCTCCTCGGATGAATCGAATATTCTGACAGTGAAAAGTATCAGGATAATACTTGCATAGTTTCGCAGAGCCTTCACGAAATAAATTACGAAAGCACTTTTGCTCATCCTGCGCGGTGTTGAGAAATCATTTATTTTCATTTCTGATGCTTTCTATTATAAGTGCTTTAATATCGTTTGCTTTCTCTTCTGTCAGTCCCGGAATGCTGGTAGCTTCAAGCATCTGCGCACCATTCACGATGTCGATGGCATAAAGTCCGAAAATGCGTGTTATCGGGTTCTGGCGTATGCTGACTTGCTGTATTTTACAGAAAGGAATCGTAATTACTGAAGATAATTCCCGAACGGTATGTGATGTCATGTTCACGGATGGCGAATCCTTTATAGGAATAGGCCTTGGGAAGTAGAAAAAGATTCACAATCATAGCTGTCAGAAAAACACATTCTATGCCGATTGTCGTTACCACACGATAGGCGAACTCCTCTGCCAGAAGGAACAGAAGCGTGAGTCCCATAAAGATGATATAAACTAGTATCGTTTTTACTGTCTGGACTTTTAGGTATTTCTTT
>ENA-OOXJ01001849-OOXJ01001849.1-human-gut-metagenome-genome-assembly--contig:-NODE-1849-length-12185-cov-2.400082_pt1 | contig 12185 bp, 10 predicted proteins | sample MGYA00241587_ERZ501343 | MGnify/ENA primary metagenome ERZ501343 (study PRJEB25962, sample SAMEA2042918) | human gut metagenome | biome: human gut; feature: human-associated habitat; material: faeces... | reverse complement strand
GCGTCACCAGATGGAAGTTCAGGTGGCTGCGGGCAGTGTCTACATCCGGGTTGCTGGCGTATTTCTCCTTTGCCCGTTCATTATGGGCTTCGATGTGACCGATCTCCGGTCCCTTGTACTTGGCAAAGCGAAGAATGGCGTACTGTGCTTTCATCGGTTATCCCTCCGTTTCTGCCATACGATGTCATAGCCCAGCACATCGGCCAGTTCCACGACTTCTTTGTATCGGATGCTTTCCCGCTGCAGCTTGGCGGAAAGATTGGAAACGCTGTCGCTCCAATCGTATTCATCGGACAGCCTGTCCACCAGTTCCTGCATGGTAAAACCGGCGCGGACGATCTGTGCCTTTATCTCATTTCTGATGTTCATATCGTTCCTCCTGATTTTGGAAATGAAAACAGCAAAGCCGATGCGCTCTCAGGCAAACCGACTTTGCTGTGTGGTGAAATATGCTTTTGTGTCTGTATCTGCTCAGATTTGGCGGCGTGATGTCCTGTCCGCAGGTGGGTATTTTCGACTTCACGGAACTGCGTGACACTTCCTGAAACCGTGCAGATGCACACCTTTCTGCAATGCCGGTACTCGTTTCCGAGAAGCACGGTTCCGTGAAATCATTTCGTCTTGCGGATAAAACCTTTCTTGTCTTCATCTATCTTGAAAATACCCTTGCTTTTTCAGCTCCTGCAAATCGAAGATCACGTCTTCTGTGGGTCGCTTTGCAAGGCAGCCGAGGGTATACATGTCGTAAGTGTCATCGATCAGAAGCAGCGTCATCAGCAGCTTCTGACTTCCGGTCAGATTGCTGTCATAGATATGAAACAGCGGCAGTTCCTTGTAATATGGTTTCTTCATTGAATTCCCCCTTTTTGTAATTGAACTTAAAATAATCCATCCCATCCACCCATCTATCCCACACGGGATGCTTGGGATGGATGGGATGGTGGTTTTTGTGTTTATTCTCATAAAATCGGTGGTGTTACCAGAGCTTCGATGCCCCAGAAGCCGTTGACACGTTTGCCGAGCCGGTTTGTGATGTGGTTGTCGTGCTCGATGCCAAATTCATCGGCGTGCTTTTTCAAGGTCATGCTCACCGTCCGCACCGCCAGCGGCTTGTAGGTGTTGTCATTGCACCACATGGTATAGATGGCGTACAGATCCGCCGAAGTAATAGTGCTGTCGGCTTTCAGTCGGATATAGCCTTCCGAGTGCATGAACAGCAGTACATTGTCCGCCTCTCGCTTAGCCTCCACACGGTTGTCCCTGGTTCGGTCGCTTTCGGTGAACCGGTAGTTGTTTCCAATCAGCCTCCGCAGACCATCCAGACACCAGAGGAAGATCCCCTCGATTTCGGCACAGAGCTTGTCCGCAAGAAACGGATCGTCCTCACGGTCAAGGGGCTTCTTTTTCACCGACAGAATCAGCTGCCGCCGGTAGAAGCCGTCCGAATGGTCGTATAAGGATTCCAGATCGCCATTGGAAAATGCCAAAAACCGGACATACATCTGCCCCTGATAGCTCTGCTCACCCTTTCGCTCCAAGTCCATGGGCATCTCGGCGGTGATCAGCGATTTGAGATAGTGGGTGGATTTCAGCGCCTCCATCTTCATGTCATCGTCTACCATCAGAAGCTGGTGCTCCAGATCGGCTCTGGCAAAGGGACTGCGCTCTACTTTGGCGATACTGCCATTTTTCAGATTATCGCCCAGCATCTTCTGCATCACCACACCGATGCGGCTTTTTCCCTCGCCGCCGTTGCCTTTGAGCAGCATCATGGTCTGCCCGCGGTTGGTGGGGATGAGGCAGTAGCCGAGATACTCCTGCAGGGTCAGAATGTCCTCATCCTCCAGAAGCTCCGACAAAAAATGCAGCCATGTCACAGGCTGCGGAGCTTCGGGATCATATTTGACCGGCAGGCGGTTGCGGCAGAAGTCTTTTTGCTCGGTGAACTCACCGTTCAGAAACAGCGTACCGTTGGCCACATGGAGCCGATCTTCGTGTACCGGAAGATTGGGTACATAGGCTTCCAGCTTCACCATTTCAAGAAGTCCCGATGCACGTTTGGCAAGGCCGCAGTTGAGATAGGGACGGAGCATCTCGTAGATAGCTTTACGGACGCTTTCTTCATCGTTGATGCGTCCCTCCCTGGTGAAGAAACTGCCGCCCACCCGCACCATAGGGTGCTTCTGCAGAAAGTCCTCACAGAATCCAACCTCATTCAGAAATTTGCCGTCGTACCAGGACGGTCTTTCGGCGTTGTATTCAAGCTTGTCCATTGGCTTCCTCCTTGATCTCCCGCAGCCGCTCCTGCAGGAGCGTGATTTTGTTGTCTTTCATCATGTCGTTTACCAACTCTGTTCGTTCTTCCGGCGAACCTATCGTCAGCAAATCCAACATATACTGTGTACATTCGAGCATATGGCAGGCTTCCACAAAGCGGTCATCCGGATCATCCTCCGGTGTCTGAGGCGAAAAGCGCACCTTCCAATCCTGCAGGATTTGCAGATACTCCCGTAGAACGCGGAAACAAAGACGCTCGTTGTCTGCCTGCGTCCTGTACAAGTTCAGCTTGGTGAGGATGGACGGCTTGTCCTCTTGAACACCGAAGTCTGCCCTCAGTTTCTGCACTGCCTCCATGGCTGTGATACCGAACAGCTTGGATGTGAATTCAATCACATCTCCCTTAGCACCACAGCCGAAGCAATAGAAGTAATCCTCATTTAGCTTCATGCTGGGGTGTCGGTCATTGTGGAATGGACAGCAGACCATTCCGTTTCGGCTGACGCTCAGCCCGAAGTGTTCCGCCGCCATCCTCGGCGTGACCGTGGATTTGACGGCTTCAAAAATTGTCATAGGCATTTCTCCTTTCGATTTTTCAGACAAATTTTCTTTGTCATCTGAATATACGGAGAAAAAGTCTTAGACCGAAAAAATCAGGCAGTTGTGCAAGAAAACAAAAAAGCCCTCCCGAATTCTTGCAAAAATGCAAGTTGGAAGGGTGGAAATATAAAAGTGTGATATTAAAGATCAAAATATGCTATAATAATGTGAGATCGCTGCTTGGCAAACATGAAAATTCACCTTGTGAAGTGAAAATTCACCCAGATAGAGTGAAAGGACGGAATGGAATCAATAAAAATGTGATTCCGTTATCATAAAATCCAATATTTTTGTGATACCATTGCAATTTTGGTCCGAGGAGCGTATAATAATAGTGTGAAATCAAACGCGAAATATCCGAGAAAAGTGTGACGGAGGGATTCTATGGAGCGACTGATCCTGAAACGACTGCTGGAATGGAAAAACTCGCCTTACCGCAAGCCGCTGATCCTCAAAGGAGTGCGGCAGGTGGGCAAAACGTGGATTCTCAAGGAATTCGGCAGACGTTATTATGATAATACAGCCTACTTTAACTTTGATGAACACGAGGAGTATAAGCAGTTCTTTGAAACGACCAAGGACGTCGACCGGCTTCTGCAAAACCTGATGCTGGCCAGCGGACAGAAGATCACACCGGAAAAGACACTCATCATTTTTGACGAAGTACAGGACTGCCCGAAGGTCATCAACTCCATGAAATATTTCTGCGAGAATGCGCCGCAGTATCACATTGCCTGTGCCGGTTCGCTGCTGGGCATAGCACTGGCAAAGCCGTCCTCTTTCCCGGTGGGCAAGGTCAACTTCATGCAGATCGATCCAATGACGTTTACGGAGTTTTTGCTGGCCAATGGTGATGAGAATCTTGCAAACTATCTGGATGCTGTGGATACGCTTGAACCGCTTCCGGATGCTTTTTTCAATCCGCTGTATGAGAAGCTCAAAATGTACTATGTCACGGGCGGAATGCCGGAATCTGTGCTCATGTGGACGCAGGCGCGCGACGTGGAGGCCATGCAGGAGGCTCTGTCCGGAATTATCGGCGCATATGAGCGCGACTTTGCCAAACATCCGAATGTCAGCGAATTCCCGAAAATCTCAATGATCTGGAAGTCTGTTCCGTCGCAGCTTGCCCGGGAAAATAAAAAGTTTATCTATAAGGTCGTCAAAGAGGGCGCGCGGGCGCGGGAGTATGAGGACGCGCTGCAATGGCTGGTGGATGCCCGGCTTGTCCACAAGGTATACCGCAGCACCGCGCCGGGACTTCCGATGTCGGCCTATGACGATCTGTCGGCGTTCAAAATCTATCTGGTGGATGTGGGATTGCTCCGCCGTCTGGCGCAGCTTGCACCGACTGCTTTTGGTGAGGGCAATCGTCTGTTTACCGAGTTCAAAGGAGCGTTGACAGAAAACTATGTGCTGCAAACACTCATCACACAATTTGAGGTGATGCCCCGTTATTGGAGCCAGAACAATCCTCCCTATGAGGTCGATTTCCTGATCCAACGCGAGAATGATATTTTCCCGGTGGAGGTCAAGGCAGAAGCCAATACCACCAGCCGGAGTCTGCGAAAATTCAAGGAGCTGTTCCCGGGGCAGGTAAAGCTCCGCGTGCGCTTCTCCCTGGACAATCTGAAGCTGGATGATGATGTGCTGAATATTCCGCTGTTCATGGCAGATCAGGCAGACCGGCTGATCGGGCTGGCGTTGGAGAAGAAAGCGTAAAGGGGAGTATACTATGGCCATCAGTAAAAAGCTTGAGATTATATATCACAATGGTCAGCCGGATGGTATTCGCTCCATCCGCCGCCACCTGTCGACAATGACCACCTATGTCATCCCCCGCCCGTTGCTTTCGGAAGCCAAGAAGCTGACCGGTATCAATCGGCCTGGCATTTATTATCTGATCAGCGAAACGGATGACAACAAGATTGCACAGATCTATGTTGGGCAGACCAGAAACGGAGTCAGCAGATTGGATGATCACAATCGTTCAAAAGATTTCTGGAACAAAGCAATCATGTTCCTTGCTGACAACAAGACCTTTTCTCTGGACATGATCAGCGGTCTTGAGGCTTTTGCCATCGGTAAGGCAATTGAAGCGAAGCGGTACAAGGTTGAAAACACGGTGAATCCCAAATACGAGATTGATGAATATGATCTTCCTTTGATTGAGGAAGTGTATGAAGAAATCAAATTCATCATGGCAACCCAGGGTTACAAAATGGAAAACTCCAAAACAACTCTGAATGAAGCCAACACATTGCATACTACCCGCAATGGTGTCCAGGCACTTGGTGTGTATGATGGAGAAAAATTTGAAGTTCTTGAAGGTTCTGAAATTGATATGAGCCGCAAGTGCCATTCAGATAATATTGAGAAGCTTCGGCAAACCGCCATTCAAAACGGGAACATAGTTTGCAGCGGTGACAAACACATCCTGAATGTTTCTGTTCCGTTTACTTCTCCCAGTTCGGCAGCCATGTTTGTTCTCGGCGGAAGCACCAACGGATGGATCGAATGGAAAAACAAAGACGGCAAAACACTTGATGAAATGTACCGAAAGTAACAACGGGTAATTGATACCGTAAATAGAGCAAGGAGGTGTGGTGCATGAGCAATGAAAACGTATATCTTCCCGGTAAAATCCGTGACCGCATACAGGACCTGATGAAAGCCAACAAGGTTACGCAGGCCGAGCTTGCTACCCGTATTGGATGTTCGGAAAGTATGCTGAGCCGTTTCATCAGCGGCAAGACGGACAAGTTGGGCGACGAAAATATCATCCGCATTGCCCGTGTGTTCAATGTCTCCACCGACTTCCTGCTTGGCGAGGTCAATATTCCCGACCGTCTGAATTACGATATTTCCGAGCTTGGTCTATCGGTACAGGCGGCGAGAAATCTGTACACACATAAAGTGAATCCACAGGTGGTCAATGCTTTGCTTGAAAATCCTGAGTTTGCCAACACCACAAATCTGATCTCCGGTTACTTAGATGACGAGCTCGCCAAGGGCTTTGCAGCACAAAACCAACTGTACGCAACCGTTGCCGGTATGCTGAGGGGTCAGCCAGACGCTGTCGATGACATAAAGAAATTGCAGAACCCGGTATATCAGGCAGACCTGACAGCGATCCAGCGGTCATTTATGGCTGCGGTACAAGCAGTCAAGAAAGAGGTTGGCAATGATCTGTCTGCCACCCGTGAACTGACCTCACAGGCGGCGAAAAAGATTTATGCCGAGCTGACCAAGGGACAGAAAAGGCCAAATCGCAAAATTACCCCGGAGCAAATCGGAGAGGCAGTGGCACAATCTGTTTCCCATTTGCCTGGTGTCGATACGGAAATGGTCAAGCAGATGTTCCTTGCGATGACCGGCACGGTAGCGGACAATGAAAAGGGAACAAATGACCAATGAGCAGCTCTGTGCATTGGTAAAGCAGGGCGATGCCGATGTGCAGAATCTGCTGATTGAAAATAATCTCCGCTTCATCAAAAAGACAGCCCATGAGGTGTGGAGCACGCAGCCCGAACTGAATTGTTCTCTACATATTGCCCTTGATGATCTGGTACAGGAAGGAGCGTTGGGGTTGCTCGGCTGCATCCAGAGTTTTAACCCCGAGAGCGGCAATCTATTTCTGACCTATGCTGCTCCTGCAATACGGAACGCCATGATCGATTACATCCGTTCACAGAATGTGTCCTTTGAAGCGAAGAATCTGAACAACATCATTTCGCTGGATGAACTGGCGAAGGACGAAGTTAGGAGCAGGCATAATTTTATTGCTGATCCCACTCGACAAACACCGGAACAAATCTGTCTGGCACAGGAGCAGATCGATGATATCCATCATGCCTTGTACATGATCGGGGACAGAGAGGAACAGTATCTCCGCTATCGTTTCGGTTTCGACGATGATATGGAGCATCCACTGACGGAAACGGCAAAGCATTTTCATTTATCCGAAAGCAGAGCAAAATCCACGGAAGCACTTGCTCTGGATAACGTGTGGTTGGAGCTGCCGTGGTGGTATTAGGGGTACGGAGATACGTCGCTGCGGCGGGCTTTATATACCTCTTGCTCCCCCGGTGATGCCGCACAGCGTCGGTCGCTGACCTCCGCTATGCCGCACCACCTACACCCGAAGAACGAATATCCGCAAGCCTCCCGTGCTTGCAAATATTTGTCCTTCTGCTGCCACTGGAAACGGTCTGTCCGTCATCGTCACAAGCTCCATATCATTCGTCCCGCCGCAAGCGGCAGGACTCATTCACTCCGCTGCTCCTCCTCTCCCCACAAAATCTCCGATTTTGCGGGGGCCCCAGTTGACAGCCCCTTTCCAGCGTCAGCGGTCGCAAAAGGTATAACACACTAGACTTTGCAGAGCAAAATCGTGTGCCAACAGGGTGCTTCTCGCCCCTATTGGAAACCCAGAGCCAAAGGGGATATTCCCCTCTGGACACCCCATGTTTTCTTCGCAGGTTGGTACCAAAACTGTGAAAGGCAGTTTGTCACCGGTGCGAAGAAAAAACAAAAGGAAGCATCTGCGCTGTGATCGTGAGAGCGCAAATCTTCCTTTTGGTGCTGACAACCTGAAATTGATTTGGTGCAATTTCAAATTGTCAGCAACTGCTGCGGCAGAAAAATTGAGTAGTACACCAACATAAAAACGTGTTGCATTCCATATCAGGAGGTAGAGTTATGGCAATTGATAAAAAGGCTTTATCAGAGGCCGACATCCGAACTAAATATATCACTCCTGCAATCGAACAGGCTGGTTGGGATAAAATGTCTCAAATGCGGGAGGAGTATTCCATTACCGCTGGGCGCATCATTGCTCGTGGGCAGGTTTGTAAACGGGAAAAGCCGTTAAAGGCAGACTATGTTCTTTTTTACAAGCCAAATAAACCGATTGCCATTGTCGAAGCGAAGGATAACAACCACTCCATGTCTGATGGAATGCAACAGGCATTGAACTACGCTCAGATGATGAATGTGCCTTTCGTGTTCTCGTCAAATGGTGATGGCTTTGTTTTCCACAATCGCTACATACAGGAGGGCGAAATGGAAACTGTTCTCCCACTCGATGGATTTCCGTCGCCTGAAACTCTTTGGAAAATGTATGTGGAGCAAAACGGCATCGGCCCCGCTCAGAGCAAAATTATTGACGAGCCTTATTATGTTGATAATCCGAACAAACAGCCTCGGTATTATCAGATCAATGCAATCAATAGAACTGTGGAAGCGATTGCAGCCGGTCAGGATCGAGTGCTGTTGGTGATGGCTACAGGTACGGGCAAAACATATACGGCATTCCAGATCATCTGGCGTTTGTGGAAAGCGGGAATCAAAAAAAGAATTCTGTTCCTTGCAGACCGTACCGCTTTGATTTCGCAAACCTTCACAAATGATTTTGCGCCCTTTAAGGATAAAATGACCTGGGTAACAAAGCAGAACTTTGATACGGCCCATGAAATTTATCTTGGATTGTATCAGGGCTTAACAGGTGAAGACGAAGACGCCAACAGCCTGTTCAAGCAGTTCAGCCCCTCTTTCTTTGATTTGATTGTAGTGGACGAGTGTCATCGTGGCAGCGCAAAAGCTGATAGTCAGTGGCGTGAGGTTCTGGAATACTTCTCTGCCGCAACGCAGATAGGTCTTACGGCAACACCAAAAGAAACCAAGGAAGTTTCCAATATTGACTACTTTGGAGATCCCGTCTACACCTACACTCTGAAACAAGGCATCAACGATGGCTACCTCGCTCCGTATCGTGTTATCCGTGTATTCTTTGACAAAGATGTCGAAGGATTCGTTCCCTACACCGGACAGACGGATGACAACGGCGAAGTGATTGATGACCGGATTTACAATGCGCTGGATTTTGATAGAAATATCGTTCTTGAACAGCGTACCAAGTTGGTTGCAAAGACAGTCTCTGATTATCTGAAGAAGCATAATTGCCGAATGGATAAGACCATATTCTTCTGCGTCGATCAGGAACACGCAGACAGAATGCGTCGGGCTTTGGTGAACGAGAACTCCGACATGATGGCAGTCGATGAGCGCTATGTTATGCGAATTACATCCAACGACGAAGCCGGTGTCGATCAACTTGATAATTTCCGTAATGTAGAAAGCCAGTATCCCGTGCTGGTTACAACCTCCAAGCTGCTGTCTACCGGCGTCGATGTTCAGACGATCAAATACATCGTTTTGGATTCTAACATTCGTTCCATGACCGAGTTCAAGCAGATTATCGGTCGTGGCACTCGTGTGCGAGAGGACCTTGGTAAACTTTACTTCACAATTTTTGACTTCCGTGATGTTACTCGCCTGTTTTATGACCCTGATTTCGATGGCCCGTGTGAACAGGACGAAGATTTCGATCCGACAAAGGGAGACCACGGCGCCCCTCCGCCTAAGCCCCCGAAGCCGGTCAATCCGCAGAAGAAATATATGGTTAGCGGTGAGCCGGTTACCATCCTTAAAAAGATGGTGCAGTACATGGATCGGGATGGCAAGCTCATTACCGAAAGCCTGATTGACTATACTAATAAAAATGTTCTTAATCAGTATGCAACGCTGGATGATTTCCTGTCTGCCTGGGGAGCCGCCGAGCGCAAGGGAGTCATCATCAAGGAGATGGAGGAACATGGAATCCTGTTCTCTGAACTTTGTGAGCAAATCAATCAGGATCTCGATCCCTTTGATCTGATTTGTCATATCGTGTTTGACCAGCCGCCGCTTACCAGAAGGGAACGAGCAAATAATGTGAGGAAGCGCAACTATTTCACCAAATACGGAGAAAAAGCTGCTGAGATTCTGGATGCGCTGCTTACCAAATATGCCGACTCCGGTTTGCCTGACTTGGAGAACGTGGATGTGCTGAAGGTCGATCCTATCAAGCAATATGGAACCCAAGTGTATATCGTCAACACGATCTTCGGTGGTATTGCAAAATTCCGACAGGCGATTAAGGATTTGGAGGCTGCTATCTACGCAGCGTAAAGGAGAACAATTACTATGGCAATGTCCGCTTTGATAAAATCACTGGAAGACATCATGCGCAAAGACGCAGGCCTGAACGGTGATGCACAATATATTGAACAGATTACCTGGCTCCTATTTCTGAAGGCTTTTGATGCCAAGGAAATGGAGTGGGAATTCCGACCTGAGTACCGTGGCAGCACAATTCCAGAAGGCTACCGCTGGCGTGATTGGGCGGATGATAATGAAGGTATCACTGGCGATGCCCTGATTAAATTTGTGGATGAGCTGTTTGACAAATTGAAGAAGTTGGATGTATCCGATGGCGATCTCAAAAAGTTTGTAGTTCGCAATGTATTTACGGACATCAACAACTACATGAAATCCGGTATCTATCTGCGTCAGCTCATTAACCGTATCAACGAAAAGGTTGATTTTATCGATGCTACCCAGAAGCATACCTTTAATGAGCTGTATGAAGGCATGCTTAAGGATCTGCAAAGTGCAGGTCGTGCCGGTGAGTTTTATACGCCTCGCCCGGTGACCAACTTTATCGTAGAGAAAATCGACCCCAAATTGGGCGAGACCGTTCTTGATCCTGCCTGTGGAACCGGTGGTTTCTTAACCAGTACCATTGCACACATGGGTAGTATCACGACCACCGAGCAGCTCAACACCCTGCAAACCACGATTTTCGGTTGGGAGAAAAAGCCTCTGCCGTATCTGTTGGCTATGACCAATCTGATTTTGCATGATATTGAAACCCCGCAGATTCGCCACATCAACTCCTTGAACAGACCTGTGACCGATTATTCTGCCAAGGACAGAGTAGATGTTATTGTTGCAAATCCTCCCTTTGGCGGTGCTGAAGATGACGCTGTAAAACAAAACTTCCCGGCAGAGTTCCGTACCAGCGAAACCGCTGACCTTTTCCTTGTGCTGATGATGCATCTGTTAAAGGATAAGGGGCGTTGCGGCGTGGTTCTTCCCGATGGCTTTATGTTCGGTGACGGCGTAAAGGCCACTATCAAAAAGAGAATGCTGGACGAGTACGGCTTGCACACCATTATTCGCTTGCCGCAGGTATTTAAGCCCTATGCCAGCGTCAATACGAACCTGCTGTTCTTCCAGAAGGGCGTTCCCAGCCGTGGTGTTTGGTTCTATCGCTTGGACTACCCGGAAGGAGTTAAGAGTTTTACAAAGACTAAGCCTATGCTGGACAAGCACTTCGATCCGGTTCGTGAATGGTGGGCTGATAAACAGCCAATCGAGGTAGACGGGAAAGATAAGGCCAGATTCTTCACTGTAGATGAATTGGTAGCTTTGAATTACGATTTTGACAAATGCTGTCCTTTCCCCCACGAAGAGGAGGAAATTCTGGAACCTACCGAACTCATTGCACGCTATCAGGCGGAGCGTGCCGAATTAAACGCCAACATTGACCGCATTTTGGCAGACATTTCTGCCATGCTGGAGGTAAAAGAATCATGACCGCACAGGAACTGAAAAACTCCATACTCCAGCTTGCTGTGCAAGGGAAACTGGTGCCACAGAATGCAGAAGACGAGCCGGTCTCTGAATTATTGAGGCACATTTCGCATCAAAAAGCAGTATGGATAAAGGAAGGTAAGCTGAAAAAAGAAAAAGCGCAGCCCGCGCTTGGTGAAGACGACATGACTTTCGACATTCCCGAAAGCTGGACGTGGCTGCGGTTAGGTGACTTCTGTTCCATATATAACGGCAACAGTATAAATGCTGAAGAAAAAGCAAAAAAATACTCCCGAAAATGCGAAGGATATAGTTTTATTGCAACCAAGGATGTTGGCTTTGACCACAGCATTGCTTACGATAACGGTGTATATATTCCCGCAAATCTGGAAGAGTTTAAAATTGCACCGGCAGGAAGCGTTCTTCTTTGTATGGAAGGAGGAAGTGCGGGACGAAAAATTGGTATTCTCGAACAGGACGTCTGCTTTGGCAACAAGTTGTGCTGCCTTACACCGTTTGTAATTTTTTATAAGTATTTATATTATTTTTTGCAGAGTCCTGCCTTCTTTTCATCGTTCACCGCTCTAATGACCGGCATTATCGGCGGCGTTGGTGCTGCAAAAATTAAAAGCATTGCAGTGCCTATTCCGCCCCTTGCAGAGCAAGAGCGTATTGTTGCCAAAATTGAGGAATTGCTGCCACTGATTGAAGAATATGGTGAAGCGGAGCAAAAGCTTTCTACACTGAATGTAAATTTTCCTGAAATGCTTCGCAAATCTATTTTGCAGCAGGCTGTTCAGGGTAAGCTTACCGCGCGCGATCCTTCCGAT
>ENA-OOXJ01001848-OOXJ01001848.1-human-gut-metagenome-genome-assembly--contig:-NODE-1848-length-12192-cov-2.204334_pt1 | contig 12192 bp, 10 predicted proteins | sample MGYA00241587_ERZ501343 | MGnify/ENA primary metagenome ERZ501343 (study PRJEB25962, sample SAMEA2042918) | human gut metagenome | biome: human gut; feature: human-associated habitat; material: faeces... | reverse complement strand
CGGCTATCCTCGAGAATCCCATCGAGAACGCCTTGTCGGCTCCGGCCACCATGTCTATGGCCGCCGTCTCGGAGTCGAGCATGTTGCCCGCTCCGACGGCATCGACCACGGCTTGGATGGGCTCGGTCTCCTTTATCCCGGAGATCCTTCCGCCCAGCCCCTGGACCACGGCGGGGTCCGTCACGACGGCGGTCCCGCATCCGTCGGCCGCGAGGACGACGGCATCCAGGGCCCCGTCCCTCAGACCGGTGCTCAGGGTCTCGGAGACCCCGAAGGACAGGAAGTCCCTCATGGTGGTCTCGCGATCCTCCGTGCACATCCCGAAGGTCTCGATGCGGTATTCGATGTTCTTCCTGATCTCGTCCTCGTCGATGCACTCGATGCCTCTGTACTTGGCGAACAGGGGGCATCTTCTGACGACCGGCGCGGTGACATCGACGACCTTGCCGTCCTCGATGTCGTACAGCTTGAAGCTCTGAGTCCTGCCGAAGTGCTGGAACACGTTGCCGTTCTCGTAGGTAACTGCAATTCTCGTCATGTCTTCCTCCGATTTACGCGGCCACGGCTCCGCGCGCGTGGCCAGGGGGGCAAGCGTGACGCTCCCGCCCCCGATTGCGATGCTCTTGCCGTTTACCAGCGCGTCCGCGATGCCATGCCGCGCCCGCGCGTACACCGCGGCGACCGTTGCCCGGGCGACGCACATGCGCTCCGCCGCCTGACGCTGGTCAAGCCCCTCGAGGTCGATCAGACGTATCGCCTCGAGCTCGTCGAGCGTGAGCTGCACGCGCCTTTCGTCCGGCGCGCCCAGCCCGCCGGGGGAGAAGGACACGTACTCGGGCACGATGCCCACGCGTCGTGGCTTTTCCTTGCGACCCGCCATCTGCCGACCTCCCCGGGCGTTGCGTACGGCCTTACACCGGTCTGCCCGATCCAATTTGTGACATATGTCATGAATGAGAATAGCGCCATGGCGTTGTCGCGTAAAGTGATTTTTGGCATATGTCATTTATTGCGGAGGTGGCAATCCCGGATGCCGCCTGGGCTAAATGGCTATGCTTATTGCGAACAGCTTCCGGTTCAAGCTGGAAGCCGGTGACAGTCATCGTTACATATCCGGAGGGCTTTGGCTGTGGGCAGTCAGATCATGGGTGAGACAGGCGTCGAGGATGCGAAAGAGGCCTACCAACGCGCGAAGGCCGAATACGAGCAGATAAAGAGCGAGCACAATAGTGTGGTCTCGCAGCGCAAGGACGTTCTGAACGAGGCGAAGAGGTCCCAGAAGAAGACGATCGCCTCGCTCAACAGGCAAATAGCCTCCCTGGAGAACAACCTGCACGGGAAGGTCGCGTCGGTCGGCGGGGTCAGCCTGTATCACGATCGGCTCGAGGCGGGCGGCTCCACCTACAAGCTCGAGCACGGCCTCCGTGTCACCGTCAACACCAGTGGAGGTAAGTACTCCACGACTGAGGTCTCTGGTGGCGGCGCCAGCATTGGCGGCGCTGTTATCGGCGCGGCCATTGCGGGTGTGCCGGGTGCGGTGATTGGCGGCAGGAAGAAGGTCAAGTCCAAGGAGATCATCCATGACGACCGCCATCTCTACGTGACCATAGAAAGCCCCCAGGGTGGTCAGTCAGTCAACCTGAATCCTGATCTTGAGCAGCAGGCGAGGTCGCTGGCGGCGCAGGTTCCCGGCTGCATCAACCAGTATCAGGGGCTCGTGCAGGACATTCCGCCCAAGATCAAGGCACTGAAGGCGAAGCTCGAAGAGGCGGAGAAGGACGAGGCAGTGTCGCTTGCACAGGGCGAGCTGGATACAGTGCTCGACGATACCGAGCGTCTTGAGGCCGCAAGGCAGGCGCGTGACGAGGCAAAGCAACGCTATCGTGACGAGAAGAAGCAGACGAAGACTCCTCTGTTTGGCTCGCGCGTGCACGGCGACCACGATGGTGCCGGCGAGGCGGAGGAACCCCTTGACGACGTCACCGTTTCGGAGGTGGAGCAAGTATATTCTGAATCGCCCGCCGAGGCTGTGCCTGAGCAAAGGGGCAAGGGTTTCTCGCGAATCCTTTGGAAGGTCCTGGGGCTCGCAGTCATCGCGCTTGGGGTCTTCTTCCTTCTGGGCATGCTCGGCGGCATATTGGACGGCTACGGGATCGCGTTCGTCCTCGTCTGCCTTGGTCTGGGCTGCGGCCTGGTCTACCTGGGGATTCGCCTGATGAGGCGTGGCAAGGCGAAGTCGTAGGGGGCTAACTCTGCCAACCGCCCGCAGGCCTCTTCAACCCTCGATCGGCGGGACCGTTCCCGTAATGTAGCGGTTCCCGCGGGAAATCCCGGATGCCCGGCCGTAGAATCGAAAGCGTCCGTGTGCGATCGAGGGGTGACTATGGCTTCCAACATCTCCGTCTCGGCAGACGTCCTGCCGATATTCAACTACTCGAACATCCAGGCGCTGCGGCGGCCGATGCAGAGCCTGAGCGTAACGAACGACACCGACTCCGAGCTATCGGACGTGCTGGTGCGGGTTGATTCGGCGACGGACCTGCTCACCGACCGGGATTTCGAGCTTCCGTCCGTTCCGCCGCACACCAGCGTCGAGGTTGACTGCTCAAGCGTGACGGTGGACGCCAAGCGTCTGCTCCAGCTTACGGAGCGCATGGTCGACAACGTCAGAATCGACGTCATGGTTGGCGGAGAAACGCTTGCATCCACAGACTGCGAGATAGTCTTCTTCGCGTTTGACCAGTGGCTTGGGACCCCCGAGACCCTGGCGGCGTTCGTAACGCCCAACCATCCCGCGCTTGCCCCCGTCATCGTAAGGGCGTCGGAGATTCTGAAGGAGTGGACTGGCAGCCCGTCGTTCAACGGCTATCAGACGGGAGACGCGGACAGGGTGCGGATGCAGGCGGCGGCGCTGTTTCGCTCCCTGCAAGAGCAAGGCATCGTGTACGTAGGCGCGCCCGCGAGCTTCAGCGCGGGCCAGCGCGTCCGAATGGCCGACGCGGTGCTCAGCCAGCACATGGCCACCTGCCTCGACTTCTCGTGCCTGTATGCGTCGTGTCTCGAGGCCGTCGGCTTGCGACCGTTCATCGTGCTGATGAAGGGACATGCCTTCGCGGGGGTGTGGCTTGAGGAGTCGACCTTTGCGGAGGCGGCGGAGGAGGACGCCACCGCGGTGTCCAAGCGCTTCCAGAAGGGAGTCGGCCAGCTCACCGTGGTGCAGGCAACCATGATCGCGGAGGGTTCCAAGGCCACGTTCGAGGATGCCGAGCTTTCTGCCCGCTCCATGGTGGACCCTGAGACGTTCCAGTGCGCGGTTGACGTGCGTCGCGCTCGCTACAGCCAGATCATCCCCCTTCCCGTCCGCGTCATGGGGGACGACGGGTGGCATGTGGAGGCGCCAAAGGTCGACCTGGGCAAGGCGGTCGCACCCGACGGCAGGAAGACGTCGACCGCGGTGCTCGACGTCGCGGAGGACAAGCATACGCGCAGGCAGACGTGGGAGCGCAACCTTCTGGACCTCTCGATGCACAACAACCTCCTCAACATGAGGCCCGGTGCGCGCGTCATGCCGCTGCTGATTCCCTCGGTGGATGAGCTCGAGGACTTTCTCGCCCTTGACAACGACATCGTGATTGCGCCGAAGCCCAACGAGTTTCCCAACATGGACGACGTGGCCTCGAGCATAATCGACCTCTCGGAATCCGGAAAGCAGCTGCTGCGCAACGAGTTCCGCGAAGGCCGCCTGCGCACCGCGTTTACCGAGGCGGCGCTGCAGAAGAACCTGACCAACCTGTACCGCTCGTCCCGCTCGTCCATGGAGGAGACAGGGTCAAACACGCTGTTCCTCTCCTTGGGAACGCTCAAGTGGGTGGACGAGAAGCGCGGCGGAAAAGTGCGCCTGGCGCCCATCATGCTGTTTCCCGTCGACCTGATCCGAAAGTCGGCCAAGGCGGGCTACGTCATGCGGCTTCGCGACGAGGACCCGCAGATAAACATCTCGCTCCTCGAGATGCTGCGACAGGACTTTGGCATCTCAATCAACGGGCTCGACCCCCTGCCCGCCGACGACGCCGGCGTTGACACGCGTCTCGTCCTCAACACGGTACTCAGCAAGGTGATGGAGCAGAAGGGCTGGGAGGTGCTCGAGAACGGCATGATTGGGCTCTTCTCGTTCTCCCAGTTCGTCATGTGGAGCGACATCCGCAACAGGGAGGACGACCTGCGCGACAACAAGATCGTCAACTCGATGATGGAAGGGCACCTCACGTGGACGCCCGAGCCTATCGATCCGGGCGAGAAGGTCGACCCATCCACGCTGCTGCTCCCCGCGGAGGCCGATTTCTCCCAGATGCTTGCCATCAAGAAGGCGGTCGTGGACGGACAGAGCTTCGTCCTGCACGGGCCTCCGGGCACAGGCAAGTCGCAGACGATCTCGCTGCTCATCGCCAACGCGCTGGCGCGTGGCAAGCGGGTGCTCTTCGTGGCGGAGAAGATGGCGGCCCTTGAGGTCGTGGAGCACCGCCTGGCCGTGCTTGGCCTCGAGCCGTTCTGCCTGGAGGTCCACTCGACCAAGGCGACCAAGAACCACGTGTTCGAGCAGATAAAGGCGGCGGCCGAGCTTGGCCAGGCGGAGCGACCCGCAGCGTATGCCAGCAAGGCGGCCGAGGTCCGCACCCTCCGGCAGCGCCTGGACACGTATGCCCGAGGGCTCGAGCAGGTCAACGGCGCCGGCTTTACGCTGCGCGAGCAGATCTGCCGCTACGAGGAGCTTGCGTGCAGGGCGAGGCCCATGCGCGTGAGCCGCGAGCTCACGGAGTCCATCGGGGGACAGGAGGACTTCGCGGAACGAATCAACGCCGCGGAGCGCCTGCTCGCGCAGGGCAGGGAGTTTGCGCCCTCATCCCTGAGCCCGCTCGCGCCCGTTCGGGGAACCGAGTACGCCCAGGGCATGCGAGAAGAGCTCGCTCCGCTGCTCGCGGCCTATGCCGATGCGCTTCGCCTTCTCGACTCCGAGGCCAGGCAGGTTGCCGAGGCGTTGGGCGGACCGGTGCCGTCGAAGCGGGAGGACTACGAGGAGCTTGCCTCCGTCCTGCAGTCGGTTTCCAGGGCGGAAGCGCTCCCCAGGGCATGGGTCAATGCCCAGAGCCTTCAGATGCTCCTTCAGGACCTCTCGATTCTCGTGCGCAACCATGAACACCTTGAGGAGCTGCACTCACGCATCTCCCTCAGGCGAACCGACTCGTTCTTCTCGCTCGATCCTGCCGCGATACGCGCGAGCTGGGTGGACGCAAACTCCAAGGGAATGCTGCGCCGTGGCAAGGCAATCTCGTCGGTGCTGTCCGAGCTCTCGCTCAGCTCGCACGAGCCCGTGGGAAAGGATGGCGTGGCCGAGTTTTTGGACGAGCTCGAAGGGTGGGGCGTCGCGTCTGCGGACCTCGCGAAGCTGCTTGACCGGATGCGCCCCTACCTTGCGGACTTCACGCATGCCGACGACTCGGTGGACTGGGAGGCGCTCGGCGCCCGCTTGGGAGCGGCGCGCGACCTGCTTGCCACGGACGCCGTATCGCAGGAGCTTATTTCCAGCTTGGCCGGTGCGTCGGGCGTGGGTGACCTCTGTGCGGCCTACTTGAAAGACCTTGCGGTTGAGCGCGACGCGCGTGCCAGGGTCGAGGCTCTTCTCGGTCCCCTTGCCCCCGTGGGTGAGGACCGCGGGTGGGTTGCTGGCCAGATTGCGGCATGCGAGTCTGTGTCCGCGAACATGGACGGCCTTCGCCAGTGGATGGGTTGGAACGTCGCGCGTAGCCGGGCCCGCTCGCTTGGCCTTGCGGAGCTCGTCGACTATCTGGACGATCACGCCGTCGAGGACGACACGCTCGACTCGTTCGAGTGCGGCGTCTTTCGCACCATGACCATGGCGAGTCTCGACTCGCTGCCGGGCATGAACGCGTTTACCGGCTCGCGCTTCTCCGAGGTCGTTCGCCAGTACTCTCGCGCGGACTCCCAGCTCCGCGATCTGGCCCGCCAGGAGATTTACTACGAGGTCGCCTCGCGCACGCCCGACCTATCCGGCGCGGATGGCGCGTCGCCGCAGGCCGTGCGGCTGCAGAGGGCGCTCAGGAGCCGCGGCCGCAACGTCACGGTGCGCTCGGTCTTCTCGGAGTGCGGCGACGTCGTATTCTCGCTGTGCCCGTGCCTGCTCATGAGCCCGCTCTCGGTCGCGCAGTACCTGGAACCCGGGTCGGGGCAGTTCGACCTCGTCGTCTTCGACGAGGCCTCCCAGCTCCAGACCTGCAAGGCGGTGGGGGCGCTCAGCCGCGCGAAGGAGGCCGTCATCGTGGGCGACCCCAAGCAGATGCCCCCGACCAGCTTCTTCCAGGGCAAGGCGGGGGAGGAGGACTACGAGGAGGTCTCCGACCTCGAGTCGGTGCTGGAGGACTGCCTTGCGCTCAACATGCCGCAGACGTACCTTCGCTGGCACTACCGCAGTCGGCACGAGAGCCTGATCGCCTTCTCCAACAAGAGGTTCTACGAGAACCGCATGCTCACCTTCCCGTCTGCGGATGACCGCACGAGCCACGTCGTGTTCCGGAAGGTGGAGGGCACCTTCGAGCGCGGTGGTGCCCGCGTCAACCGTGCCGAGGCAGAGGCCGTCGTCGCCGAGATCGCCCGCCGCCACAAGGACCCCGCGCTTTCGGGCCAGAGCGTCGGCGTCGTCACGTTCAACATCCCGCAGCAGACCCTCATCGAGGACCTCTTCCAGCAGGCATGCGCCGCCGACCCGTCCCTAGACGCCTGGGCCCATGCCGGCGACGAGCCCGTCTTCATCAAGAACCTCGAGAACGTCCAAGGTGACGAGCGTGACGCCATTCTCTTCTCTATCACCTATGCTCCCGACGCCAACGGTCGCATGAGCATGAACTTTGGTCCCATCAACCGCGAGGGCGGCTGGCGCAGGCTCAACGTCGCCGTCACACGCGCGCGGCAAGGTATGGTGGTCTTCTCGTCCATCGAGCCCACCGACATCGACCTCAACAGAACCTCGTCCGCAGGTCCCGCTTCGTTGCGAGCCTTCTTGGAGTACGCGCGGCGCGGAAGCTTTGGGTCGGTCAGCGTGGCGGAGATGCAGGCGTCCGAGACGGACGACACCATCGCGCGGGAGCTCTGCGAGCGCCTTGCGGCGCTGGGCTATCGCACCAAGACCAACGCGGGAAGAAGCGCCTACCGTGTGGACGTCGCCGTTGTCGATCCCGCGAACGAGGGGCAGTATCTTGCCGGCATACTCCTCGACGGCCGCTTCTATCGCATGGCCGGCACCACCAGGGACCGAGAGATAGCCCAGCCCGAGCTGCTCGAAGGCCTAGGCTGGAGGGTCACCCGCGTTTGGGCGATCGACTGGTGGGAAGACCCGGATGCCGTGGTGGACGAGGTCAGACGCTTTCTTGAGGAGGCGCTGGGCGAGAAGGGCGAGCCCATTCCGACTCCCGGCACTGCTGCGGCAGCGCGAGAGGCAGGGCCCGCTTCCGCCTCCACGTCGACGGGCGTTCGTGAGGAGGGGCCCGTCGCCTCGAAGTCGAAGCCAGAGCCCGGTTCTGAAGTCGCGGTGGAGCCTGAACCCGAACCCGCGCCGGAACCCGAACCCGAGGCGGAACCCGAACCCGAGGCGGAACCCGAGCTCGAGCCGGCGTCTGGGCCGGTGTCGAGGGAACTCCAGCCAGCCCTCGAGCCGGAAGACGAGGCAGGTGCCAAGGTTGCTGCAGTGGGGGATGCCGATTCCGGCTTCATTGTCCTTGCTCCAGCGGAGCCCGAGTCTGACGGCGGCGTGCCCGTTGTCGTTTCACGGGACGCTGGCCAGGCAGAGGCTGTTGGACGTCGGCGCACCTACCAGCTGGCTCGGTTGGAGCCGGTGGCCTCGGATGTGGACTTCCTCTCACTTGATAAGTCCGAGGTGGCTTCGGTCGTCGAGGCGATTCTCGACGTCGAGGCGCCAATCGAGGAGGGGCTTCTCTACAGGCGCATAACAAAGCACTTTGGCGTTCGCATGGGAAGCAAGGTGCGGGCGAAGTGCGAGGAGGGCGTCAAGACCGCGCATGGCAAACGCGTTACGCAGGCTGGTCGCACGATCGTGTGGCTACGCGGCCAGGATCCCAAGTCCTACATTGTCTACCGCGTGCCGCAGGGAGAGGACGACAGGCGCTCGTTCGACGAGCTGCCGCTGGAGGAAATCGCCGCCGCGGCGCTGGAGTTCATCGAGAACAACGGCCCGAGCGAGCAGGAGGAACTGGTGAGGGGCGTGCTGCACGAGCTCGAGTTCTCGAGGCTCACGGCAGCCGCGCGCGAGTACCTTCAGAAGGGCCTGACGTTTGGCATCCGGCGCGGGCTCTACAAGAGAAACAAATCCACCTACCTGCTTCCCGACGCGGAGGAGTGATCAGGAGCGCCGCGCAAGAATATCGCGACCGATGGCGGGCTGGGACCTTATGGAACTGCGGGCCGGGGGGCGTTCCCCTGGCCCGCTTTCATTTTAAGTACCTCTCGCAAAACTCGGCGGCAGTTACGATTTCTATTCCAGAATACTCGCCTATCGTAAGCAGGTCTTTGTCTCCGCTCACAATATGGATGGCGCGGGCGTCTATCGCGCATCCTAGAAACTTGTCGTCGTCCGGGTCGCGGCATACCTCAACTTTACTTTGAGGTCTGATAAAGGAAAGCGCAGCTTCGAATGGTGCGAGAACGTCCCTGCGAAGATGCCCCTGTTTGCGAGAAATCATCTCGTCAATGACCTCTTGGTATTCGTTAACAATCTCCGGCGTAGCGAAGGCGACTATCCTTCCATCCACAGCGGCTTCGAGTATCTCACGGGGCTTTCCGCCAAAGAACGTTCCGGAGATAACGACGTTGGTGTCTATGACGACCCTCATGCGCGTTTCCTCGAGCGCACCGCCGCGATGGCATCATCTATGTCTGACTCTTTGTAGCCAACGGACTTTGCCCAGGCCTGGGCTTCGTCGAGGTGAGACTTGAAGTCCTCTTCCTTCGGCATGTCAATTTTCTTGAGCATTATTACGTCTCCCGAGGTGTATACGGCAAGGCGGTCGCCGCTCTCAATCGAGAGACTCTTGCGCAGCTTCGCAGGGAGCACGACCTGGCCTTTTGAAGAGACGGCAAGGACTTCTGAACTCATGGTTTCCTCCAATGTAAGAATTACTTACATAGATTCTACCCCATTCGCTACCTGTTTCTCGTTCAGCAATGTCTGCGTGGAGACAACACATGTGTTCCACACGTGGTCTTGCCCTTCGAGTCAGCGTGCGGTTTTATGCGCATGGGTGCTGTGATTCTTAGCACTTACGGTCGCCTGGCTGCGTGCTTCCGGCGTTTGGTGGGACGGTGGAGGCGACGCATCCGCAAGGTTACGAGTTGCGCCGTCGCACTGCGGCGGGCGTAGCCTCTTTTTTGTGCAGAGAAGTGCAAGGGAGAGGGGCCTTCGCGCGATGACGCGGACGAGTTATCTGGAGTGCGAGCGGCGCTGGGTGTACTGGCTGCTCATTCTGGTGGCGGGTTGGTACGGCGCGTACACGTTTTCGCTGCGTGGGGGAGTGTTCTGCAACGCGCAGACCGCAAATGTGGTGCTGCTTGCGATGGCCGTGGGCAACGGGCGATGGCTGAACGCGGCCTACCTGCTGCTGCCCATTAGCGCCTACCTGTTTGGCTCGTTTCTCTCGGAGTGGATGGGCAAGTCCGTCAAGCGCCTCAACCTGCTGAGGTGGGATACGATTTTGGTGGCGCTCGAGGCCGGGATGGTGGTGTTTCTCGCCCTGATGCCGTCAAACTGGCCGGACCAGGTGTGCCAGGTGACGCTCAACTTTGCGTGCGCGATGCAGTTCAACACGCACCGGCAGGTGGAGGGCGTTCCCGCGGCGACCACGTTCGTGACGAACCACATACGGCGATTGGGTCGAACCTGGCGAAGCTGGCGCGCCATCCCGAGGACGACGCGCTGCGCCGCCGCGTGCGGACGCACGGCTCGCTGCTGGGGTTCTTTGTGGTGGGCGCGGTGACCTCGACCGTGATGTGCGGGCTCTTCTCGTATGCGTCGCTTCTGGGTGCGCTCGTGCCGCTTGGGGTGGTGCTGGCGGGCCTGGTGCGCGCGGACCTGTTCTTGGAGCGCGGCAAGCTGGACGCCGTGCCGCACGGACACTAGGGGGCGGGTCGCTAATTCTTCTGTCGAAAATATCTTTGGGTATCTCGGAGCTCATGCACGAATGCGACGATGCTTACGGTCCGTTTGTCGTCGTCAATCGTGTAGAAAATGCTGTAACGCTTAACGAGGCACTTTCGCACCTGTTCGCTTACGGCCTCGCTAACATCAAAGTCGACGCCAAAAAGCCTGGGGTTATCAGAGATGAGGGTCAGTTTTTCTTCGAACTCGTTGAGCAGCGAGGACGCAGTGCCTGGGGCACCAAGGGTCATGGCGATGTATTTAACGGCGGAGTCGAGTTCTTCGTTTGCATTGTTTGAGATGAGAACCCTATAGGCCATATCGGCTCCTTATGGAGGCCACCGCCTCTGCGGCGCCACGGCACTCCCCGCGCTCTACGGCGTCGATACCCTCCTGCACCATGGATACGATGCGTCCCGTTTTTGCAGCTCGCTCGAGCCCTTCGTACGTCTCGGTGCTCATGATTACCATGTCGGGATAGCCGTTCTTCGTGACGTGGACGGGCTCGCCGCTCTCCCTGCAAAGCCTCGAGATTCTTGTGGTGTCCTTCAGGTCCTTCACGGGTACAATTTGCATGGAATGTCCTTTTCATCACGTTATGATGGGACGATTATAACACAGGCACTCAAGGGGGGGGACGATGCTGTACACGCCGACCACAAAGCGGGCGCTGCGGTTTTGCATGGAGGCGCACGCGGGCCAGCGGGACAAGGCTGGCCTGCCGTACGCAAACCATCCGCTGCACCTTGCGGAGCAGATGTCGACCGAGGACGAGACCTGTGTCGCGCTCTTGCACGACGTGATGGAGGACTGCGGGGCGACCGCGGATGACTTACGTGCGCTGGGCGTGTCACCCGCGGCGGTGCGGGCGGTGGAGCTGCTGACGCACCAGGACGGCGTGCCGTACCTGGACTACGCGCGGGCGCTGCGCGCGAACCCCATCGCGCGCAGGGTGAAGGCCGCCGACCTGCGACACAACTGCGACCTTGCGCGCCTGGACCACGTGACGGATCGGGACGTGGCTCGGCTGCGCAGGTATCTGCAAGCCCGCGTGGCGCTGGGCGACATGGCGACCGAGCTGCGGACGCCGCTGGGTACCGTGCGCATGGAGGCGGGGGGCGAGCCGTTTGCGTTTGAGCTGTGTGACGAGTCGTGGGATGGCGCCACGCACGCGTTCGCGCTGTGCGCGGACGTGCTGCCGCTTGCGGTGGGCGAGAGCGTCGCGCTGCGCTACGACTTTGGCCGCGCGGTGGAGCGCGGTAGTGGCGAGCGCGTCTGCTGGCGCGTGTACCAGCGGGAGGGCGTCACGGTAGGCGTGGGTTTCGAGGACGATGCAGATGCCGACGGCGCGGCTGACGGCCGCACGTGGCGCTACGACCACTCCGCGGACGCCTACGACGTGGTGCGGGACCCCGTGGCGCAGCGCTACCAGCCCCTCTGCAACAGGTTCTGCGTGCGCGTGGCATGGCGCAACGGCATGGGCGACCGGGACGCGCGGGTGGTGGAGGACGCCGTGGGGTAGCGCCGGGCCTCAGCTGGCGCATATGACGTCCACGCGCGCTGGTACACTGGGGACGAAGGCGACGGCCGAAGGTCGTCGGCCGGAACACAGCCGCTGACCGGCAGAAACGGGGGACGCGATGAGCATCTTTGGGTGGATGGACGCAAACGACGACGGCATTCCCGACAACATGCTGTACTACGACCTCTGCACGGGCGGCAAGGCCACGAAGGCCGCGGCGGCGCGCAAGAAGGGCGCCACGTCCGGCGGCTCCGCGGGCCGCGCGAGTGGCGGCCACGCAGGAAGCCGGCTCAACCTCGGCAAGGTACGCAAGATCCAGTCCGGCCACGTGCCCGAGAGCCTGAGGCACCCGTCCGATGCCCCAGGCCAGGGGCGCAGTTCTTCTCGCCCGCGCTAGCCGCCGCGCGCCACGGGCGAGAAGAACTGCCCACGGGCGAGAAGCGCCGCCCTC
>ENA-OOXJ01001845-OOXJ01001845.1-human-gut-metagenome-genome-assembly--contig:-NODE-1845-length-12203-cov-2.519509_pt1 | contig 12203 bp, 15 predicted proteins | sample MGYA00241587_ERZ501343 | MGnify/ENA primary metagenome ERZ501343 (study PRJEB25962, sample SAMEA2042918) | human gut metagenome | biome: human gut; feature: human-associated habitat; material: faeces... | reverse complement strand
CTCAGTTGGTCAGAGCACCCGGCTCATAACCGGATGGTCCGGAGTTCGAATCTCTGAAGGCCCACCATTTTTTTATACTTGCTTGAAACAAAATAATCTTGGAAAGGTGTCCGAGTGGCTAAAGGAGGCAGACTGTAAATCTGTTAGCTTATGCTTACGATGGTTCGAATCCATCCCTTTCCACCAATAATGTATCTGTTATAACTAATAGAACAAAATTGATTAGAAAATCAATCAGAAAATAAAATCTGGTTGATTTTTTTGTTGTCTAAAAACAATATAAAAATCATCCAAACGAAAGGATGATGTATAAATTGAAAATAATTAAACAAGAATTACAATTTGAAGAATGTCTAAAACAGAGACTTGAATTTATATGTGAATTTGCTAAAGTTACCCCTACTTTTATAAATGTTAACATTAGGAAATTAGAAAAAACTAATCTTACATATATTGAGCCACATAAAGTGATTATTAAAAGTATTACTTTTTTAGTTTTCAATTATTCAAATGATGTGTATATTTCAAACTTATCTAAAAAGATAAAATTATCAGAGTTAGAAGAATATTTGAAAAAAATATAAATTTGTAAATAGTATAAAAATGTAAAAATAATTGGCTTTTACGAACAACTGTTTTATAATAACTTTTGAAATATAAATAATAAAATATTATGAAATGGAGATGATAGTATTGAATGATATAGAAAAAAATAATAAATCATTTGAAGATATAAAACATGTTGATGAAAATGGTATTGAATTTTGGTATGCTAGAGAACTTATGAAAGTTTTGAGTTATAAAGATTGGAGATACTTTGATGCAGTAATTAAAAAGCAAAGATAGCTTGTCAAAACTCTGAATTATCTGCTATTGACCATTTTGTTGTTGACAACAAAATGGTTGAGATAGGTTCTGGTGCTAAAAGAGAACAAAAAGATTATAAATTAACAAGATATGCTTGTTATCTTATAGCTCAAAATGCAAATCCAAGATTAAAAATTGTTGCTCTTGCGCAAACATATTTTGCAGTTCAAACTAGAAAACAGGAAATTAGCGAAAAAGAATATAGCTCATTAACAGAAGACGAAAAAAGACTTTATCAAAGAAATTTAACAAAAAAAGGAAACTATTCACTTAATCAAACCGCCAAAAATGCTGGAGTAAAAAACTTTGATAAATTTCATAACTATGGGTATAAAGGCCTATATAATGGAGAAACTGCTGATGACATTGCAAAAAGAAAAGGGTTAAGATACAGAGAGGATATTCTAGACAATATGGGCAGTGATGAGCTTATTGCAAATTTATTTAGGATTTCTCAAACTGAACAAAAATTAAGAAAAGATAATATAGATACTGAAAAGAAAGCTTGTGATACTCATAATAAAATTGGAAAAATAGTTAGAAAAGCCATTAAATAGGCTGGTGGAACAATGCCAGAAGATTTACCTACTCCTGGAAAAAGTTTAAAACAGCTTGAAAAAGAAAAAATTAAACAATTGAAAAATAAAAACTCTAAAGATTAAAGTTGCATTTTTCATACATTATAAACTTGCAATGGCTAAACTTATGGAAATGGAAGCAACTGAACAAAATAAAGTGGCGTTGTATCTGTTTAATCATATAAATTTTAAAAATATTGTAGTGTATAGATTCTTATTACTTGTTATAGCATCTAAACGACTTGAAATATTATGTAAAATATGGTACAATTATAAGTGATGAATCGTTTTTACTCCGTTTCATCTATAGGAAACAAACAACAACAAAGAACGCGTTATTACGCAAGGAGGAAAAAATATGGCAAAGATTGTATGTTACAATGGTGGAACTTTGAGTTACTATGGTTGTTCTGAACCTACTGAACTGGTTGTTGGCAAAGAGTATGAAGTTATCTCTGCAAATGATCGTGGTTGGCAGACCGATTACACCTTGAAGGGTGTGAAGGGGTATTTTAATTCCTTATGGTTTGATGATGTCAATTCGAAAAATACAGCCAAAACTTTTATGGCTCTTGCCCACACTGTTCCTGTTGTAGGAGAAAGATGTAAGTGTTTCAAGTTGGAGTTCGTTAATGGTCAACCCAAGCTGATTGCCTGGCATACCAGCACTGTTAATGAAGTCTTTTACATTGGAAACAATATCTATCGAGTAATCACTCATGACAGCACCTACATTGTTCAAGTGTTAAAAGTGTGAAAAAAGTTGTAAATATCTACGTTGTTCGCGCCAATAATGTATCTGTTATAACTAATAGAACAAAATTGATTATAAAGGGTTAAAAGAGTATAGGTGATTAGTCCACTTATGCTCTTTTTTGTGCCCTAATTGAAAAAGTTACAAAAATGGTATAGTTGACAAGAATCGACATTATGTTGATATTTTATATCAGCTTAAAATAATTATTCAAAATAACTATTTTGGAGGTATTATATATGTGGTGGGAGATTCTGTTTTGTATTTTGTTGCTACTAGTGTTTGATGTGATTTTTTATAATATAATTGGGAAGCATATATATGTTTATTTACTATGCAAGATTTGAGATGAATTGGAAGAGGCAGCCAAAGCATGTTGAAACTATGATGGAAGATGGAACAAGGAAGGTTTATGAAAACGTAAGAATACACCAAATTTTTAATGTATCACATTATTTTTATGATGAAAAAGGAAAAAAGTAAAGTTACAACTCTTGTCCTTAATTCTTGATTATACTGGTAAAGAATTTGAGGATAATAAGCAGTAAAAAGTTAAAACAGATAATATTAATTTATTATCCGTTTTTCTTGTATATAAAACGATATAAGTATATAATAATATTGTTATAGGAGATATAAAAAATGTATAGAGATACTTATGTAGAAATTAATTTAGGCAATATAGAAAGTAATGTTTGTGAAATTATAAAAAAATATAATAATTATAAATATTACTTTGGAGTAGTTAAAGCAGATTGCTATGGGCATGGAGATATAAAGACTGTTGGTGCTATAATAAAAGGTGGAGCAAATTATCTAGCTGTTGCCACTTTAGATGAGGCTGTAAGAATAAGAAAAGTATATAAAAATATTCCAATACTATGCTTAGGAATTGTTTATAATAAATATTTATATGTTGCTAAAAAATATAATATAACTCTTTCAATTACAGGTTTGGAGTATTTGAATTCTTTAAATATAGAAAAACTTAAAGGGCTAAAAGTACATATAAAAGTAAATACTGGTATGAATAGACTTGGGGTTTCTAGTAAAAAAGAATTTAACAGAGTGTTTGATTTACTTAACAAAAACAATATAGAAATTGAAGGGATTTATTCTCATGTTTATAATAGCAATTCAAGTAAGAAAACAAATGAACAATTCAGTATGTTTGAAAATATTACATCTGATATAGATTTATCTAAAATAAAAATAATTCACATTCCAGCAAGCAGTGCAATTGTAAGATATAAAAAGAAAGAGTATGTAAATGGATGCAGGTTAGGAATAATTATGTATGGATTTTCAGATAATAATGATTTAAATTTAAAATCTACATTTAAAGTTTACAGCAGGGTAATACAGATAAATAATTTAAGAAAAGGAGATACCCTTGGATATGATGGAGCGTACACTGCAAATAAAGACGAAAAAATAGCGGTAGTTGCAATAGGCTATGCTGACGGTATAGTAAGAAAAAATAAAGGAAGAGATGTGTATATTAATGATAAAAAATATAAAATTGTAGGAAATATTTGTATGGATATGTTATTTGTAAGTGTAGATGATAGTGTAAAGCTTTTTGATACAGTTGAAGTTATTAAAGATGTGCGTCATATAAAGGAAATTTCAAGTCATGTTGATTCTATTCCATATGAAGTTATGTGTGAAATAGGAAAAAGAGTAAATAGAAAATATATAAATTAAAAGTAATATCATAGTTTGACAATATTGTTTTCTTATGATATACTTACAATGTAAAATTTAGTAAAACCGTAGATAAAGCAAAGTAGACAAAGGACAACATATTATAGAGAATGTAAGTCATAGGCTGTAAGCTTACAAATATGCTTTTGTTGAAATTTCACTTTGGAGGTCTTTTCTTGAAAGGGAACGATTAGGGAAAAGCAGGTAAGCCTGTTATAGCTTAAAATGAGAGTGTCTATAATTGAGTTGTAGATGAAGTTAAGGTGGTAACGCGGAATTTGATCCATTTCGTCCTTATGATAGGATGAAGTGGATTTTTTTGGAGGTATTTATTATGGAAGAAAAAATAAAAGCATTAAAAGAAAAAATAAGTAATGATTTTAAAGAAATATCAAACCTTGAAGAATTAGAAAAAATTCGTCTAAAATATATGGGGAAAAAAGGTGAAGTGGTAGAGTTACTAAAAAACTTAAAAGATGTTGCGCAAGAAGAAAAAAAGGAGTTTGGTAATAAGGTTAATTTATTAAAATCTGATGTGTTAGAAAAGATAGAAGGAAAGAAAAAAGAGTTAAGAGAAAAAGAGTATGAAGATAAAATCAATAACTCTAAAATTATAGACTTAACTTTACCAACAGATGATATGTTAGGTTCGCTTCATCCTATAACAATAGTCCAAAAGGAACTTGAAGATATTTTTATATCAATGGGATTTAGTGTAGAAGATGGAAATGAAGTAGAAACAGAATATAATAATTTTGAGGCAGTTAATGTGCCAAAATTTCACCCAGCACGTGATATGCAAGATACTTATTGGCTTGAAAATGGACAATTACTAAAAACTCAAACATCTGCTGCACAAAATAAAATAATGAAAAAATATGGAGCGCCTCTAAAAGCAATTTTCCCTGGAAGATGCTTTAGAAATGAGGAACTTGATGCTTGTCATGAAAATACATTCTTCCAAATGGAAGGAATGGTAATTGATAAAGATATATCAATTTCTAATTTAATATTCTTTATGAAAGAATTATTATCAGAAATATTTAAAAAAGAAGTAGAAGTAAGACTTAGACCTGGATTTTTCCCATTTGTTGAACCTGGTTTTGAACTTGATGTAAAATGTCCATATTGTGATGGTAAAGGATGTAAAGTTTGTAAACATGGTGGATGGATAGAACTTTGCCCATGTGGTATGATACATCCAAAAGTTTTAGAAATGGGCGGAATAGATAAAGATAAGTATTCAGGATTTGCTTTTGGACTTGGACTTAGTCGTCTTGCTATGATGAAATTTCAAATTGATGATTTACGTCTTTTAAATTCTGGAGATTTAAGAGTTTTAAAACAGATGAATATTAAATAATTGTTTAAGGAGGAGTAATAATGTTTATTTCAACTAATTGGATAAGAGATTTTGTAGATTTAGATGGACTTGATGTAGATAAATTAATTTATAATTTTACTATGTCGACAGCTGAAGTTGAACAAATTATAAAATATGGATATGATACAGATGGAGTAGTAGTTGGTAAAATAGAAAAAATAGAAGAGGTAGAAAACTCAGATAAACTTCATAGAGTATTGGTAGATGTTGGAACTAAAAAAGTTATTAGTATATGTGGAGCAAGTAATATATACGTTGGAGCAAAAATTCCATTTGCAAGTGCTGGAGCCAAAGTACAGGGAATGGAAGTAAAGCAATCTACACTAGATAATATGGAGAGTTTTGGAATTTGTCTTTCTGAGAAAGAGCTTGGCATAAGTGACGACCATTCAGGAGTTATGATATTGGACAATAACCTTAATGTAGGGGAGGACATAAAAAAAATAATTCCTCTTGAAGATACAGTGTTTGAGGTAGATAATAAATCACTAACTAATAGACCTGATCTTTGGGGACATTATGGAATAGCAAGAGAATTTGCTGCTATTACAAAAAGAGAATTAAAACCACTAGATGTAGAGGATTTAGAAATTTATAATAATTTGCCTAAACTTAATATTAAAGTTGAAAATGGGGATGATTGTTTAAGATATTCTGGTATTACGCTAGAGAATATTAATTGCCATATATCACCTTATAAAATAAGAACAAGACTATTTTATACAGGCCTTAGAAGTATAAATTTACTTGCAGATTTAACAAATTATATAATGCTTGAAATAGGTCAACCAATGCATGCATTTGATAAAAGATTTGTTGATAGCATAAGTGTTTCTAGGTTAAGAGAAGAATGTGAGTTTACAACTCTAGATGGTGTTAAAAGAAAACTTCCAAGTGGTGTACTTATGATAAATAATAATTCTACTCCTTCTGCTATAGCAGGAATTATGGGAGGTCTTAATACCGAAATTAAAGATGATACTACTTCAGTATTTTTAGAGTCTGCTACATTTGATTCAGCTTTAATTAGAAAAACTGCTATAAAAATTGCACATAGAACTGATGCATCTGCAAGATATGAAAAAACGTTAGATCCAGAGTTTGTAAAACTAGCTACGGCAAGATTTGTAAAACTATTAAAACAAATAGACGGTAATGTAAAAGTAACATCAGCATTTACAGATGTATATTTAAAAAAGTATCCTAAAATAGTTATAGATATTGATAAAGATTATTTTGAAAGATATATAGGAGTAAAATTAACGGTAGAACAAATTGTAGAAACACTTAGAAATTTAAAATTTGGAGTTGAGTGTAATGGGGAAAATTTAAAAGTTTCTGTTCCAACTTTTAGGGCTACAAAAGATATTTCAATAAAAGCAGATTTAGTAGAAGAAGTAGCAAGAATTTATGGATATGATAATATTATTCCAAGTCCTAGCTTGTTTAAGGCTGTTCCAGTAAGACAAGATGAAATACATGTATTTGAATATGATGCAAAAAGGCTACTTGCAGAAAAATTCGGCGCAAGTGAAATTCATAGTTATGTTTGGTATAATAAAAACTTAAATTCTGAACTTAATATTTTAGTAGAAGATAATTTAAAAGTTACAAATGCTTTATCTAAAGGAGATGATACTCTAAGAGCATATATGGCTCCAACTCTTCTTTATGCTATAAATAATAATTTAAAATATTATCCTGAATGCAAATTATTCGAAATTGGTAGAACTTTTGAATATAAGTTTGATGGTTCTAATGCTATAGAAAAAAAGGTTTTGGGAATTGCTTCTGCAAGTACAAAAAAAGATGAGTCAACTCTTATGTATGAAGTAAAATCTATGATAAATTCAATATTTAAAATTGAAAAAAATATTGAACCAGAATATGTATTAAATAATGAAAAAATATCATATAGTTGGATTAATAAGAAAAATACATACATTGTAAAATTAAATGGTATAGAATGTGGATATATTTCTTGTATACATCCAAGAGTAAATGAAAGTATTAACAAAAAATCAAATATTGTAGTAGCAGAAATTAGAATTGATAATTTATCTGATATTTTATCAAATGATGTAGTTTATTCTTCTACTAGTAAATATCAAACGACATCACTTGATTTAAGTGTTATGGTAGACAAAAATGTTGCTTATTCTAGTGTAAAAGAAGTAATTGATAGTTTAAAAATAGAGTATTTACTAGGATATGAATATGTAGGAATATATGAAAATGAAGAAAAACTAGGTGATAAGAAGAGTATAACTATAAAATTTAACATAGGATCTCATGATAAGACTTTATCTAAAGAGGAAATTGATGAGGTACTAAATACTCTAATTACAACTTTTGAACAACATGATATGCTTATAAATAAATAGGGATAATATAATTTATGAATAAAAAAAGATGCAAATGGTGTAATTTAAATAACATTTTATATGTTAAGTACCATGATGAAGAATTTGGAAAGCCTAATTTTGACGAAAAATACCTTTTTGAAATACTAATTCTTGAATCATTTCAAGCAGGACTTTCATGGGAATGTGTGTTAAATAAAAGAGAAGCATTTAGAAAAGCTTTTGACAATTTTAATATAAGCAAGATAATAAGTTATGATGAGAGAAAAGTTAATGAACTTATGAATAATAAAGATATAATAAGAAATAGGCTTAAAATAAATGCTACAATAAATAATGCGAAAGTTTTTGTGGCTATACAAGAAGAGTTCGGATCATTTAACAGTTATATTAAGAGCTTTACAAATAACAAAGTTATTTATGAATGCGATAAGACAACATCCAATTTATCTGATAGTATTTCCAAAGATTTAAAGAAAAGGGGAATGAAGTTTGTTGGCTCTACTATAATATATTCTTATCTACAAGCTATAGGAGTAATTTATTCGCATGATGAAGAATGTTTTATGCATACGAATAAATAAAAATGAAAATTAAAGTACGAAGATATATTTAGTACTTTAATTTTTTTTTGCATTTTATATTAATAAAAAACATAAGATGTATTAATGGGAGGTGATATTAATATTAAAACTAAGAAGTAATGCTATAAGTGAATATCAAGCAATTTCTTATATAAAGGGGAGGGATAGCCAAAGTAGTATAAATGGAATTGCTAAGTTTTATAATGTTAATAATGGTACTTTAATAGAAGTTGAAGTTAAAGGATTACCAAATAAAGATAAAAATAATTTTTTCGGATTTCATATCCACGAGGGTGGGAAGTGTACACCAAAGGATGGAAAAAGTGCATTTAGTGATGTGGAGGAACATTTCGATATTGGTGGAAATAAACATCCAAATCATACAGGTGATTTACCAAGCATTTATTCTAATGGAGGATATGCTTATATGAAATTTTTTACAAATAGATTTAAAATTAATGATATAATTGGCAGAACATTGGTAATACATGAAATGAGTGATGATTACAAGACAGATCCATCTGGCAATTCAGGTGCTAAAATAGCATGCGGAAAAATAATTCTAGCTTAAATAGAAGGTGCACATTAATTTGTGCATCTTTTATGCTTGAAAAAAAATATATATGTGGTATAATGAAAATATGCTGGAATAGCTCAGCTGGTAGAGCGGCGGTATCGTAAACCGTAGGTCGTCAGTTCAAATCTGACTTTCAGCTCCAATGCGGGTTTAGTTTAGTGGTAAAATAAAAGGCTTCCGATCTTTTGCCGTGGGTTCGATTCCCACAACCCGCTCCATTTGAAATCAACTTACGGACTTAAAAGTTCGTGAGTTTTTATTTTATATAAAACTTTAAAAGTTCTCTTTCTAGAAAGGAGGACTTTTTTCATGCTTGAATTTAAAGTAATTGAAAATCTAAAACCTAATAAAGATTTAACTGGCTTTTTAAAAGACTTTAAATATACAGTTAAATTAGGACAAACAAAAACTATCTTGCAAACCAACCTACAAGTAGTAATACTTACTGAATACAAAATTACATATCCTACTACTCTTACAATACTTGAATACAAAGTTAATGAAATATCAAATAAGCCATTTTATATTAAAGAACATAATCAAAAGTATAATTTTAAAGAAATTGCGCAATTTTTAAAAAAGTTTTAATTTTAGACTATACATTTTGCTTATTTGTGAGGAAACATATGAGAAGTATTTTAATATTTCTCGAATTTTAATGAAAGGAGGAAAACTATGAGATGTGGTATTTATGTAAGAGTATCTACTGACGACCAAAGAGATAATGGTTATTCTATTGATTCACAACTTAGAATGATTAAAGAATATTGTGAAAAGAATGAATATGATATTGTTGATGTTTATAATGATGCTGGACATTCTGGAAAAGATTTGATGAGACCTGAAATGCAAAGATTACTAAAAGATATTAAATCTAAAAAGATTGATAAATTAGTTGCAATTAAAGTTGATAGACTTACTCGTAATAATTATGATGGCTTTTGGCTACTTAATTATTGTGAGGAACATGATGTAAAAATAGAACTAATACTCGAACCTTATGATGTATCTACTGCTAATGGTGAAATGATTTTTGGAATGAATTTAGTATTTGGTCAAAGAGAAAGAAAAGAAATTGGAGCAAGAACTAAACGTGCTATGGAAGAAATGGCATTGGAACGTATTCATCCTAGTAAAGCACCTTATGGATATATTAGAAATAAGGAAACTGGTCATTTAGAAGTAGAACCTATTGAAGCAGAAGTTGTAAAAGAAATATTTGAATTATGCAAACAAGGCAATTCTACAAGAGGTATTGCTACTATTATGAAAGATAATAATGCCTATTTAAAACAAGGAAAATGGAAATCTGATAGAGTTTATAAAATACTTACTAATTGTATTTATATTGGTATCTTTGAATATGGAAAGTACAAAAGAAAACTGCAAGATATTTTAAGGGTTGAAAATTATTGTGAGCCAATTATTGATGAAGTAACGTGGAATGCTACTAGAAATGTTTTAGTAAAAAACAAACATTCTAACTATGGAGAATATATTCATTTGTTTTCTGGTTTAGTAAAATGCCCTATTTGTGGCGAGATAATGTCATCATCAGAATCTTTTAAATATCCTAACGGAAAGCAAAAAGTTTATTACCATTTAAGATGTAAAAATCATAATTGTAGTGGATTTGGACTTCATTATAATACTGAAAAAATAGAAACAAAATTAAAACAAGTATTAGAAGAATTAACACTATTTATGCTTTCTATGGATAATGAAATTATAACTTGTAATTCTACTAAAAGTGATGATGTAAAAGATATAGAAAAAGCAATCGAAAAATTAAAATTACAGGAAAAAAGATTAGTAGATTTATATTTAAGTTCTAATTTAGATGTCGAAACAATTAATCATAAAAATGACGTTATCAAAAAGGAAATTGATAAACTAAATCAAAAGAAAGTACGACTTGATCCAGATAATAATTCTAAAGAATATACAATAGAACTTGTTAAAAAATTAGATTGTGCTGAGAAAAATAACACTTTATTTTTTACTAATATTAAAAATATTGGATTTGCTTTTCTTTATGATTTGTTATCAAGAGAAGCTAAAAGAGATATGATTCATAGACTTATATCTATGATAGAAATTAAACGTGATAAAAACTATAATATTGAAATTAAGGATATAAAATTCACAGATGAATTTATAACTAAAAGCAGTAAAGAATACTTAAAATATCTTAATAATATTATGAATGACAATAATATTGGAATTAAATTTCATAAAGAAATTGACGAAATTCAGTTAAAAAATATGGAATCGAATTATGATATTTTATCAATTAAGAAAATGAAACACAAAGAATATTCTAATAAATTTTTAGAAGAATTTATTACTAAATCACAAGAACATTTATATATAGATGGCATTGTTAGTTGTCCATATACTGAGAAAAATGTTATTAAAGATATTTTAATATTAGTGCCAAAAAATGAATTAATTAACACTATTTAAAGAACAAAGGAATGATAAAAATGAAAGTTACTTATACAAGAAAAGGAGATTATTTATTACCAGATTTATATTTAGAAAAAAACGAAAATTATGGAAGACTTGGAAGATATGGAATATTAAGATTACACTTTATTGCACAAAACAAGCAAGCACTTTATGAGCCATTATTGATGACAAATAAATTAACTCATCATCTTCTTTTAGTAAGTAGATCTTGTGAGAATTATTATAAAGAACTAATGGAAAATTATATTAAGAATGATGAAAGACTGTCTGAAAAAAGCAAAGAATTAAATCCATTGGAATGGACAAAATTAATTAACAACTATAAAAATACAGCAGAAGAAATTGTCTTAAATGAATATGTTTTTGTGTAAATAATCTTTAAAAAAGAGGAAAAAATTATCAAAATAATTTAATCCTCTTTTTATATTTTTTAGACTGTGGGAGTAAAAGTAGTGTCTAGCCAGCACTGAATTTATACTCCCGCATAAATTCTACTATGGGAATTCCCATACCCTTTACTTTTTTCTAACACAAACTCTATATAATCTTTTTTCTAATTTATATCTTGTCATTATTTCTTCATTTAAATATTCGATATCAAAATCTTTAAAGAAAAACTTGATGTCTTTTTCATCAAAAAATCTTTTTAATCTTTTATCCGATGTTTCATATAAATGATGTTCTATTTCATTACCTTGACCAGCACCGTGATTTACATCATTTACTGAATTAACTCGAAAAATTAAGCGTCCTCCAACAGTAAGAATGCGTCTTATTTCATTTAATAATTCAAATGTATCTTTTTCTTTAAAATAATGCAAACATAAATCAGCAATTATTAGTTCAAACGAATTATTATCAAATGGCATTCCATCAAGCATATTAAAACACTTAGTATCATACACTTCTGGAAAGTT
>ENA-OOXJ01001843-OOXJ01001843.1-human-gut-metagenome-genome-assembly--contig:-NODE-1843-length-12228-cov-1.925573_pt1 | contig 12228 bp, 13 predicted proteins | sample MGYA00241587_ERZ501343 | MGnify/ENA primary metagenome ERZ501343 (study PRJEB25962, sample SAMEA2042918) | human gut metagenome | biome: human gut; feature: human-associated habitat; material: faeces... | reverse complement strand
GCTTGATATAAATAAAAAATTGCTGATATGAATTTTAAAACATTCATATCGGCAATTATCTTTATATAAGAATTATTTTATCATTTCCGCAAACTCATCTTCCGAAATTACCTTTACGCCCAATTTATTTGCTTTATCTATTTTACTTCCGGGATCCGCTCCGGATAATACAAAGCTCGTATTTTTAGAAACGCTGGATGTAACTTTTCCGCCCATACTCTCGATAATTTCAGAAGCTTCATTCCTTGTATAGTTTTCCAAAGTTCCTGTTAATACAAAAGTTTTACCGCTCAATTTCTGACTTTTAACTTTACTTTCAAAAGCCATTTTTACTCCGTGCTTTTTTAAATGACCAATAAGCTCCATATTTTGCGGAGTATTAAAATACATAAAAACGCTTTCGGCAATTATTTCGCCCAAACCATCAATGGAATTTATTTCGTCCTTGGCCGCCTTTACCAGATTATCTATTTTTTCAAATCTAGCTGCAATGAGCTTTGCCGCTTTCTGGCCAACATGCCTTATACCAAGGCCAAACAGCAACCTATCAAACCCGGCAGCTTTTGACTTCTCTATCGCCTTTAAAATATTTTCGGAAGATTTTTCTCCCATTCTTTCCATATTCATAAGCTGTTCTTTTTGTAAGTCATAAATATCAGCGGGAGAGTTTATAAAATTATTTTCAACCAATTTATATATTAAAGTCTTACCCAAACCCTCTATATCCATAGCACCTTTAGAAACAAAATGAATCAAATTTCTTATAAGCTGAGCCGGACAATCGGTATTTAAACATCTAAGAGCAACTTCATCATCAACACGAACAACCTCAGAGCCACACGAGGGGCAAAACTTTGGGAATTTAAATTCTTCTGATTTTTCTGCATGAGATTCTACTTTTACAACTTCGGGTATAATCTCCCCCGCTTTGCGTATAATCACATCATCGCCAATTCTTATATCCTTCTCTTTAATAAAATCAGAATTATGAAGAACAACCCTTGAAACCGTACTGCCGGAAATAAAAACAGGCTCTAAAATTCCGGTAGGAGTAAGAACCCCTGTTCTTCCAACATTTATTTCTATATCAAGAAGCTTTGTAGTCCTCTCCTCGGGCGGATATTTAAATGCCTCTGCCCAGCGAGGAAACTTTGAAGTGCTACCCAAAATTTTCCGATCTTCCAGCGAATCAAGCTTAACTACGGCTCCATCGGTTTGATAAGGCAAGTCAAGTTTAATATTGCCTATTCTGTTTATCTCTGAAACCACACCTTCTATGTTTTCAAATTTACTGTAAAACGGCAAGACGGGCAAACCTATATCTTTTAGAAAATCCAGTGTTTCCTTGTGCGAAGTAAAAGTCTTACCTTCTATTTTTTGAATGTTAAATATAAATATTCCTAAATTCCTTTTTGCAGTTACCAAAGCATCTTTTTGCCTAAGCGAACCCGCCGCAGCATTTCTCGGATTTTTAAAAGTTTTAACTCCTTCGAGTTCTTGCTCTTTGGTAAGCTTTAAAAAATTTTCTTTGGACATATAAACTTCGCCGCGTACTTCCAAATAAGGTATGTTTTCATTTAGAGCCTTTGGTAAAGATTTAATTGTTAAAATATTTTCCGTTACGTCTTCGCCTATACTTCCGTCGCCTCTGGTTGAAGCGCGATAAAGTTTACCGTTTACATACTCAATAGAAACCGATAAGCCATCTATTTTCGGCTCAACAACATAGGAAGGTTTTTTTACAGTATTTCGCACTCTTTTATCAAAAGATATTATTTCATCAATCGAAAAAGAATCATGAAGGCTCTCCATTTTTACTTCATGCACAACAGGAGAAAATTTTAAAGAAGCCTTTCCACCAACATTTTGCGTAGGCGAAATATCACTTAACAGATTAGGAAATTCTTTTTCTAGCTCCTCCAAATTTTTGACGAGCATATCATATTCGTAATCATCTATTTCGGGAGCATCTTCTTCATAATATTTTTTATTATAATGTGAAACAAGCTTTGTTAACTTCTTTAACTCTTTTATTTCTTCATTATTATTTTCCTCTCCAAAAAAACTTATTTGTTCTTCTACCATTTTAACACCTCATAATATAAAGATTTTACTACAAAAATATTAATATTTCAAGCAATATATTCCACGAAATATACAGAAAAAAAGATGAATTTCTTCACCTTTTAAAATTAGATAATTTATATTTCTTCTCCATCTATAATTTTTTGTGGATTAATTAAAGTTAGTCTTTCATACTTTTCTCTTCCAAATAATCTTAAAAGCTTTTTTTGTGCTTTCAAAAAAACATTATATATCTTATCCTCATTATGCGAATCAGTTCCAATAAGATCTACCACGTTATCTCTAATTAGTCTTTTTACATTCTTTTTTGGCCCATTGCCATATACTCCAACTATACTACCAAAATTGATTTGAAATTTAACTCCCATTTCTCTTAAAACGCTAACATCTTTATAATTTCTTTCAATCCATTCGTATCGTTCTGGATGGGCAACAACCGGAATGTATCCAGCTTCTATTACTTCTTGCATTACATCTATATAACCAATAGGTCTTCCAATAATTGGAAGCTCTACTAAAAAGTATTTTGACATTGAGTATGTCCTCACGGTTTTATTTTCCAACATACTTAAAAGGTCATCCATAAAATAAATTTCACTACCAGAAAAAATCTTTACATCTATTCCTTCCGCCTTTAAAGTTTTATTTAAAACATCTATACTCTCTTCAATTTCTTCATAACTTGGATTACTATACTCATCCATATAATGTGGTGTAGCAATTATTTTATCAAATCCTAATGATTTTGCTCTTTTTGCCATATTTATTGACATTTGAATATTCTTTGATCCATCATCAATTCCAGGCAGTATATGTATATGTGTATCTATCATCTTAATTTCCTACTTTTTATCTATTTTTTAAATTTTGTTTCTTGTGACTGAGAATAATGTGAATAATATGTATTGTAATCCTTTCTCTTATCTTGTGGCACTTGATTTAATACAACTCCAGCAATTTTCCCATTAACACTTTCAATTGCACGTTTTGCATCTACAATCATTTTTTTCTTAGTTTTACCAGCCGCTGCAACAAGTATTGTATAGTCAACCTGATTTGCAAGTATTAAACCATCTGCTACTATACTAATAGGAGGGACATCAACAAATATAACATCAAAATATTGTCTTAGAGTAATTAAAATTCCAAATATATCACATACTTCCAAAAGTTCTGATGGATTTGGTGGAACTGCTCCTGTAGGTAGTAAATAAAGTTTAGGCACCTCAGTTTTTACTATCTTCTTTAAAATATTTTCATGTTCAATTCCGCCTTTTCTCATACCATATATTTCTGTTAGATAGTTTGAAAATCCTTCTTGATTCTTAATTCCAAAAATTTTGTTTTGTCTTCCTTTTCTAAAATCAGTATCTATTATTAAAACTTTTTGGTTAAGCTGAGAAAACGAAATTGCAAGATTAGCAGTAAGCCAACTTTTTCCGTCTCCTGGTGCTGAACTTGTAACCATGAATACTTTTGCACCAGTATTATTCATAATGTGAGATATATTTGTCCTAAGTAACCTTATTGCCTCTGATATAGGTGCTTTTGGTGATTCAAAAGCTATTAAATCTTTTTTCACGTATAATTTCCTCCTACTCTTCTATCTTAGGTATTATTGCAAGTACTCTTAAATTTAGCAATCTTTCTAGTTCTTCTTCATCTTTTACAGTATTACTAAAATATGTAACTACAAATATAAATAATACTGTAACTAATAATGCACCGAATGTAAATATTCCTATTGTTTTCAAACTATTGGTATTATAAGGTTTTGTTGGCACTTCAGCCTCATCTATTATCGCAACATTATTAATATCATATATTTCTTTTACTTTTTTAGTAAATACATTAGCAAGTGTAGAAGCAATCTTGGGTGCAATATTATTATCGTGATTTCTTACTGTAATTTTTAAAATTTCAGTATCAGTTTTTGAACTAACTGTTATAGAAGAAATTAGTTCCTCAACGCTCATATCAATTCCAAGTGAATCTATTACCTCTTTTGCAACAGATCTACTTTTTATTATTTCACTATATGTACCTATAAGTTTCTGATTTAACACTATATCTGTTTGGGTAATAGAACTATTACTTTCGCTGTTTGATTTTACAAGTATTAATGTTGTACTCGACTCATACATTGGTTTTGTCATAAAAATTAGATTCACTCCACCTAAAATAGCACCTATTAAAGTTGCTATTATCAAAACAGGGATCTTCTTTCTTAAATTGTAAAGAAATTCCTGTAAATTTATTTCATCCATAAAAACACCTCATGTATATATATTGTACTATATTAACATAATTTTTCCAAGCATTTTTAGAAAAAATATATATTTAATACAAAAAATATTCGCCCAAAAGAACACATAATTTAAAATGTTTCCTCAAGGCGATTTTTATCAAAATTTGAATCAAACAATTATTCTTCAACGTTTATATCTTTTCTAAATTTTATAAAGTAATCTACTAAAGACCATAAAGTTGTGATTACAGCTCCAACCATTGATATAGACGTAAATATATTTACAAATGTAGATATAATATCACTATTTACTGCACCTAAAAATGCTCCTATACTAGTTAATGGTTCAAGCGATATAGAAGAATATGCAACTCCAAATATTCCAAAAATTACTGCTGATAATTGGAAAACAGTTTTTAATTTTCCACTAAGTACAGCTGCAACATCACTTCCCTTATCATTACCAAAAGTTCTAAGTGCTGTTACAAAAAAGTCTCTAAATACTATAATACATGCAATCCATGCAGGAATAACACCAAGACCTGCAAGCATTATAAACCCTGCTGAAACAATAAGTTTATCTGCAAGTGGATCCATTATTTTTCCAAATTTTGTTATAATTCCTTTTTTTCTTGCTAGAGTACCATCAATAAAATCTGTAATAGAAGCAAGAAAATAAACACTAAATGCTACAAAACCAGGCCATATCCACTTGGTTGGCAATGCCATAAATATAATAAATATAGGAACCAATATGATTCTTAACATTGTTATTTTATTTGGTAAATTCATTTTTTTTAACATTTTAATCCCTCCAACAATTTACAAGGTGATTATATCAAAATAAAAAAAACAAGTCAATTATTTAATAACTTTTATTAACTTTTTTCACACAATATGCACAATTAAAAAAGAGTGTACACTAGCACATGCTAGTCTACACCCTTTTATTTATCTCAGGTCCACGAAATCAATCTTCATGATTTCACCATCTACATCTATCGCCGCTAAGTAGCAATCTCCTGCTACATATATAACTTTCGAAAATTTCTCTATTTTCATTTTCATCTCACCATTTGATATGGTAGACTGATAAATACTAATGACTCTGGGATTTACTATACTTATCTCCTTCATAAGTTTTTTACCCGTAGGACTTGTTAAAAACATTTCAACGAGTGTTGCATGACTTATAGGGCCTTTAAGCACTATTTTTTGAGAAATTTCTCTCCACTGCTCGCGCCTTGCATTTGAAATATTGCTTTCTTGCATATTATCCTCCTTTATAATTATACTTTAGGCCTTAAGTTTAATCTTATGTAATCAATTATAACATACTTTTTGTATTCTTTCAAGAAAAAAGTATCTGTAATTAAATTTTACAGATACTTTTTTTAAAGGGGGTTAATCTCTTCCTGTAATTTCAGTGACGTTAAGATCTCCTGCATTATAAAACGAAGCACAAGCCGTTTTATCTCTTTGTGGAGCTCCCTCATCAATTTTTGAAGTACAAGGGCAAACTTGAATTTTTTCAAGTCTACATGAACAATCTTCAATGCAGTTGTGTACACATTCACTAACATTGCATTTAATTTTTTGATCATTTTTTTCTTTATCTGCCATAAAAAAATCGCCTCCCAAAAATATTATTTGCAATTAAATTTACATTATTCTTTAATCTTATCTCTAAGTTGTCTATGATATGATATAGTAAATCTATGAATTTCATCTTGTAAAAAAGTTATAAAATTAAAGACACTTTTATCCTGCTCTATCGAGATTTCATTTCCATCAATATCCATAAGAGCTCTTGTTCTATGTTTATCATTTTTTACCATTCCATATATAGACACATCTCCTATAGACTCCTTTAATTTTTCTTTAACTTTTGAAAGTTGAGTTTTTCCGCCATCTACTAATATTAAATCTGGTAAATTCCATTCATCTTTTCTGTTTATTCTTCTTGATATTACTTCTGCCATACATTTTGGATCATCTTGCGTTAGTGTTGATTTTATTTTATATTTTCTATACATAGATTTATTTAGTTTTCCATCTTCATATCTTATCATGCATCCAACAATATAGTCATTTCTTAAATTTGATATATCAAAACACTCTATTGAATTTAATGGTTCTATATTTAAAAGCTCAGATAATTTATATACAGCGTTATTTTTACTATTTTCTATATTTATCTTTATATTATTTTCTACCATTTTAATTAAATTTAATTTTTGACCTTTTTTAGGAACTATACAAGAAATACTAAATTCATTTAATTTAAAAAATTCTTGCAATGTTTCTATATTCTCATCGGACAATTTAATATATATTTTTTTAGGCACTTGTCTATTTTCTTCTAAGTAATATCTTGATATTATACTAAGTAAGTTATCTTCTATCTCCTCTTTTTCTACCTCAGAAATATTTATATTATCATTTAACACAATCTTATGATTTCTTATTTTAAATATTTGAACATGCAATTTTCCATCGTTTAATATATACCCTACAATATCAGAATTTATTTCATTTAGATTTGCTACTTCTTGCTTTTCATATACTTTGTTTATGCTATCAAGCCTCTTTTTTAGTATTGCCGCTTTTTCAAATTCCAAACTTTCTATTTTCTGATTCATTTCTTCTGTTATACTTTTAACTAAATCTTTTTGCTTTCCTTGCAAAAAATTTATTATTTGATCTATCATTTTTTTGTATTCTAAATCATTTACTAAATTAGAACATGGGCCTAAGCACCTTCCAATATAATAATAAAGACAAGGAGAATTTTTACTTCCTCTTTTTATATTCTTACATCTTCTTATTGGAAAAGTTTCCTTTATAATTCTAATAGTTTCTTTGATGGCAGCTACGTCAGTATATGGTCCAAAGTAAAGATTGCCATCTTCTATTTTTCTTCTTGTAATAAATATACTAGGATACTTTTCTTTTATAGTTATTTTTACATAAGGATACGTTTTATCATCTTTTAGCATTACGTTAAATTTAGGACTTTTTTGCTTTATATAGTTACACTCTAGTACTAATGCTTCAGCTTCGTTTTTTGTAACTATATATTCTATATCTCTAATTAACTTAACCATATTTTCTATTCTCTTTGACTTATTATTTTTTTGAAAATATTGTCTTACTCTTTTTCTTAAAGAAATGGCCTTACCTACATATATAACTTGTCCATCCTCGTCTTTCATTTGGTATACACCAGGAGAGAATGGAATATTTGATACTAAGTTTTTAACATATTCATTTGGGTACATATACTTTTTCACCACCTTTTTATAAGAAAAAAGAGAACACAAAATGTGCCCTCTTTCATTATTACAAATTATTATCTTAAGCTTCTTCTTCAGTCTCGTTGTATTTTTCGATGATAGTTTTTTGTAACATTTCTCTAGTTTCAGTGTTTATTGGATGAGCTATATCTTTAAATTCTCCGTTTGGAGTTTTTCTGCTAGGCATAGCAATAAATAAACCTTTATCACTTTCGATAACTTTGATATCGTGAATTACGAAAACATCATCAATAGTTATAGAAGCTATAGCTTTCATTCTATTTTGAGAAGCTACTTTTCTTACTCTAACGTCTGTTATTTGCATGTTCTACACCGCCTTCCTGTAAACTTACCGAGTACAACTATATTATACACTATACAGAGGCATTGTCAAGCATTTGCATATTAATTTTTCCAAAAAGATCCAAATTAAATTAATACGCTATTTTTCGCTATTTTTCGACATTTACATAAGATTTATTTTTGTTCTTTTCGCATCAAAATATACCTTACTATCTATATATTCTGAAAATCCTTCCATTATAGTTTCGGGTCTTAAATTTTCTTTTTCGTTTGATACAACAGTAACATCTAGAGTGTTAAAATTATACTTATAGTCAAGTATTAGAGGTTTTATATTTACTTTTTCTAATCTATTTTTACTTTTTTTAGTAACAAGTACTTCATCAGATCCTAAATATTCCTTCATTTTATCCTGATATCCTTTTTCAAGATAATTTATCTCAGTAGTTGTTTTATTTTCTAGAATCTCTTTTATATAATTAATTTTTATTTCATAATCACTTGAAACTACTTTAGCAGGTAGTTTTACAAGATCTAGGGGTTCTACTTTACTAGCGGATAGTATTGTAATCCCATTTGGTAAATTATCATTTAATATTTTTACAAAATATGATATATCTACACTTTCTTTTAATACCACTTCTGCTATCTCCCCAACACTTTCAACTCCAAGTTCAAGTGGAGATGCAAGTTCTATTTTAGGAGAATTCTTTTTATAATAATCAATTTCTATATTTGCTTTTTTGAATGTTTTTTCAAACAATCTAATTAAATCATCATTTGTTAAATAAAGAGCAAGTTTAGATTTGCTATATGTAAATCTAATTTTTTCCAAACTACTCACCACCTTCTAAAGTAAATAAATTGTGTAATTATTATATAACATTTTTTATAAAAAAGCAATAGTATCAACAATATTTAAAGTATTACTTTCCATAATTATGTTATCTGTTTATTTTTAGTAAATTCATTTCTTTAGTATAAAGACCTCTTACGGCATTTGTCAACATTTTAGCTCCAACTGTAGCACCTACTATAGAATTTTTGCCCAAACTTAAGTTGCAAAAACAATTTGGCATACTTGGTATTTCATCTACTATCGGAAGTAGATCTTTTGTTCTTCCAACAGTTCCATTGTATGCATATTCAATAGTAACCTCTTCTGTGTCCGGTAATAATCTTTGAAGAGAAATAAGAAGCCTTCTATATCTATCATTTGCAATCATTTCAAAATATTTTTCATCTAAAAATCTATCTGTATATTTTATTGCCTCCCCTGTAAATATTATTCTTCCATCTTTTGTAAACCTTAAATAGTGATAAGGTTCTTGCATATCTTTTAATACAAAATTCATTTTCTCTTGGCTTACATTCTTAATTGGTTTTGTGACTATTGTAAAGTTTTTATAAAATTCTATAGGAAGGTTATCAACGTATTTTACAGTTTCAATTCCGGTAGAAAATATAAGTTTCGAAGCCTCTATTTTAAATCCATTATTTGTAGTACATATAACGCTATCATATCCACACTTTATATTATCTACACTTGTATTTTCAAAAATTTGAAAATTTTCAAATCTATCTAAATATTCAAATAAACATTGAGTAAATATATATGGATTAATTATTGCACCTGCCCCATAGGTTACTATACCACTATTTAGATTAATTTTATCATATTTATTATCAATAATTAAAGTATTAAATCCAGCTTTTTTTCTTGCCTCATATTCTCTTAGAACATTTGCCTTTTGCATAAATTTACTAGAAATGTAAATATTATTTTTTTTACTAAATCCCGTATCAAAATCTATTTTTTCATCTATTTTTTCTATGTCATCAATTGCTTTATAATAAAGCTCATACATTTTTCTTGCTTCGTTAATTCCAATTAGTTTTTCTAATTTATAAAGTTCAATTCCCGTATCCATTTCTAAAATAGCAGATGATGCTATAGTAGATCCGTACCCTACTATATTTTTTTCTGTAACTATTACATTTGCCCCTTCTTTTACTAAAAAATAGGCAGTTATTGCACCATTTATACCTCCACCTACAACAATCACATCACACTGTGTCTTCATGACATCCTCCGTCTCTTCCTTTTATCTTTTCTATTATACCTTAACTGGAAAAGTTTTCAAGGACGGAATACAGCTCTTTTTCTGTCCGCACGGCGTATCCGCCCTGCAAAATCTTTTTGTCCTGCTTGGATAAATTTTCTTCTTTCAGACCGGTTTTCTCAAACGGTTCTTTCTCGTCCTTTCGGTAGATAACCACTTCCTTCAATCGTAAAATATATCCCTGCTCACTCGATTTGTTATATACCTTGCGAATAACAATTTTATCCTCCGAAAATGACTCCAGTGTAATTTTTACAAGACCTTCTTTTTCTTCCTCCCATGACTTATCTTTAATTTCTACAGTCAGCTGCTTTTCCAGTTCTTCCCTTGTAAGACCGGCATACTCCGGTGGCATGTCTCTTTCTTCTTTTACCAGTTCTTCGGATTCTTCTTCCCACTTTTCAATCACTAATTTTGTCTCGCTTGTGATGTTCGCCTCCGTAATGTTTTTCCTGCTGCTTTCGTTTCTGTTCCTTTGATACACGTTACAACACGAAAAACTTTCTGTTCCTGCTTTTTTGCATACTCAAAACTTCCGTAACACAATAACGACAATACAAAAAACGCCACAAAAAAACTGCATATCACAATATATTTTCGATTCATGTTGTCCACCATCCATTCTTTTCAATCAGTCGTTGCTCTTAGGGACAGTATCGTCAAAAATATCTGCCTTTATACAAAAAAGCACAAAACAACTGCGCGAACGCCTTTGCTTTGTGCTTTTAACATTTACTGTTTTATAAAACTAATTCATAACTCGTCCGATTTTAGCCGGATGACGATAATAAGCATTACTAATCTTAATACCATCACGAGGGTTGCTGGCATGAATTACCATACCACCGCCAATATACATCGCAACGTGGTTAATACGGCTTCCGTTGCTGTAGAAGAACAAATCGCCCGGTTTTGGTGACGAAACTTTTCTTGTGCAGCCAGCCTGTGCTGCAGCGTTATGCGGCAGGGAATGTCCATACTTCGCATACAGACTCATTGTAAATCCGGAACAGTCTGTTCCGTTTGTAAGACTTGCGCCTCCCCAAACATAACGGTTACCTAAGAACTGTTTTGCATATTCCACAATCGATGCCTGACTTGACGATACACCGCTTGATGAAGATGCTTTCACAGTGCTTACCTTTGTCGCACGTTTCAGTGTATACTGCTCTTTCACAAAATCTTTTGCAACAAATGCATAATCATCATCCACATAAATGCAGATAAAGTCTTTCAACTGTTCCTGCATTGCCTCATATCCGCCGGCTCTCTTAATCGCATCTTTGGATATTTTCTGTTTTTTCACAATTTTTTTCACATAATCTAAAGTTAGTTCGCCCTCTTTCATGGTGAACTCCTCACCTTCCGATACAACGGAATAAATCGGAGCAGAAGTCGATGGAAGAGCACGTACACGAAGTGAATCTGTCTGGATTTCTACACACTCACGGCCTACTTTCGTCGCCAGTTTTTCTGCTTTCTCATCTGTTGTCAGATAAGACGCCTTTACATAGCCTTTTACCTTACCGGAAACAATCTTAGCCCAGCCTTTTTTGATGTGGTATACATGACATCCGGCATTCTTTGTCATCTTTCCTACTATTTTTCCACTCTCTGATGGCTTCTTTCTAACATTCAAATAGGTATCCACTTTATTGGCAACACCTAGTCTTGAATAATTTAAATTCAGTTCTACATGCGTATCCTTGTCCGTTTCCTTTGCTGTATCTGCTGTCTGTTCTGATACTGGTGCTGCAGTCGGTACAGCTGTCACATTTGGCTCCGATGCTACTAATACTTCAGATGCCTTTGCATCTACAGTACCATTTGCCACATTGCTGCAATACTGCTCTAGCAATACGGTAGCACCCTCTACCTGCTCTTCTGAACCTACCATGGCAGCCTGCACGGAACATACACTGCCTACAATCAAACCACTCGCTAATGCAAGTGCAAAAAGTTTCTTCCCATATTTCTTCATCTTATTACCTTCTTCTTTACAAATTGTAATTGTTACAAAATTGTTACATTTGTTAAGAATTATAGCAACATCTATGTAATCTGTCAACCTTTCTTTCGCATTATTTCCTCATGTACTTCTTCCAACTCCATACGCATCATGGAAAACAAATCAATCAGACGCGGATTAAACACACCGCAATCACCTTCAATA
>ENA-OOXJ01001842-OOXJ01001842.1-human-gut-metagenome-genome-assembly--contig:-NODE-1842-length-12232-cov-2.007555_pt1 | contig 12232 bp, 8 predicted proteins | sample MGYA00241587_ERZ501343 | MGnify/ENA primary metagenome ERZ501343 (study PRJEB25962, sample SAMEA2042918) | human gut metagenome | biome: human gut; feature: human-associated habitat; material: faeces... | reverse complement strand
CGATTGTCAAAACCACATCAGATGACGAGATGCTGCGTGATGCACTGCTGGAGAACCTTCATCGCGTCGCACTGAATCCTCTGGAAGAGGCGGCGGCATATCAGCAGATGATTGATGACTTCGGCCTGACTCAGGCTGAACTATCCAAGTCGATCTCGAAATCGCGACCGCAAATCGCGAACACATTGCGTCTGCTGAATCTTCCTGCGTCCGTGCAGAAGAAAGTTGCCGCAGGCGTACTGTCCGCAGGGCATGCGCGAGCTCTTCTTGGTTTGAATGACGAAAGTGAAATCGACAAGCTGGCCACTCGAATCATAGGGGAGGGGCTTTCGGTTCGCAGCACCGAGGAAATCGTGGCGCTGAAGAACGCAGAAAGCAACGTGCCCAAGAAGGTAAGGCCGACGAAGAACAATCCTTGGGCCGGTTCTCCGATTGTCAACAACCTTGAAAATCATTTTGACACCAAAGTGTCCATCAAGGGTACGCAAAAGCACGGTCGAATCGAAATCGTGTTTTCCTCCCCTGAGGATATGGAACGCATCCTCAGCATGCTGATTCCCACGGCAGTCGAGGGCGCGGCGGCAAAATGGGTGGCGAGCCACACAACGGTGTGAGCCGCCATCATCACACAACGGGAAACAACGGTCATGCCGTTCATGAGCTGTATGATCTGGTCTGCCGAGAGGTATTCATTGCCTCTCCGGCAGAACGCGTATAAAGCAACTGTCGTGGCATTTGCAGTCAGAGGACTAATGCAATGAACCGCCCGTATGACTGTCCTATTGCATGCACCTGAAAATTCATTACCGAAAACTCTGTTGAGCAATATGAGTTGCAATCGGTTCAGTACAATGCGCTAGATTTGAGCGGATTGTCGTTCTGATGCGATTCTCCGGCGCTGGTAAGCGTCCGCAGCGCTATTTCGGTCAGTCTGTCGTTTCGTTTGTGATTACTGACAGTGCAAGCATTATTTGTGTAGCTCAACCCGCCGGTGAAGCAATATCATCATCTGTGATGAGGTTTGATTTCGCCGACAGGTCGAGCTGTGCTGTTGGATCAGTGCAGTGAGGCCAGGTAGGATTGTGCGTCCAGCGCGGCGCGGCATCCGGAAGCTGCGGCGGTTACTGCCTGACGGTAATGCGGATCCTGCACGTCGCCGGCGGCGAAGACTCCTGGAACATTGGTGCGGCTGCTGCCGTCCTCTGTCACTATATAGCCGTTCTCGTCGGTCCGGATCCACTTCGCAAACAGCTCGGATACGGGATGGTGGCCGATCGCCAGAAAAAAGCCGTCGACCTTTATATCAAAAACCTCGCCATCCTTGCGGAGCAGGCGGACTCCGGTGACCCCGGACTCGTCGCCGAGCACCTCCTGCGTGTTGCAGTTCCAGAGGACTTCGATGTTGGGGGTCTCGCGTACCCTCTTCTGCATGGCCTCGGAGGCGCGGAACACGTCCCTGCGCACTATCATGTAGACCTTGTTGCAGAGCCCCGCGAGGTAGGTGGCCTCCTCGCAGGCAGTGTCGCCGCCTCCCACGACAGCCACTGTCTTCTTGCGATAGAAGAATCCGTCGCATGTGGCACATGCGCTCACGCCCAGTCCGTTGTATTTTTTCTCGTCGTCAAGACCAAGATATTTTGCGCTTGCTCCTGTGGCTATAATCACCGTGTCTGCCTCAATCTCGTCACCGCGGTCGGTTGTAAGCAGGTAAGGAGCTTTGGAGAAGTCAGCCCTGACGATTATTCCGTCGCGCACGTCAGCGTCGAAACGTTCTGCCTGACTGCGCAGGTCCTGCATCATCTGGTTGCCGTCGACGCCCTGCGGATAACCGGGAAAGTTGTCGACCATGGTGGTCTGCGTGAGCTGTCCTCCGCTCTGCAGACCGCAGTACACCGTCGGATGCAGGTTGGCACGTCCGGCGTAGATGGCTGCGGTGTATCCTGCCGGACCGCTGCCGATGATGAGGCAGCGTGTGTGTTCTCTGTTTGCCATTATCCTAAAGAAGTTCTTCTATTTGTTTTGATATGTTTTCTATGCTTTCTGTAGGCTCGAAACGTGCCACGACCATGCCTTTCTTGTTGATGAGGAATTTGGTGAAATTCCATTTGATGTCGGCTTTCTGCTTGTAGTCGGGGTCGGCTTCAGACAGCATTTTCTCGAGAACGGGGGTGAGAGGATGGCTCTCGTCCCATCCGGCAAAGCCTTTCTGCTCTTGCAGGAACTTGTAGAGCGGGTCGGCGTCTTCGCCGTTTACCTTCAGCTTCTTGAACCTCGGGAACTCTGTTCCGTATGTGAGCTTGCAGAAGTTGTGTATCGATTCGTCTGTGCCGGGTGCCTGCTGGCCGAACTGGTTGCACGGGAAATCGAGTATCTCGAAACCTTTTGAATGGTATTTCTCATATAGTTTCTCAAGCTCTTCGTATTGTGGTGTGAAGCCGCATTTGGTTGCGGTGTTTACAATGAGCAGCACTTCGTTGGCGTACTCTTTAAGTGACACGTCTTTACCTTTTCTGTCTTTAACTGTGAAATCGTAAACGGTTTTCATCTTTTTTTATTTTTTTAATGTTGTGGAGACAAAGATAAGTAATTTAAATGAGTATGAATGAAGCTTTTGGCATAAATTAATCTAAATGGTAGGAAATTCTATATGAAGCATAGGGAATTTCCTATCTTAAAATATGAAATATACCTTTGCGTAATAATGTTTATTTCGGTAACTTTGCCAATAGAATATAATGAATAAAAAATATACGGATATGAAACACTTGAAATTACTTTGGACAGCTATCGTTTTCGGAGTCCTGCCGTTCTCTTTCACGAGTTGTGATGATCCATGGGACTGGGATTATTACGATTATTACGGTGACTGGTATTATGACTACAACTGGTATGACGACGCGTTCGATTATGGTACGGATGAGCTGAGGCTCATGGCAAACACTCTGAGAGGCCATTGGGAGGGCACGATGAGGAACGAATATACTGACAATACCGGGCATCGCGTGTATGTGGACATGTATGTTTATTTTGAGTTCGACCAGTATAACAGCCGCTCTCTTAACGGACGGGGACGTGAGATAGACACTGTCGGCGACGAGAGTCAGGAGTTGAGGTTCTCATGGTATATTGATCCGCGTTCCGGGGATATACATATAAGATATGACGACAGCGGATATACGTTCGTGCTTGATGCACGCGGCAACAGTCAGACGTCCGGATTCAGTCTTACAGACGATTATTTCAACGGTGTCATGGAGGGTGTCAACAACGATGAACTCATCTTCTTCGACTGCGTGCGCACTACATTGGCAAAGCCGTCACAGCCGTGGACAACGCAGAGGAAAGCCTCTTCCGCCACTGACAGCGCAAAACTCAAATATACCGAAAACCTGAAGTTCAGAAGCAGAAAGTAGGGTTCCGGAAAGTCCGCGAGGCTCGTTTGACGCATTGTGATATACAGATAGTCATGCAAATGAATCTTCTGGATAATGCCGGAGTGCATTGAAAAAGCGACAGGCAGGAACTTACATGATTCCTGCCTGTCGCTTTTTATTTTTTAATGCTGGTGTTCCGAAGACTTTGTCATGCCTTTGTCTCAGGCGGCTAAAGCCCCCATACATTCAGCACAATCTTTTTTTCAACCTCGTTTTCGGTCTTATCCGGAAGATTGCAGAAGAAATCTATGCCCGTCTTACGTTCCAGTTCATCTATTGTGATGGCGTAATCGGCAAGGTCGTCATACGTTTTCCATTCATCCTTCTGCTCTGCCCAGAAAGCTATGGCACGGTATCCCATGCTGTTTTTGAGCAGACATGCCATGAAGAAATACCTTGGAACGATGAGCTTTCCCTGTATTCTCTTGATGATGTTGCTTTCCTTGTCTATCGTGCCACCCTTGCAGACGTAGAGCGTGTCGGTCGTTGCGGCTGGCGACCAGCTTCTCACCTTTTCCTCCATTCTCACCCAGAGACCCTCGCCCTTGTCGTTTCCGGACGAACTGTAACCGTTGAACCGCCTGTATTGCGGCTGCATGTTGGTAAGATAGAATGTCTGTTCGTTTGCTTTGTATGAGTATTTCCGGTCGGCGTTTGGGCATATGTGACCGTGGTCGAAGCCCGAACCGTAGAAGTAATCTTTGTCGAGATATTGTGAGGTTGTAAGGTTCGGGTCGAACAGGTAACCGTCAACCACGCGGCTGTAACTGCCGGTATATCCCCTGTGCATCTGATAGCACGACCATCGCTGAGCCTTTTTGTCACAGTCCCATTCAACGCAATAGTTCACCTCATCGCGGTCGTACTGCCTGTCCCCGGTAGTCCTGTGCACCAGCACAATGCTGTTTCCGCCTTTAAGCTTGGGAAATTCGAGTCTTGCGACAGCGGCGTCTGTCGTTACCACATTCCTGTTGGCGTTTGCCTCTTCGGTTGTCGTGCCGTTGCCGTTGCCACCATTGTTGTCATCGTCGCTGCTGCATGAATACAGCGTGAATGCGATGCCAAGCAGACAAATAAGATATTTCAGATGTTTCATATGTCTGTTTTTATGTAGTAAAATAAATGTTTTCCTGAAATATTGAGAATTAAAAAAGTGCATTCATGCGCATATGCAACTACGCATGAATACACTTTCCGTATATGTTTAAATATAAAATGATATATTTATTTACGTGTCTTTCCGTAACGGCTCATGAACTTATCCACACGACCGGCAGTGTCAACGAGCTTGTTCTTGCCTGTGTAGAAGGGATGTGATGAACTGGAAATTTCGACTTTAACTACCGGATAAGTCTCACCTTCAAATTCTACTGTCTCTGTAGTCTTGCATGTAGAACGTGTAAGGAACATATCGCCGTTGGACATATCCTTGAATACGACGGGGCGATAGTTTTCTGGATGAATACCTTTTTTCATTTTATCTTAAATATAATTGTTAATTATGATTCTACGTAACAGGCTGCAAAATTACGAATAATTCTGCAGCCTGCCAAACGTTTTATGATAATTTATTTATTCAGCGTAAGTTATTTCCAGTTTCTGAACACGAACCTGAACTCCTCCTTTGATATCTGTGTGGTCATTAACCATCTTCCATACGTTTTCTGTTATGTCGGTATAAAGTTTGTCATTACCCACATAAATAGTTCCATTATAGCTATCGCATGTCACAACAATCTTTGCAATCTTCTTTGATCCGGTTACTGTCATGGAATTGAGTGCGTACATACGGACGCCCTTAGTCAACTCATAGAATTTCGGTGCGTTGTATCCACCTTCCTTTGCGAAGGCGATTGTCGTGCCATCGCTGATTGTTACGAGTGTAGGGTCTGAGTTGTTTGCCCAACCGTATGTGTTAAGATCGCATGTGATTGTGTTTGCGGAAGCTGTAGCATCAGGGTCAATCATTGTAATGATATTTTCTGATTTTGTCACGGTAGCCTTGCCTTCACCGCCTGTTCCAGGCTTGTCTGGATCCTCACCAGGATTCTCTCCCTCTTCAGCTTTGCCTTCTTTCATCTTCAGGTTCTTAACCTCCCATGTTCCTGAACTGGTTTCGCAAGAATAGTAGAGTGCCATAACTACATTGTTCTTTCCTACAAATGTTTCGGGTACATTGGCTGAATATGTATACCATGTGGTCCAGTCTCTGCCTTCCGTGAGTGTTCCTGTTATGTCAGTCCATGCTGTTGTTGCCGGATCGCCGGTGTAGTTGTCCGTGATAAGCACTTTGTTGTTTATACCTTCAACAGGTGTACCGTAGTTTGTGACATATCTCAGGATATACTCAAATGTGATGTATGCACCTTTAGACGCGCTCAGATTCACAGGTGAGGATATGATGTAGCTTTCAGAAGGTGTTGTCTCTTTGGTAGCGTTGTCGTATCCGGTAGCTTTTGCCGTGCTGTAGTCGATAATCCAAGGTGTGCCTTTTATTGTCTTGACAGAGAAAGAACCGAAGCTGCTTGAGAATGGCTCGTCTATGTAGGCATCGCCTTCACTGGGAGTTTCGGGAGTCTCATCCACCTTGCCTTCCTGCACTTTCAGGCTTTTAACCTCCCATGTGGAAGATTGTGTCTCACTGCATGTGTGGCGCAGTGCGATGACTGCCTTGCCTCCCATATATTCGGCCGGGATGTTCACGTTGTTCTCCACGAAGGTGAAGCTGTTGCCGAGTCCGTCAGTGTTGTAGTTCAGCACCTCCCATGTGGCGGTTGTGACGTCGCCCGCGTAATCCTTGCTTATCACGATGGAGTTGTTGGCGTTTATGTCGCCTCTCTCGTAGTTCAGTGCGTGGTTTATGGTGATGTGGGCCTCGGTAACGTCCGTGAGGTCTATTTCCGGACCCACGAGGAATGTCACGCCCGGCTTGTTCTCTTTCTGTCCGTCGCCGTTGAAGTCCTGGTAACCGGTAACCATCGCGCTTGAGAAGTCGTTATACCAGTTCAGGTCTCCGCTTGCGGCAACCGACTTGAAGTCACCGAGCGACGAGGTGAAGTTCTGATCGAGCAGCACGCCTTCGGGCAGTTCCTGGCCTCCTCCGTTGTTGTTAGGGTCGTCATAAGGCGCCGGAACGTCTTCGCAACTTGTGAATGTGAATGCCGCCATTGTGAGAGCAATCACCGAATATAATATCTTTTTCATAATGTTATCTTTTTGTTTATATTATAATACTGTTTTTATTATTTCACTTCCTCAACGTCGTCTATCGAGCGTATTATTATCTCCCATGAGTCGTTGTAGCGTTTGAATATGCCGGTAATGTTGCATTTGCCTTGCGGTACGGTACGTCCGGCGAAGTCGCAGTATGGCGATGTGTATATCATCACGCTGTTCGGCTGCTCGTTGAAGTTGAGGCTTACGGACTGACTTCCGTTCGGGTCGGAGAAGGTTGTGGTCTCCGAAGCACCCTTTATCGTGACGTTCTTTATCACTCCGAGTTTCCCGCTGTCCTTGTCGAAGGTCCATTTGGTCTTCTCGTTTCCGTCGGCGAACACCTCAGGTTCAATCACCTTATATCCTCCGGTTATCATGAAGTGATCCTGCCACAGGAATCTGTTCATCCGGCTCACGTATGTGTTGCCGTTCTTATTGGTGTAGAGAGTGCCTATTTCAGCCTGTTTGCCGTAGTTGCCCACGTAGAGGTCCTTCAGTTCCACGAGTATTTCGGTTCCCACGGGCAGGTATCCGTTTATGCCACCCTGCGCTATCGCGATGATGATGGCTCCCGTCTCGTCCTGCAACGCTATCTCGTTGTAGATGTTGCCCTGCACGTCGTTTCCTGTGACATAGCCTTTTATCTGTATCGGCTCGGTCACTTGCTCGTATGCGTAGGACGTGTTTATCTTGTCCTTGAACATCTCCCTCACTTCGGCGATGGTCTTCAGGTTGGTTTCCTTTATTGAGTTGTTGCCGTAGGGTATGCTTGTCCCGTTGGGGTCATCCCAGTCGTCGTCCATACACGACGTGAGAGTCATGCCGCAAATGAGTGCGAGCATTATGAGTTTAAGATATTTCATATTTTTCATAATTGTCGTGTTTTAGAATTTGTAGGCGATGTTCAGCATTCCGTTTGTTCCGTAGGCATAGAATTTCATCGGGTTTCTTGAGAAGCGGTATGCCCTGATGTTTCCGGAGTTGGTGTAGTCGCTGCGGCTCTGTTCGTATCCTCCGGTGCATATGTTCTGGTTGTTGAGAATGTTCGTCACCATGAGGTTGATGGACAGCGATCCGTGTTTGAGGTATATGCTTCGTCCTATTGAGCCGTCGAGCATGAATCCGCCTTTGCCTTTGGCCTGTGCCACCGCTCCCGGACGGAGGTTGCCGTCGTTGTCGTATACGGTGCCGTATATCTCCTGTCTTCTGTCGAGAGTCTCCTTGTAGCGGTAGCTCGGAGCGTAAGACAGGTATATTCTGTCGTAGTAGTTGCAGTTAAGGTCGATGTACCATCCGCCCTGATGGTAGCTCACTCCGAGGCTTGCCGCGGTGAGCGGGGTGCCGGAGTCGCGCATGTCCTTGTTGTAGACGATGTCGTCCACGTACTGTGCGCTTGTGGAGTTCATGTATCTCACCTTCGAGTTCTCCAGTATCTTAGCCTCGCTTATCGTTCCGATGAGTTTCACGTCGAGTGCGCTTGTCACCTTGAATTTCAGTCCTGCCTCCACTCCGTAGTATTCTTTCTTGATGCCGGTGAGCGACACGTAGGAGAAGGAGTTGATGTCGTCGAAGTAGTAGTTCTGCCAGTCGGTGACGTTGGTAAGGCGGCTGTAGTAAGCGTTTATGTTGGCGTGGAGCCACGAGTTCTGCAACTGGTATCCGAGTTCGGTGCTGAACACGCGCTCGTTCTTGAGGTTTACAACGAAGTCGTTGTTTATTTCAGGTGAGGCGAATGCCGTGCGTGCCTGTGGCGCGCGGTGCTCGTAGCCTATTCCGAATGTGAGTGTGTTGCCCCGTCCGAGGTTGAGAGTGGAGCCGAACTTCACGCCTCCGTCGAGAAACTCAGCCGTCTTGCTCTTGCCGTATGAGTTGTTTGCCGCCATACCGTTGCGCATCTTGCCGTCACGCTGCATTGTGGTGTATCCCATTTTCGCGCCTATCGTGTAGTGCAGCGGACCGAAGTTCTCGCTGTAGCTTGTCCAAAGCTTGCCGTTGTTCACGAGCAGGTTGTAGTCGTAACCGAACCTGTCGCCGGTCTTCACGAGCGCGTCGCGGTTGTTGAGGTCGTACTGTATCTCGTCAGCGTCGCGTGAGTATGTGCCCAGCGCATAGGTGTTGATGTTGTGGTATGTGGTTGCTCCGAGCATGTCCTCCATTGTCTGGTAGTGCATGCCTTTGTTTGTGGCGGCTATGATGCCTATGTTCCACGACTTGTCCTTGTCTATCTGCTTGTTGAGTGTGGATGCCAGCGACACGGTGAGCGCGTTGTTGTGCTTTGCCTGTATGTAGTACATGGCGTCCTGCCCCAGCTTTGATATCTGTGCGTTGGAGTAGTACAGGCGGTCCCAGTTTATCTGTCTGTTGGCTTTTGATGCGGTCCAGAACTGATAAGCCGTATTCCAGTCGGCAAGGTTCTGTTCCGTGCGGTTGTTGTAGTCGGTCTCGTCCCACACGTCGTAGTAGCTGCTCGGCATGTTCTTCCAGTAGTTGGGGTGGGGGTTGTCAGTGTTGTTGTAGTTGAGCTTTGTGTTCTTGTACATGCTGTATTTCCCCATGATAGACGTCGTGAGCTTCGCGTTGTCGCTGATGTTCCAGTCCCATGTGAGGAGAGCTGTGGGCGCGAAGTCGTTCACTATGCGCGAGTTGCGCTTCTTGCCGTTGTGATATCCCCAGTAAGGGTTGTAGAACTTGTCGTTCGCCAGCCAGTACATCTCGTCCGTACCTGCTCCCTGCGACGCGCGCTCCGTGGGGTTGCCCCATGTCGAGAGAGCCAGAGAGTGGCGTCCGTCTCCGAACACCTTCTGCACTCCGAGGAAGTAAGAGAGCGAGTTGTAGAACGTTCCTTCCACATAACCCTCGTTTGCCCATCGGTAGGTTACGTTTCCGGAGAAAGCCCAACCCTTGTCGCTCAGTCCGGTGTTGAATGTGTACATGCCGCGCAGGGTGTAGCTCCGGTTGGCTCCGCTGAGTGTTATTCTGTGTCCTGTGGGCATGTTTGCCGGTCTGAAGTTGTAGTTGTTGGCTCCTCCCATGCCCGGTACGGAGAATGTGTTGTACTCGAATGGGAGTGATGACTCCATGTTGCGTGTCTGCTGGTTGAGTCCTCCCACGAGCGAGTAGCGGAACTGTCCGCTCTCCATGTCGTTCATCGGTACACCGTTGATATAGACATCATTGAACTTCTGGTCGAACGCGCGGTAGCGGAAGCGTACCGGAGAGAAAAGATATCCCACCTCGCTTGCGAAGATGTTGGAGTTCGAGTTGACGATTGTCACGTTCTGCGACATGTCGTCGTCTTCGCCCAACTGCGCTTCTGTGAATGTGAATGCCGTTTCGCTTAGCGCCGCGGACTTCAGCCCTATGGAGTCTTGCTGCGCGTTCGCAACGGACGAACAGCAAAGGGCTATCACTGCTAATTTGAGCTTCTTTTGCATGTGTATAGAAATTATGTAGTTTGTCTTGCAAAGTAAGAAAATTATTTTTAATGGCGAAAGACTTTTTTATTAAATTTTTATGATTTGAGGGTTTTAACACAGCAGGCGCCCTATTATTGGTGTATTTTGTGATGTTTTTACCCCAAGACATTCATTGCCTCAAGCCCGGAGAGCGGTTGTGGCTTTTATATTGTAAAGTCTCAGGGGCGTATTGCGTTGTTTGCCGTGCCGGTTCCGTATATGCTCCGGGTTACATTCCCGTCTTCTTGCTCAATCCTTACAAGCCGTCATACCGCCATACATATATATATTTATGTGTCTGCCTTTCTCCTGTCATTCCTTCTCATTGCCGCCGCCACACTGCCACCCGCTTTTTACCTGTTTAGTACGCCACATCTTCGATTAGTCAGAATACAATCCGGCTGACAACAGAATGAAATAAGAATGGAAGTCGGATGGTCTGTCCGGCTTTAACAATGTTAATCTCCCGTCCTTCGTTTTTTAACATTCCGTTCCGCCGCATTTTGTGTCTTCGCGACCTGTTTTCACTGTCCTGTGAGCCGATTCCTGCCTGTTCTCACCGTCCGGAAACCGTTCTTGCTGTCCGGAAAAGCCTCTTCCGCGTTTCCGTAAAGCCTCTGTCATGCCCTCGGAGAGGCTTTACGGTGTGCCCGAAAAGGCTCTTCCGCAATGCAGGAAAGGCTCTTTGGGGGAGGTGGGAAGGTGAGAGGGTGGGGAGGTGAACGCATATTTGGCTGTGTGTCAGGGTGTTGTCGTGTTGTGTTGTATTCTGCGTTTTTAAGCGTTTCCGTGCGTCTCTTTATGCGAAAAGCGTTTTTACGTGTGCCGGAATGTTAAATTGCGGAGTGCCTGCAATGCCTGTGTGTGATTATAGTCAATCTATGCCGTGCCGCGTCATCGTGCCTGCCACCAGCTCCACGAGCGTCGTCTGTCTGCGCGCAGATGAAAAAATCGTATGCCATTGCGATTAAAATTTCATGAAAAATACATTTTATTCAAATTTATTACCGATATTTGCAGAAATTCACTGCTGCCGGCGCGGTATGCCGCCAAGCCTGTTCGGGTTTGTGTGAAAATGAAAGATATAATGTAAAAAAGCGAAATATATATTGTATATAAAGATATGAGAAAATTCTGTTATTTGATTTTGGTGTTGCTGCTGCTCTCGGTCAGTACCGGGATAACGGCACAGAAGAAATACTCGGCTTACGCCGTGGGGTTCTACAATCAGGAAAACCTGTTCGACACATGTCATGATGTGGGGAAGAACGACCACGAGTTCCTGCCTACGGGATCGTATCACTGGAACGGTCTGAAATACTCCCACAAGCTGCGCAACATGGCACGTGTGCTTGCCGACATGGGCACCGACGTGCTGCCAGGGGTGGGATGCGCTGCCATCGGAGTGAGCGAGGTGGAGAACGCCAAGGTGCTCACCGACCTCGTGTCGCAGAAACCTCTCGCCGAGAGAGGATTCCGTTTCGCTCATGTCGAGGGTCCCGACAAGCGCGGAATAGACTGTGCGCTGCTCTACAATCCGGCTCTCTTCACTGTGCGCGACGTAAAGCTGGTGCCATATGTTCCTGAAGGCTCTATGCCGGAAGACTATATCACGCGCGGCTTCCTCACCGTCAGCGGCACCCTTGCGGGCGAGCATGTCGCCATCGTCGTGTGCCACTGGCCCAGCCGTTTCGCCGGTTCTTACTACCGCGAGGTGGCAGGACGCCAGGTGAAGGCTCTCAAGGACTCGCTCCTCAGGGACGATCCCGAGTGCAAGGTGATGGTGATGGGCGACATGAACGACGACCCCATGAACAAGAGCATGAGCGAGATGCTCTCGGCAAAGGCTGATCCAGACAAGACTGGAGAGGGCGACATGTACAACCCTTGGTATAACATACTGAAGAAAGAGGGGCGTGGCACGCTCATGTACAGCGGTTCGTGGAATCTGTTCGACCAGATTGTGATGACGCCTAACATGGTAAACAAGAAAGGCAGCAAGGACTACTCCACGCTCAAATATTGGAAAAACCAGATTTTCTCGCGCCCGTATCTCTTCCAGACCGAGGGCAAATACAAGGGTCAGCCCAAGCGTACCACGGCGGGAGGAATATGGCTCGACGGATT
>ENA-OOXJ01001839-OOXJ01001839.1-human-gut-metagenome-genome-assembly--contig:-NODE-1839-length-12248-cov-3.082834_pt1 | contig 12248 bp, 7 predicted proteins | sample MGYA00241587_ERZ501343 | MGnify/ENA primary metagenome ERZ501343 (study PRJEB25962, sample SAMEA2042918) | human gut metagenome | biome: human gut; feature: human-associated habitat; material: faeces... | reverse complement strand
CCGAGCCTGCCGACGGGCCGAAGCCGGACTGCGAAGGCCCCCACAGTGCGCCCGCGGCGCAGCTACCAGCCGTCGGACGGAATTTTGCAGGCTTGTTATAGCCGTAGCAAGCCGTCTCCCGGCCGTAACAAGGGATGTTGTGGCGACAACATGGGATGCTTCGGCGACAGCATGGGATGCCTCTGGCGTTCCAAGGCCACTTTGAGCAGCGGTTTGCGGGCGCTTTTGCAATCCCTGGCTTGCAAAACAGGCGTTTCTGAGGTCGAAAAAACGTTGCAAGGCCGCGCGCCGTGGCCGGCCGGGCGCGCTGTCCGCTCTGTTTGGGGCGAAAACCCTTGTCATTATTTTTTGGAAAATTGCGCTCCGCGCCGCCACCGACTGGGCCGCCGCGCAGAGTGTCCGACACGGAAATTACGCCCGTTGGCAGCCCGAAAAGCGATGGCCGGAGCCAAAAAGTTTGTCAAAATGCCGCTTGAATTAATCCTTTTTGCGTAATTTGCATCTAACAACCGTGAATTGCAATCAATAACAGCCTTAGCTATCCATGAATAAATTCGTGAAATGGGGCATAGTAGGCGTCATAGCCATCGGCCTCACCGCCTTGGGGATTCATTCGTTCGTCCCCAGAGAAAACAAAGAGTTGACCGAAGCGCCCACCGGCAAGAGCGGCCGGGGCGACAAGTTGCTGAACGTGAAAGGCGTCATCGTGCGTCCGCAACACCTTACGGACGGCCTCTACGTCAGCGGCAGCCTCATCCCCGACGAGGAGGTGAAGCTCTCGTTCGAGACGTCGGGAAAAATCACCCACATCTATTTTTCCGAGGGAGCCCACGTGCGGGCCGGCCAGCTGCTGGCCAAGATAAACGACGCACCGCTGCAAGCGCAGCTGCGCCGGCTCGAAGCGCAGCAAAAGCTGGTGCAGGACCGCCTGTACCGTGCGCGCGCGCTTTTGGAGAAGGAAGCCGTCAGCAAAGAGGCCTTTCAGGAAGCCGAGACCAACCTGGCCACGCTTCGCGCCGACATTGAGCTGATGCAGTCGAACATCGCCCAGACGGAGCTGCGCGCCCCTTTCGACGGTGTCATAGGTCTGCGCGAGGTCAGCACGGGTGCCTACGCCTCGCCCACCACCACCATCGCCACGCTCACCAAGACCCACCCGCTGAAGGTGGAGTTTGCCGTTCCCGAGCGCTATGCCGGCACGCTGCGCCCCGGCGCCTCGCTCACCTTCTCGACCGAGGGCGACCTGGAACGTCGCACGGCCAAGGTCTATGCCTCCGACTCGCGCGTCGACCCCGAAACGCGCACCTATACGGTACGCGCCATGTACGACAACCGCGACGGCCGCCTCATCCCCGGCCGCTACGTCAACGTCTATCTGGCTACGCGCGAATATGAGCGGGCGCTGGCCGTGCCGAGCGAGGCCATCGTGTCGGAAATGGGCATCGACAAGGTGTATCTCTACAAGAACGGCGTGGCCCAGCCCGTCAACATCGAAAAAGGTCTGCGCACCGACGCCGTCGTGCAGGTGCTGCGCGGCGTGACGGCCGGCGACACGGTCATCACCAGCGGCACCATGCAGCTCCGCACGGGGCAGAAGGTGAAGCTCGACGTGGTTAAATAACTCCGAAGCCCACAGCCATGAACATATCAGAACTAAGCATACGCCGCCCCGTGCTGGCCACCGTGCTCACGCTGGTCATCCTGCTTTTCGGAGCCATCGGCTACATGAGCCTCGGCGTCAGAGAGTATCCCTCGGTCGACAACCCCATTATCTCCGTCACCTGCTCCTACCCGGGCGCCAACGCCGACGTCATCGAGAACCAGATAACCGAGCCGTTGGAGCAAAACATCAACGGCATCCCCGGCATCCGCTCGCTCACGAGCACCAGCCAGCAGGGGCAGAGCCGCATCACGGTCGAGTTTGAGCTCTCGGTCGACCTGGAAACGGCGGCCAACGACGTGCGCGACAAGGTGTCGCGCGCACAGCGCAACCTGCCGCGCGACTGCGACCCGCCCACCGTTTCGAAGGCCGACGCCGACGCCTCGCCCATACTGATGGTGGCCATACAGAGCGACAAGCGCTCGCTGCTCGAGCTGAGCGAAATAGCCGACCTCACGGTAAAGGAGCAGTTGCAGACCATTCCCGAGGTGAGCAGCGTTTCTATCTGGGGCGAAAAGCGCTATTGCATGCGCCTGTGGCTCGACCCCGTGAAAATGTCGGGCTACGGCGTCACGCCGATGGACGTGAAAAACGCCCTCGACCGCGAGAACGTGGAGCTCCCCTCGGGCAGTATCGAGGGCAACAAGGTGGAGCTGACCATCCGCACGCTCGGACAGATGCACACCACCGAGGAGTTCAACAATCTGGTCATTAAAGAAACCGACGGACGCATCGTTCGCTTCAGCGACATCGGACGGGCCGAGCTCAGCCCGCGCGACTTGAAGAGCTACATGAAGATGAACGGCGTGCCGATGGTCGGCGTAGTGGTCGTGCCCCAGCCCGGCGCCAACCACATCAACATTGCCGAGGCCGTCTACGACCGCATGGAGCGCATGCAGAAGGACTTGCCCGAAGACGTCAAGTATAGCTACGGTTTCGACAACACCCGCTTCATCCGCGCCTCCATCGACGAGGTGAAAAGCACCGTTTACGAGGCCTTTGTGCTCGTCATCATCATCATCTTCCTCTTCTTGCGCGACTGGCGCGTCACGCTCGTGCCCTGCATCGTCATCCCCGTCTCGCTCATCGGCGCCTTCTTCATCATGTACGTCGCGGGCTTTTCCATCAACGTGCTTTCGATGCTGGCCATCGTGCTGGCCGTCGGCTTGGTGGTAGACGATGCCATCGTTATGACCGAGAACATTTATATACGCATCGAGCGGGGCATGCCACCCGTCGAGGCCGGCATCGAGGGATCGAAGGAAATTTTCTTTGCCGTCGTTTCCACGACGATAACGCTCGTGGCCGTGTTCCTGCCCATCGTCTTTATGGAGGGCACGACGGGCCGCCTCTTCCGCGAGTTCAGCTTCGTGGTGGCAGGCTCGGTCATCATCTCAGCATTCGCCGCCCTGACGTTCACGCCCATGCTGGCAACGAAACTCTTGGTCAAGCGCGAAAAGCAAAGCTGGTTTTATCGCAAGACAGAGCCCTTCTTCGATGGCCTCAACCGCTTTTATGCCCGCAGTTTGAAGGTCTTTCTGCGCCATCGCGTCTGGGCCATTCCCGTTATGGTGGTGGCTTTGGGTGCCAGCGTCTTTCTGTGGACGCACATCCCGGCCGAGATGGCGCCGCTCGAAGACCGTTCGAGCATCACCATCCGCACAACGGGCCCCGAGGGCGTCACGTATGAATTTATGCGCGACTATACGGAGGAAATCAACCGCCTGGCCGACTCCATCATGCCCGACGCCGAGTTTATCACCGCCCGCGTGTCGAGCGGAAGCGGCAACGTACAGATTACGTTAAAGGACTTGGCCGAGCGCGACTACACGCAGATGGAAGTGGCCGAGAAGCTGTCGAAAGCCGTGCAGAGCCACACCGACGCGCGCTCCTTCGTGCAGCAGCAGTCGACGTTTGGCGGACGCCGCGGAGCCATGCCCGTGCAATATGTGTTGCAGACGACGAATATCGAAAAGCTGCAGGAAGTGTTGCCCAAGTTCATGGCGCAGGTCTACGACAACCCGACGTTCCAGATGGCCGACGTCGACCTGAAGTTCAGCAAGCCCGAGCTCCGCATCAACATCAACCGCGAAAAGGCCAACCTCATGGGCGTCAGCACACGCGACATCGCCGAGACGTTGCAGTATGGCCTGAGCGGCCAACGCCTGGGCTATTTATATCTGAACGGAAAACAGTATGAAATAGTCGGAGAAATCAACCGCCAGCAGCGCAACGCCCCCGTCAATCTGAAATCAATCTACATGCGCAGCGACGACGGCGCCATGATTCAGATGGACAACCTCGTAGACCTCGTAGAAAGCGTGGCGCCGCCCAAGCTTTACCGCTACAACCGCTTTGTTTCGGCCACCATCTCGGCCGGCCTGGCCGAAGGCAAGACCATCGGGCAGGGCATTGAGGAAATGGACAAGATTGCCAAGAGCACGCTGGACGAAACGTTCCGTACGGCTTTGGCCGGCGACTCAAAGGAGTTCAGCGAGAGCTCGTCGAGCTTGATTTTCGCCTTTGCCTTGGCTCTCGTGCTGATATATCTCATCCTCGCCGCCCAGTTTGAGAGCTTCAAGGACCCGTTTGTCATCATGCTGACGGTTCCTCTCGCCATATGCGGCGCTCTTGTCTTCATGTATTTCACAGATCAGACGATGAACATATTCAGTCAGATTGGCATCATCATGCTCATCGGCCTTGTGGCCAAGAACGGAATTCTGATTGTCGAGTTCGCCAACCAGAAGCAGAAGGCAGGCGAGGATAAGTTCACGGCTATCGAGGACGCCGCCGCCCAGCGTCTGCGTCCCATCCTGATGACGAGCGCCGCCACCATATTGGGCCTGCTCCCGCTCGTATTCGCCACCGGCGAGGGCGCCAACGGCCGTGTGGCCATGGGTGTTGCCGTTGTCGGCGGCATGCTGCTCTCGACGTTGCTCACCATGTACATCGTGCCGGCCATCTATTCTTACGTATCGACGAACCTTTCCAAAAAGAAAAACCGATGAAACGTCTTCTTTTCATAGTGGGACTGCTTGCCGCTGTGGCGGCCGAGCTGCCGGCACAGGTGAAGTCCCTTAAATCTTGTCTGGAAACGGGCTTGCAGAACAACTACTCCCTGCGTATCGTGCGCAACGAGGAGCGCATAGCCGCCAACAACGCAACAAAGGCCAACGCTGGCTATCTGCCCAAGGTGGACCTGACGGCCGGTTACAGCGGGACGCTCGACAGCCGCAACACCCGGGCCGCAGGTACGGGTGGCGTGACGCGCGAACGCAACATCATGGACGGTGCGGTCAATGCAGGCGTCACGGCGGAGTGGACCATCTTTGACGGCTACGGCATACAGACTAACTACCAGCGCTTAGTGGAGTTGAAAAAGCAGGGAGCTACCCAGACGCGCATCGCCATCGAAGACTATCTGGCGGAACTGACGGCTGAATATTTCAATTTCGTCCAGCAAAAACTGCGTCTGAAGAATTTGAGCTACGGCGTGGCCCTTTCCAAGGAGCGTCTGCGCATCGTGCAGGAGCGTTACCTCATCGGCAACACGTCGCGCCTCGACTTGCAGCAGGCACAAGTGGACTTCAACGCCGACAGCGCGCAGAGCCTGCAACAGCTCGAACTGCTGGCCACGTCGCGCATCCGCCTGAACGAGCTCATGGCCATGCGCGATATGGACCGCCTCCTGCTGGTGCGCGACACGGCGATAGACGTCAGTGCGCAATTGAACTTCGACAGCCTGTGGAGCGCAACGCTGCGCAACAACGCCTCTCTGCTGAATGCCGCCCACGGCAAGCGCCTGGCCGAGCTTGACCTGAAAACGGTGCTTTCGCGCAACTATCCCTACGTCAATCTGAACGCGGGCTACGGCTATACGTTCAACCACTACGGCAACGGGGCCACGCAGCGCCGTCACAACTGGGGGGCCGACTTTGGCGTGACGGTCGGTTTCAACCTGTTCGACGGAAACCGCAAGCGCGAGCGCCGTAACGCACAGATAGCCATCGAAAATGCCGAGTTGGAGCGCGAAAATCTGGAAATCACCCTGCGGGCCAATCTGGCCGACCTTTGGCAGGCCTATCAGAACAACAAGCGCCTGCTGGCCCTCGAACGCGAAAACCTCATCGCAGCCCGCGAAAACCATTTCATCGCCCACGAGCGCTACATGCTGGGCGACCTGTCGGGTATAGAGATGCGCGAGGCGCAGAAGAGCCTGCTCGACGCCGAGGAGCGCATCCTCGTGGCGCAATACAACACGAAGCTCTGCGAGATATCGCTGTTGCAGGTGAGCGGAAACATCATGCACTACCTCGACTGACCCGTCTTGCCCCGCCCCATAAGCCGCCCGTTGCGAGGAATGCTCCCCGCGCGGGCGGCTTTTTCGTTTTGTGCGGCCGTAAATGACCTTATGCTGCGCTTTTCGGCCTGCAAAATCTTGGGGCTTCGCCGTTTTATACATAACTTTGCGAAGAAAGTCAACCGGAAAACGCAGAAACTAACCATACAAGAAAATCTATCACCCTATGATGACGGAAAAAGACAAAGCGCTCTTGCAGCAGAAGGGCATCACGGAGGAGCAGTTCCGCGAGCAGTTACAATGTTTCGTCCACGGATTTCCTTATCTTCGGTTGAGCGCCGCCGCCTCGGTCGAGAAGGGCATCACGGTGCTCTCCGACGCTGAGCAGCAGGCCGCGCTGGCAGCCTGGGACGCCTATACCGCCGGTGGGCATGCCATCGTGAAGTTTGTGCCCGCCTCGGGCGCTGCCAGCCGCATGTTCAAAAATCTCTACGCCTTCCTGGACGCGACGTACGACGAGCCGACCACCGATTTTGAAAAGACCTTCTTTGCCAACCTGCCGGCAGCGGCCTATCATGCCGACCTCGACGCCGCCTGCCAGCGGTTGCATGGTGCGGGCGTCGGCGAGCTCCTGGCAGCCCGCCGCTTCAAGGACATCGTTTCGGCCCTGCTGGGAAAGGACGGACTCAACTACGGGCACCTACCCAAGGGCCTGCTGAAATTTCACACCTATCCCGATGGGGCCCGCACGCCGCTCGAAGAGCATCTCGTCGAGGGCGCGCTCTATGCCCGCCGGCACGACGGCACGGTCAGCGCCCACTTCACCGTTTCGCCCGAGCACCGCGCGCTGTTCGAGCAGCTCGTGGCCCGCGTCGTTCCCGCGTATGAGCAACAGTTTGGCGTGAAGTATGACGTGACGTTCTCCGAGCAGAAACCCAGTACCGACACGGTGGCGGCCAATCCCGACAACACGCCTTTCCGTCAGGCCGACGGCAGCCTCCTGTTCCGTCCCGGCGGTCATGGCGCGCTCATCGAAAACCTCAACGAGCTCCCGGCCGACGTCGTTTTCATCAAAAACATCGACAACGTCGTGCCCGACCGCTTGAAGGACGAGACCGTGCGCTACAAGAAGCTCCTGGCCGGCGTCCTCGTTTCGTTGCAGGAGCAGGCCTTCGCCTATCTTCGCAAGCTCGACAGCGGTTGCTACACCGTCGAAGAGCTCTTGGAGATGTTGCAGTTCGTACAGAAAAAATTCTGCTGCAAAAATCCCGAGACGAAAACGCTGGAAGACACCGAGCTGGCCATTTATTTGCGCCGCAAGCTCAACCGTCCCGTGCGCGTGTGCGGCATGGTGCGCAACGTGGGCGAGCCCGGCGGCGGCCCCTTCCTGGCCTATAACGCCGACGGCACCATTTCGCCCCAGATTCTCGAAAGCTCGCAAATCGACATGGCCGATCCCGAGAAGAAAGCCATGTTTGAGAAAGGCACCCACTTTAATCCCGTCGATTTGGTCTGCGGCCTGCGCAATTACCGCGGCGAGGCTTTCCACCTGCCCGACTACGTCGACAAGGCCACGGGCTTCATTTCGCACAAGAGCAAGGACGGCCGCGAGCTGAAGGCTTTGGAGCTGCCCGGCCTGTGGAACGGAGCGATGAGCGACTGGAACACCGTCTTCGTCGAAGTGCCCCTCGCCACGTTCAATCCCGTGAAAACCGTCAACGACCTTTTCCGCGAGCAGCATCGTTGAGGCTGCGCGCCGACGGCCGTCTCTGTCGCTGAGCTGCACGGCGGGCTGGTGCTTCATGCAGGCATCGCCCGCCGGCGGTTCGCGGCGCAACACGCATATCTATGAGCATCAGTTCCGACACGTTCCTCATTTTTCTTCGTTCCACGCTGGCCTCCGTGGGCAACAGCTATGCCGCCGTGGCCCCCGTGCGCGAGGCCGTCGTTTTGCGCCGTGGCTGGATGACCGACGACGAGTTTGCCGCCGACCTCTCCCTTGTGCAGGCCATGCCCGGCGTCTTCGCCCTCAATTTCGGCGCCCACATCGGCCGTCGCGTGGGCGGCTGGCGCGGTTCCGTTGCAGCGCTGATGGGCACGTTGCTGCCCGTTTTTGCCATCTTGCTGGTGGTTTGCTTTTTCTTTTTCAATCTGCGCGAGCATGCCGCCGTGCGCAGTTTTCTGCAAGGCGTGCGTCCCGCCGTCGTGGCCCTCGTCGTGCTGCCCTGCATCCGTCTGGGGCGCCGCTCCCGCATCACGCTGAGCAACGTGTGGCTGCCCGTCATGGCCGCCCTGTTCGTTGGCATCATGGGTCTTTCGCCCGTGTGGCTCGTGCTGGCCGTTGCCTTTTTCGGCTATCTGTACGGGCGCTACGTGCGCCCCACCGACCGTCCGACGCCCTAAAATAGCCCGCTTATGCTAATCATCTGTTTTTCCCTTCTCCTCAGTTTCTTGCAGATAGGCCTTTTCGGTTGGGGCGGGCCGTTTGCCCTCCTTTCCTACGTGCAGCACGAAGTGGTGGTGGAGCATGGCTGGCTCACCTCGGCCGAGTTTGCCGACGTCATGGCGCTGAGCCGCGTCCTGCCCGGCGATGTGGCGCTCGACGCGGCGCCGCTCGCCGCCTACCGCGTGCTTGCCGGCGAATATGGCACGGGGGCAGCCATCGGCGGCATCGTCGTGGCCTTTACGGCCCTGGCCGTTCCCGCCTTTGCCCTTTCAGCCCTGATGGGCCGTTTCCGCGAGCGCCTTTGCAGCAGCGACGTGGGCGAGAGCATCCTGTCGCTGCTGCGCCCCATGTCGCCGGGCCTCATAGCCGCGGCAGCCATCCTGCTGATGAACGCAGACAACTTCGGCTCGCCCGCCATCAATCCGTGGCAGTTTGGCGTGAGCCTCTTCCTCTTCGTGGCCACGCTCGTCGGCTCGGGCTACTACCGCTTCCACCCCCTGTTCATGATTGTCTTGTGCGGCCTCGCCGGCCTCTTGCTCTACTGAGGCCCCCTCTGCCTGCCCCGTTTTCAACCGTTGCGCCGCGCAAAAGCAAAACAGTTCGCCCGTTCTTTGCTTTTGCGTGGCGCTTTTATTAACTTTGCTGCGCATAATAAAAAGTAGAATTTTAAGAAAAAGATTTAAGCGCATAGCCACATGAGTTTCAACTTACCCAAAAGCGATAAAAAGAGAGTGGTCATCGTCGGAGGCGGTTTCGGAGGCCTTCGCCTGGCCAACAAGCTGCGTAACTCCGATTTCCAGGTGGTGCTCGTCGACCGCAACAACTATCACCAGTTTCCCCCGCTCATCTATCAGATAGCTTCGGCCGGCATCGAGCCCAGCTCCATCTCCTTTCCCTTCCGCAAGATTTTCCAGCGCCGCAAAAACTTCTTCTATCGCATGGCCGAGGTGCGCTCCATCTTTCCCAAGCATAAAATCATCCAGACTTCCATCGGCAAGGTGCACTACGACTATCTCGTGCTCGCAGCCGGCTCCACCACCAACTTCTTCGGGAACCAGCATGTCGAAGAGGAGGCCATGCCCATGAAGAACGTGAGCGAGGCCATGGGCCTGCGCAACGCCCTGCTCGACAACTTCGAGCGCGCTCTTACCTGTGCGGGCGAGCAAGAGCGCCGCGAACTGCTCAACGTTGTTATCGTGGGTGGCGGCGCCTCGGGCGTGGAGATTGCGGGCGCCCTTTCCGAAATGAAGAACTTTGTGCTCCCGAAGGACTACCCCGACCTGCCTTCCAACCTGATGCACATCTATCTGATCGAGGCGGGCGACCGTTTGCTGGCGTCGATGAGCCGCGAGTCGTCGGCCAAGGTGGAGCGCTATCTGCGCTCCATGGGCGTCGACGTGCAGCTGGGAAAGATGGTGACCGACTACCGCGACCGCAAGGTTGTAATGAAAGACGGAATGGAGATTCCCACCCGTACGTTCATATGGGTGTCGGGTGTCAGGGCGAACACCATCACGGGCGTGGACGGCGAGTATCTCGGACGAGGACAGCGCATCATAGTGGACGAGTACAACCGTGTGAAGGGCATGGAGGACGTGTTCGCCATCGGCGACCAGTGTCTGCAGACGTCAGACCCGGCATATCCCGGCGGTCATCCGCAGCTCGCGCAGGTTGCCATACAGCAGGCGAAGAACCTTGCGCGCAACATAAGGAAGATAGCGGCAGGCGACAATGAGGGGCTCACACCGTTCATATACAACAATCTCGGTTCGATGGCTACCATCGGAAGGAATAAGGCTGTGGCTGAGATAGGCAAGTTCCACTCGCAGGGTTTCCTTGCCTGGGTGCTGTGGCTCGTGGTTCATCTGCGCTCCATTCTCGGCATACGCAACAAGCTTATGGTGTTCCTCAACTGGCTGTGGAACTATGTCACCTATGACGACTCGATAAGAATGATAGTCTATGCCACCAAACCGAAGGAGGTGAGGGAGCGTCTTGAGCGTGAGCGTGTCACCCATCTGGGTACCGATATGCTCGCTGAGGCTGAGATGCTGAGAAAGCAGAAGGCTGAGGAAGAGTCGCAGTCGTAGGCAATGACGGCATTTGGCATTGCGCGGAACCGCCCGTTCCGCACAATAGCGGAATGTACTACGGTTCGCATGATATATAAAACAAATGAGCCGCTTTCCTGTCATAAAAAGGAAAGCGGCTCGTTCTTTTGTATCTTAACGTTATTATTCTTCCGCCTCAGCTTCCTTTTCCGCCTGACGGTAGTATTCAAGATCCTCTGCGCGCAGGCTCTTTATGAAAGAGTGGTGAGCGTTGACCTCAGCCTCGGCATAGCGTACATACACGTTGGCACTCTTCTCGAAGAGCTGCGGCGAGCGTGTTGCGTCGTCAAGGATGAGCAGTGACATGATGGTGTCTGCCGTCATCTCGTACAGCCTGCGTGCCACGAAGTCCTGCAGTTCCTGGCTTCCTGCCTCCTTCACAGCGTTCACGGCGTCCTCCAGTTTCTCTGCCATGAGAGCCACGCGCACCTTCAGAGCCTTCATGCTGTCGGCTACCTCGCGCTCCAGCATGTCCTTTATCATGCCCATGTAAGTGCCGTTGGTGATGTAGCGTATGGCGGCAACCACCTGCAGCTGTGTCGTTCCTTCATAGATGGAGAAGATGCGCGCGTCGCGGTAAAGACGCTGGCACTTGTACTCCATGATGAATCCCGAGCCTCCGTGAACCTGTATCGCGTCGTATGCGTTCTGGTTGGCGTACTCGGAGTTCATGCCTTTTGCCAACGGAGTGAAGGCGTCGGCAAGCCTTGCGTACTTCTTTTGCTCCTGACGCTCTTCGGCTGTCAGTTTGCGCTCGCGTGCTATGTCGTCGAGAGCTTTGTATATGTCGACGTATCTTGCAGTCTGATACAGTATGCTGCGACCGGCGTCGAGCTTGGCCTTCATACGCGAGAGCATGTCGTATACGGCAGGGAACCGGATGATGGCTGTGTCGAACTGCTTGCGGTCTTTTGCGTAAGAGAGAGCCTCGTTGTATGCAGCCTGGCTCACACCTACCGACTGTGCGGCTATGCCCAGACGCGCTCCGTTCATCAGAGCCATGACATATTTGATGAGACCCATGCGTGTGCTGCCGCACAGCTCAGCCTTCGCGTTCTTGTATACAAGCTCACATGTGGGCGAGCCATGTATTCCCAGCTTGTGCTCTATGTGGCGTACGGTCACACCGCCCTGGTTCTTGTCGTATATGAACATGGACAGTCCGCGACCGTCATGAGTGCCCTCCTCGGAGCGTGCGAGCACGAGATGTATGTCAGAGTCGCCGTTGGTGATGAATCGCTTCACACCGTTCAGGCGCCAGCACTGGTTAGCCTCGTCGTAGGTAGCTTTCAGCATGACGCTCTGCAGGTCGGAACCGGCATCGGGCTCAGTCAAGTCCATAGACATGGTTTCACCGGCGCAGATGCGGGGAATGAAACGGCTGTGCTGGTCTTCGTTACCGAATTCATACAGCGTCTCGATACAATCCTGCAACGACCAGATGTTGCCGAAGCCGGCATCAGCCTGGGCCACGATCTCCGCACACATGGTGTAGGGAGTTATGGGGAAGTTGAGGCCACCGTAGCGGCGCGGCATGGTCATGCCGTTCAGGCCTGCCTTCACCATGGCGTCGAGGTTCTGTTTCGTACCGCTGGCATATTCCACACGGCCGTTGGCACAGTGGGGACCTTCCTCGTCCACGCCTTCTGCGTTGGCGGCAATCACCTCGCCGGTAATCTCACCGGTGATTTCCAATACTTTATCGTATGAGTCCATAGCGTCGGCATA
>ENA-OOXJ01001838-OOXJ01001838.1-human-gut-metagenome-genome-assembly--contig:-NODE-1838-length-12253-cov-2.955239_pt1 | contig 12253 bp, 10 predicted proteins | sample MGYA00241587_ERZ501343 | MGnify/ENA primary metagenome ERZ501343 (study PRJEB25962, sample SAMEA2042918) | human gut metagenome | biome: human gut; feature: human-associated habitat; material: faeces... | reverse complement strand
AGAGTTCAAAGGGATGGTAGGCTTGTACGTGGTCGGATTCCACATATCGCTTGATGTCACGATCCCAGCAATCCACACCGTTTTCGATGGCACTGAGAGCAATGCCATTCAGGATGCGGTTATCCACGGGTATATAAGTAAGATGGTGAGTCTCATCCGCTTTCTCCATATCCAAGCGGGCACATTCCGTCCGCTCGGTCAGCAGGTTGTAGCGGAAGGCATAGTGCAATTTCAGATAGCGCGAGAGACGCTGCATCATCCGCCGTTGCTTCGACTCCGATTCCGGCTCCGAAATGCGAGATTTGGATTGCGGCACATCCGCCCATTCTGTCACCGTGTTTCCGCCGTCCAGGCTGAATATCCTTCGCCCGGCATCCGTTCCTTGCGGTTTCCAGGTCAGACGGACCGTAAATTCACCGTCGCCGGTAATGAAGAAGGCTTCTCCGCCGGGTACATTCGCACAGAAGCGGTTCAGGTCGTCGAGCAACCGATTATAAGGGATCGCCCCGGAAGGCAGCGATGTTTTCTGACGGGAAAAAAACTGTTTGCAATGATAGAACAGGTTCGACATACAGATTCAGTTTAAAGGTTTTCTTTTCGTTTTCCGACCGTAAAGATACAACATTTAAAAGGCGTTGTCAAGTCCCCCAGACGGGAATAAGCGTACGTAAGCATACACAATCGTATATCCCGCATCAAGTGCGGGATGACAGATGGATTCAAAACCAGACAGTCCCAGCGTGAGTTCACTGTAAACCGATAATTAAAAGGGGAATACGTTGAAAGCATGTTTTGCTTGTTCGCTCAGTAAAAGCAAAAACAGAACCTAAGAAACAGACCCGTGAAGGCGTGAAAGCGTGAAGGCAACTTCAAACACCTCTATTTATTACGACTTAAGGAAGCGCTTCATCACCATCTGACGCAGCACTTCCTTTCACTGTAACGATACGCTTTCTTGCATGGTAACGATACGTTTCCTTTCATTGTCTACATTACGGCGCTAACTATCAACATTACGATGCTAAAGTGGCACTTTAGCATCGTAATGTACCACGTTAATTTCATCTCCGCCACATCCCTCAAGTATATTAATAGTTGTTAAACAATGCAAACAATACAACAGAAAAAGCAGTTGGGTATGATTTGTTTCATTATATTTGGAAACTTTTAAATCAAAAATTACTATGAATAAAATTAAAATTTCACTATTGAGTATTTCGCTCGCAATGAATATTTTGTGTTTTTCTCAAGAAAAGCCTCAAATTGTATGGAAAGAAAAGATTCATAATTTAAATCAGGTCAACTCTAAAGATAGCCTTGTTGAAACTACCTTTCTCTTTGACGTGAAAGGGGAGACTCCTTTGATGATACATAATGTATCAGTAAGTTGTGGCTGTACAGCTGTTGATTGGATAAGACATCCTGTTAAACCCGGAGGAAAGGGATATGTGAAAGTGATTTTTTATCCTAAAGGACAGGATGGTTATTTCGACAAAAGATTTGTTGTAGAATCAAATGCGCAGAAAAGTCTGGATTTGTTAAGAATAAAAGGTTATGTTAAATAATAAAATGATACGATTATGAGAATTTTGAATTTGTTTTTTCTGACATGTTTGTTGTCCGTTTTTGCTTCTTGTCAAGAAGAAGAGATTTACAGTTGTAATAAAGAGGTAAACGATTGGGTAAAAGAAAATCTGAAAGAAATCAGAACTATGACCAGAAGTGAATGGAAAAACTTGGATGAAAATGTAAAAAGAGGGTGTTTTGTGGCATTTACGCAGCAACAAAAAGTTGATTTTTGGAAAGGAAAGTTTAATGAAGCATTAGAACTAGGATGGACCAAAGAAGAAGCTGAACATATAAAAGCCATGTACCGCTTTGTAGATGAACATCCTGAATATTTTGATTTTTCTACAAAAAGGACAGATGAAGAGATAGAAATCTTTGAATTATTCGTTTACGAATGGACGAAAAAAGCCGAACAACAATTCCGATGGAGTAAAAATACAATTGCAGGGTTAATAGCTACGGGAAATCAACTCTTGGACAAAAATGGTACTGTTCAGATTAATCAAACAAGGGCTATGACTAAATCTGGAGGAGAAAGCAAGTGTAATTGTAGTACAGACTCGGATTGGTGTTCAACTTCAACTTCAATAGATTGTCAAGATGCCGATTGCGAGGACAGCACGCACGGGTGTGGAACATTGCTTGTATATTCGTGCAATGGACGTTGCAATGGAATTTAAAAAACATATTGTATATAGTACAATAGCGCTTGCAGCCGCATTATTATCCATCATTTTGTCGCCGTTACGCGCTATTGACTTACGCTTGTCTATAGCAATACAGCCAATCGTATATTCACTCTTTACATACAATATTTTGTGTAAAAAAGAAAAAATGAACAATACCTTTTTCCTGGTTATAGCAATATATATAGGTATCTTTTCCATTGAGCTTCCTATACGTATAATGAATTGGGAAGACACATTAGGTACTGTGCTACCATTGGTATGTACTTGCATGGGCATTTTCAACACATACTTATATCATCGATATCGACTCAAATCGGTATCGATGATATTTATTACCGGTTTGATATGGATATATTGTATTTTTTATGGACAAAAGAATTTAATGAATTATATTAATTTCAATCACATTTCATCTTCTGTATGCATATCAAACAATATTGGAGACGCAATTGTATATAAAACGACAGATGATAGTCTTTGTCTAAGAGATTTAAAACATAAATATCTGCTTCTTGATTTTTGGAATAGCGAGTGTGGAGTCTGTTATAAAAAATTCCCTTTGATTCAAGAATTATATGATAAGTATAAATTGTGCGATGATGTTCTTATAAGCGGTATATTTGTAAAAAGCAAGTATGATAAGGACTTAGGCGGAGGAAAGAATATTTTACTTAAAAGAGGTTACACATTCCCTACATTTGCAACAGAACAAGAAACGGATTTCTTCCGGAAATCGGGAGTTAAAGTATATCCTACCGTATTGATATTAGATGAAGATAGGAATATCGTTTATATAGGCAGTGTGGATGAAGCTTCTGACAAGTTAAAAGAACTCTTGAATGATTGAGAAAACTCTAAATGCAATCATAATACTTATTACTCTATGTTCAGGTTTACTGACAAGCAATTTGTTTGCCGACAAAATAATATATCCCAAACAAGCGGCTGCATTAATGCTTATTTTCGTAAATCTGGCATTGATGGGAGTTATTTTAAAAAATAGGTATAAAACAGACATATTATATACCATTACATTTGTATTTATTCTATATCTGTTAGTACATTCCGTCATCTTTTGCTCGTCATGCAGCTATAGATTCTTATTTCAATTGATCGGTTTCTTTATACTGTATTCTTGCTTTTATTTCAATAAGCCGAAAATACGAGTTGATTATTTTCATGATGCTTTATGTTTGACAGGAATAGTACAATCCATTATTGCTATTCTTCAATTGCCAAAATATAATTCTATTTTTGGAACAAACGATAATCCGACAGGGCTTGCCATATCATTGGTGTTCATTTTTCCTTTTGTATATTCTAATTACAAAACAATTCAAGCTAATTGGAAAAGAACTATTTATGTGATAAGTTTGGGACTTATCATGCTGACCATTGTCTTGTCGGGTTGTAGAGCTTGTATCATAGCATTGGCAGTGATAGTCAGTTTCATGATTTGTTCAAAAAAAAGCATCATTTTGTTAGTTGGAGTGAGTACAACATTGCTTTTGACAATTTGTTATAAAAAAGACTCCAGCAGAGGACGATTCTTCATCTATCAGACTTCAACGCAGATGCTTGATTCACGATCTTTAATCTTTGGGAAAGGACATGGTAGATTTAAGAAAGAATATATGTTTTTCCAAGCTCATGCTTTTGAGAACGAAACGCAAAATTCCTATGCTATTTTGGCAGATAATGTATTTCATCCCCTAAACGAATACCTTTTATTATTGATAGAGCATGGAATATCGGGATGTATCTTTGTTTTCATTATCGGTTTACTGTTCTTTAAATATGTAGATCATAGTAGTCCTCATTTCTTATTTATGGTGGCATTAGGAATTATCGCATGTTTTTCGTATCCTTTCCGATATCCATTGACTTTCGTTTTGTTAGCATATAGCCTGGCTGCTGTTGATTGTAGAAAGGTATATAACTTCAAGATTCCCAGAAATTTCAAGATAATCATAATGTCCTGTGCCGTATGGGGAATATTGTATATGCTTCGTGATATGAGAAACAATTACTTATGGAAAAAACAAATTACATTATGTTCATTAGGTAAAATAGAAAAAACACTTCCAAAATACAACGACTTATATGTAAGTATGAGTAATAACCCCTATTTCTTATATAATTATAGTATGGTTTTGTTTAAGTCAGGAAATTATGAGAAAAGTATCAGTGTACTTTCGCATTGCAACCAATACCTCAATGACTATGACACGGAACTTTTACATGCAGATATCAGCCGAGCTTTAAAACAATATGACGAAGCAGAATACCACTATATTTATGCATCTCGAATGTGTCCAAATAGATTTCAACCGCTTTATCAACTCATGAATTTGTATAAAGAAATTGGTAAAATGAGCCTAGCAAGATGCATGGCAGAGACAATTATTCAAAAAGAAGTAAAAGTTCCTTCTGTACAAATAAATAACATAGTACGAGAAGCAAATTCCTTTTTAAACAATCATCAATAGTAACATCATGCTATATCAGCTATTTATATGCAAAAACATACACTTTTAGTAATAAATATCTGTTTGATTGTGCTATTGTCGTGTAAACAAGAGAGCGCATTAGAAAAGGCTTTGGAACTGGCTGGCAGAAACCGACATGAACTAGAAAAAGTTTTGAAGTATTATGAGAATGATAGTTTAAAACAAGTAGCAGCCCGTTTTTTGATAGAGAATATGCCTTATCATACGTATGTTGAAGAGTATTACCTCTTACCCAGTGGAAAGAAATATAGACCTCAAGTAGCCGACTTCCCTGTAGAGGCGGATTATAAAAAGCATATTGACTCACTAAATGACGCAGGATTTCCTATAATCCGAAATCATAAAACAGACATACAGACACTTGATAGCGCCTTTCTTGTACGTAACATAGAACTGGCATTTATGGCATGGAAAAAGCCTTGGGCCAAGCAAGTGCCATTCTCTGTTTTTTGTCAATATATACTGCCTTATAGAACAAGCGTAGAATACCCGTCCATGCTTCGGGAACAAATGATATCACGTTTTATTCCTATGCTTGATTCTCTTCAGGTAACTACTCCTTTAGAAGCTTGCAAAGCCTTAAACAAAAAGCTGGCAGGAATAATGTCGTACACAAGAACAAGCAGTATTTTCTATCCTACAGTGGAAGAAACCTATCAAGGCAAACTGGCACAATGTGAAGGACTGTGCGATTTAGGAACGCTTATAATGCGTTCTGTCGGCATACCGATTGCTGTAGAACAAACTATTTGGACAAAAATGGATTTAGGGCATAGTTGGGGAGCCGTATGGCATGATGGGAAATTTCATTGTTTTGGAATAGGAGAAGAATCTTTTGATTTGTTTTCATGGAAATTGAAAAACACCTTGCGCCCCGCTAAGGTTTACCGTTCCCATTTCAATTTTTATGACACAATATGTAACGAAATGAAGGATGATGGGTACATTTCTTGGTTAAAAAGTCCTTTGTTGGAAGACATAACTTCTGAATACCTTGATTCCGTAAATGATTTACATATAAAAATTGACAATATGCGGTTGGGGTCAAGTAAATTGAAACCGGTTTATCTTTGTGCTTTCAATTTTTATAAATGGGTTCCAGTCGGTATAGGAATCTATAAAGATTCTGTCTGCTCATTCTCCAAAGTGGCGTATGATAACATTCTTATCGTGGCAGATTCTCCAACAGGTAAAGGGCTTCGCTTCCTCACTGCTCCATTTCTTCTTGATGGTAAAGGGAAAATCTGCAAATTCATACCCGACTTGAAACAAACAATGACATATACTGCAAAAAGAAGAAAGGACTTTCCTGATAGACCACATACGTTGTTTTATTGGAATCCCCAAATCAATGATTTTTTTCCGTTGAAATACTCAACTTGCACAGATACGACACAGACATATATGGAAGTACCGGCAAATAGTCTATTATGGTTTACAATCCCCGACAGGACACTTAATCAAAGAGTTTTTTTTATAAAAAATCATTTGCAATGAATATAAATCATGGACACGACACAAAGACATGCCTCAATCTAAGTATGCCTTTGTGTCATGTCTGCAATGTTTACTGCCAGTCTCCGTTGGCCTTGATGAGCTCGATGAGCTTCTCTACCGCCTCTTCTTCGGGAATGTTCTTCTCGATGCATTCCTTCTTTTTGTAGAGACTGATTTTGCCGCGTCCGGCACCCACGTAACCATAGTCGGCATCGGCCATCTCGCCCGGTCCGTTGACAATGCAGCCCATGATGCCTATCTTCAATCCTTTCAGGTGCGACGTGGCGGCCTTGATGCGGGCGATGGTACTCTGCAGGTCGTAGAGCGTGCGTCCGCAGCCGGGGCAGGAAATGTATTCGGTCTTGCTGGTGCGTAGGCGGCCGGCCTGTAGGATACCGAAGGCGGTGGCGTCCAGCGTGGTGGAAGGGATACTGCCCTGGTTGTAGAGGAAAATACCGTCCGTCAGGCCGTCGAAGACAAGGGCGCCCATGTCGGCTGCCGCCTTGATCTGCAAGTTTTCCTTCTCCTCCTCAGCATAGTGCTGGAAGAAGACAACAGGATTGGACAGACCTTCCTGCATCAGTTGGTGGACAAGCGCACGCTGCTCACCCAGCCGGTTGGGATGGTTGCTCTGTGCCACAAGTACAATTTCGGGATGGTACTTCAGACAGGCGAGCGTCTCGTCGTTCAACCCCATGTAGGTAATGAAGAGGAATTTTAGTGCGGCGTTGCAACTGCTTACGAAAGGCATTTGGTCGCCTTTGAAGGCAGGCCAGGTGTTGGGTTTTCCTTCCCACACGTCGGCATCGACAATGTACTGCACGCCTTCCTGTACGTCGGCGGGCAGCTGGTGGCCGGTATAGATATAGTCGGGAGCGAACTGCGGGTCGGTCGGCAGGTCGCCGTCCAGACGGGCGGCAATGACAACGGGCACATTGTCGCTGCCGATATTGCGCACGGCCACGGTCTGTCGGCGCGAAGGAGCCAGATAGTTGAAGGTCGGGATGTTCGGGCCGGGGATATAAGGATGATCCTTGCGGCGCGTCACGTAGTCCACCAGCTTGCGGGCCACAGGAATCTCGGCCTCGGGAGCCTCGCTCAACGATACACGAATGGTGTCGCCCAGTCCGTCGGCCAGCAAGGCGCCGATGCCCAGAGCCGACTTGATGCGTCCGTCCTCGCCGTCGCCTGCCTCGGTCACACCCAAATGTAGTGGGAAGTGCATGCCTTCCTTTTCCATGACGGCTGCCAGCAGGCGTACCGTCCGCACCATGACGACCGTGTTCGAGGCCTTGATGGAGATGACTACGTCGGTGAAATGCTCGTCTACACAGATGCGCAGGAACTCCATGCACGATTCTACCATGCCCTCGGGTGTGTCGCCGTAGCGCGACATGATGCGGTCGGACAGGGAGCCGTGGTTCACGCCGATGCGGATGGCCGTGTGGTTCTCCTTACAGATGTTCAGGAAGGGAACAAAGCGGTCGCGTATCTTCTGCAATTCCTGCGCATATTCCTCGTCGGTATACTCCAGGTGCTTGAAGGTACGGGCAGCGTCTACGTAGTTGCCGGGATTGATACGTACCTTCTCGGCATAGAGAGCGGCCACGTCGGCCACGCGCGGATTGAAGTGTACATCGGCTACCAGCGGCGTCATGTAGCCGTCGCGGCGCAGGGCAGCATTGATGTTGCGAAGGTTTTCGGCTTCCTTCACGCCTTGTGTCGTGAGCCGCACGTATTCTCCGCCCGCATCGGCTATACGTTTGGCTTGGGCTACACAGGCATCGGTATCCTGGGTAGCGGTATTGGTCATGCTCTGTATGCGGATAGGATTGTCGCCTCCCAACGGAGTGGCACCGATATTGACTACAGATGTTTCCCTGCGGGAATAGTTGAATAAATCCATAATGAATGAAGAATTAAGAATGAAGAATTAAGAATGGGGATGCGTGGACCGATTCTTCATTCCTAATTCTTCATTCTTCATTTTTTAGTTCGTCTTGTACTCGTATCTTACGTCCTTCAGGTCCTCGTTGGCCTTGGTGATTTTCTTCTTCAGGCCTTCCTTGTAGGCGGCGAAAGCTTGTGCGAGAGCTGTATCGTTCAGCGACAGGATTTGTACGGCCAAGATGGCGGCATTCATGGCACCGTCGATGGCTACCGTCGCTACAGGAATGCCGGGAGGCATCTGAATGATAGAATAGAGGGCATCCACACCGTCGAGCACAGCGCCTTTGACGGGTACGCCGATGACGGGCAGGGTGGTATTGGCGGCAATAACACCTGGCAGGGCTGCAGCCATACCTGCGGCAGCGATGATGACCTTGATGCCACGCTTGCGGGCGTTCTTGGCAAACTCTTCTACGGCCTCGGGCGTACGGTGAGCCGAGAGTGCGTTCATTTCGAACGGAATGTGGAAATCATTGAGCAGCTGGGCGGCCTTCTCCATGACAGGAAGGTCGGACGTACTACCCATGATGATGCTTACGATTGGAGTCATGATTAGTAGTTAGTGATTAGTGGTTAATGATCAGCAGTTAGTGATGTTTACGTACAGCTTGCTGACCGTCAACCACTAACCGCCAACCGTTTATCAATTATTATTCGTTGACCAGTGCCTTGTAGGCTTCGGCGTCGAGCAGACTATCGAAGTCGGCATCAGCAGAAGGTTTGATCTTGATAAGCCAACCTTCGCCGTAGGGGTCCTGATTTACCAGTTCGGGCTGATCGGCCAGAGCTGCGTTCTGCTCCAGCACTTCGCCGGCTACGGGGATGAAGAGGTCAGAGATGGTCTTCACTACTTCGATGGTACCAAATGTTTCGCCGGCTTCCAGTGTCTCGCCTTCGGTCTGGATGTCTACGAATACGATGTCACCCAGTTGTTCCTGAGCATAGTCGGTGATGCCTACATAGGCTACGTCGCCTTCCTGGCGGATCCATTCATGTTCTTTGGTGTACTTTACGTTGCTTGGAAAGTTCATGATTTTTAGTTTTAGAGGTTAAAAATATAAGTGTATCACTGATAATTGACTTTTAATAGGTGAACAGCAGCTGACGGAAGAAGAAGTAGAAGCTGTTGGCGATGGGATGGAGCACCATCAGCGAACAGATGAAGCCCACGGCAAATCCTCCCATCACTTCGCCCAGCGTATGATGCCCCAGGATGATACGTGCCGTACCCAGCACACCGGCCACCAGAATGAAGAGGCAAAGCCACCAGACCGGATTATAACCGAACAGGGCACTGAAAGCCACCAGTCCGCCAATGACGGCACCGGCACCGGCCATGTGCTCACTCAGCTTCCATTTCAGGTTAACCACAATGCAGATAACCATCATGATAAGGGCTGCCAGAATGATGCCACTCATGTACCACGGAATGTTCAGGCGGTTCATCATCAGCAAGCAGAATACGTAGGAGGTTATCGTGAGGAAAAAGGGAACGTAGCGTTTCTTGCGCTCGCCCAACTCCTGCGCACTGAAACCGTTGATCTTCTTGAAGATGAAGATAGCCAGTACAGGAATCATGATGGTGAAGCAGTAGACAATGCCCAGCACAATGAGTTTGTACTGAATGGGCATGATGCTCAGGTATGAGAACAGGAACAGTATCAGGAAAGCCAGGAAAGGTATGGAGAACGGCGTGAATATGGCCGATACCATGCGGGCTACCCGGATAAGAGTCTTTTCTTCTATGAGTTTTACTTCCATCTTTCTTTGTTATGTCTATTTCCGCAGACGAGCTACGGGGATGTTCAGCTGCTGACGATATTTGGCTACGGTGCGGCGGGCTATCGGATAACCTTTGGCGGCCAACATCTCGGTCAGTTCGTCGTCGGTGTAAGGGTTCTTTTTGTCCTCACTGTCGACACATTCTTTCAGGGCCTTCTTGATTTCGCGTACCGACATTTCTTCGCCGTCTTCCTTCGTATAGCCGTCGCTGAAGAAGAACTTCAGCGGATAGATGCCGTAGTTGGTCTGCACGTACTTGCTGTTGCTCACGCGCGAAATGGTAGAGATGTCCAGCTTGGCCCGCTCGGCCACATCCTTCAGGATCATGGGGCGAAGCAGCGACTCGTCACCTTCCTCGAAGAAGGGGCGCTGGAGGTCGATGATGGCCTGCATGGTGGTGAGCAGCGTGTTCTGCCGCTGCTTCACGGCGTCGATAAAGCCCTGCGCAGCGTCCATCTTCTGCTTCAGGAAGAGCATGGCCTCCTTGGATTCCTTCGACTGGTTGGCCTTGTTCTTCGTGTGTTCCTCGACCATCTCCGAGAAGTCACGGCTGATGCGCAATTCGGGCACGTTGGGGTTGTTCAGCGAAAGGTTGATGGTGCCGTCGTCCTCGGTCTCGACGATGAAGTCGGGTACAATCTGCTGCATGTTCTTCCCCACGGCTTCGCCCAGCGAGGCACCGGGCCGGGGATTGAGTTTGCAGAGCTCCTTGATGGCGCGGTCGAGCTGGTCTTCACTGATGCCGATCTTCTGCTGTATCTTATCCCAATGTTTGCGGGTGAATTCTTCGTAACAGTCGCTGATGATGGTGGTCTCCAGCTGGAGTAGGCTGTCGTCGGCCTTGGCGGGCAGCTGTTCCTTCTTGTGGCGAAGCTGGATGAGGAGACATTCGCGCAGGTCGCGGGCTCCCAGTCCGGCGGGTTCGAAGTCCTGGATGACCTTGAGCGCCTCTTCCAACTGCTGGGGAGTGGCCTCGATGCCGGAATAGATGGCCAGTTCGTCGGCGATGCTGTCCAGCGGCTTACGCAGGAGGCCATCGTCGTCGAGCGAGCCGATGAGATATTCGGTCAGTTCGCGCTGGTGGGGGGTGAGGTTGCGTTCGCCCAACTGTTCCTTCAAAGTTTCGTAGAAGGAGGTGGAGTCGGAGAACGGGATTTCCTCGGCCTGTTCGTCGCGGCTGCGGTTGTTTTCCTGGAGCTTGTAGTCGGGGATGTCGTCTTCGTTGAGGTAGTCGCTCAGCGAGTCGTAGTCGGTGTCGCCGCCGTCTTCTTCGCTGATGGTCGATTCGTCGGCCGTGCGGACATCTTCTTCCTCTCCGTGGGTTTCCTCACGTCCTTCTTCGAGGGCGGGGTTTTCCAAGAGTTCAGCCCGGACGCGGTCTTCCAGCTCCACGGCGGGAAGTTCCAGCAGTTTCACTACCAGAATTTGTTGGGGCGAGAGCGTCTGTACCTGCTGCTGCGCCTGGGTCTGTATCTGTCGGGAGCTTTGTGCCATATCTTTTCTTAAATAGTAGCGCAAAAATAGTGAAAGGTGAGCGTACTGGCAAATGAAAAACAAGGTTTTTCGTTTGTTTCTGCCCTCGCCTTTCACTATCTTTCAATAAGACAGGATGCGACTCGGCATAATCAAACTGAAAACTGAGTTTTCATTTGCTTCTACACTCGCCTTTCACTATCTTTGCAATCAATCAACCTTTAAAGCAAGAAACACCATGTTTGCGAAAGAAACTTATGTACAGCGCAGAGCCCAGCTGAAGAAAACCGTGGGCTCGGGTGTCCTGCTGTTCCTGGGGAACGACGAACAGGGACTGAACTACGAGGACAACACCTTCCGCTATCGTCAGGATTCTACTTTTCTTTATTATTTCGGACTTTCCTTCGCCGGGCTGTCGGCCATCATCGACATCGACGAAGACCGTGAAATCATTTTCGGCGACGAACTGAGCATCGACTACATCGTCTGGATGGGTACGCAGCCCACGCTCCGCGAGAAAGCCGCAGCCGTGGGCATTGCCGACACACGCCCCGCGGCGGACATCATGGCCTACCTGCACAAGGCCGTGCAGAGCGGTCAGAGCATCCATTACCTGCCGCCCTACCGCGCCGAGCACAAGTTGAAGCTGATGGACTGGCTGGGCCTGCCGCCCGCACGCCAGGAGGGGTCTGTACCCTTTATCCGTGCCGTGGTGGCGCAGCGCAACTACAAGACGACCGAGGAAATCGAAGAAATCGAGAAGGCCTGCAACGTAACGGCCGA
>ENA-OOXJ01001836-OOXJ01001836.1-human-gut-metagenome-genome-assembly--contig:-NODE-1836-length-12261-cov-1.919548_pt1 | contig 12261 bp, 10 predicted proteins | sample MGYA00241587_ERZ501343 | MGnify/ENA primary metagenome ERZ501343 (study PRJEB25962, sample SAMEA2042918) | human gut metagenome | biome: human gut; feature: human-associated habitat; material: faeces... | reverse complement strand
AAAATGTACCCTCCTTACTGGGTGTCCAGTAAAGAGGGTACATTTCAGTAAGAAGGCAGCCTCTTTTTTTAGTCCTTGAAGGGGCCTTTAACCTTGCAGAGGACTCCTTTGTCCGTAATCACCTCGACGCGGGCCGTGGCTTTTTTGCCAATCTTGTTAAGGGCTTGGACAAGGCCAATGCTCGTTGTGGATTTACCTTCCCCAGCAGGGGTGGGCGTGATGGCCGTTACCAGGACCAATTTCCCATTGGGTTTCTTTTCCAAGCGTTTCAGTACATCAAGGGAAATCTTTGCTTTATAGTGACCATATTGTTCCAGTTCTTCGGGATGGATGTCCAGTTTTTCAGCAATCTTACTGATTGGCTCCATAACATTTTTTTGTGCAATCTCGATATCGCTAAACACGATAGTTCCCCCTTCCTAGATACGGGCCGCTTATTCTTCTGCATCAAGCAGACGTTTTTCAAGGATTTCGTCCATATCGAAGTTTTCGATTTGGAGATAGTACTCAGCTGCCATAAGCAGGCTCTTCATAGGAACCGTCCCAATGACTTCAGAACCAGCTACGGCAACGCCATAACGGCGGGCTTCCATCTTGACCATTTCAAAGGCGCGGTAAACAGCGGTCTTTTCATAGTTGACAAGGTTCATGGAAACCTGGGTCATGTTGCGGTCTTCCAGCTTCAGGCCAATGGCCTTGACATAGTGAAGACCGCCGCCGATATTGCGGACTTTCTTAGCAATGGCTTGAGCGATTTCAACATCCGGCGTATGCAGGTTGACGTTGAAAGCAATGAGGGGAACGCGGGCGCCAACGGCGGAGCAACCGCTTACAGCGTTCATTTCGCTGGGGCCATAATCCGGTTTCCATTCCGGTTCCTTGATCTTATCAAAGAAGCCTTCGTACTGGCCTTTGCGGATCGTAGCCAAGTTGCGCCGACCTTCACTCGTAGCGGCATCTTCATAAAGATAGACAGGAATGCCCATTTCACCATAAGCCTTACCGACCTTGTTGGCGATTTCGACACATTCATCCATGGTTACGCCCATAACCGGTGTAAAGGGAACAACATCAACGGCACCAAAACGAGGATGAGCCCCATGATGTTCACGCATATCAATCAAACCAATGGCTACCTTTGCCATATTGATGGCAGCTTCCGTTACCGCTTCAGGAGACCCGATGATGGTAACAACGGAACGATTGTGGTCAGGGTCGCTGGAATAATCCAGGATCTTCAGCCCGGAAATCTTGCGGGCTTCATCAACAATCTTTTCTACCTTTGCTTTGTCACGGCCTTCACTGAAATTCGGAACAAATTCAACCAACTTTTTAGCCATTTGAGCACCTCCATAAGATTTTACCTGTTATGTCCGTTCCCCAAAGGGACGGCTTTTTTCTGAACGACTTCATTCTATGATGGGACCGACAAAGAAACGTCTGAAAAATAAAAAAAGCGAAAAAAACTTCTTTTGACTAAAATTTGACGGTTCCACAATAGCATGGAAGCGACAGCACAGCAGGGCTGTTCCTGCTTTTCAATGGTTACCATAAAGAAACGAGGTGTCCCGATGACAGTATCAGTAATTTCCAGAAAAGACGCCGTTTCGACGACCTGGTCGGGCGGAACGACAACTGAATTCTACCTATTTCCCCGTGATGGCTCCTACAAGGAACGTCGCTTTGACCTTCGCATCAGTTCCGCGACGGTAGACCTTGAAGCATCCGATTTCACCCTTCTGCCGGATTACCAACGCATCATTACGCCCCTTGAAGGAGGCTTTACCCTCACCTACAAAGAAACAGGGGAAAAGGTGACCCTTGCCCCCCTGGAAGAAGACTTTTTTGATGGAGCCTACCATACCCATTCCATCGGAAAAGCCATTGATTTCAATGTCATGTATAAAAAAGGCATGCATGCCGCCTATAGCGTCATCAATGCGTCAAAAAAATTTGGTCTTGCCGATTTCCGCTTTCTTTACGTTCCCTTTATAGACGCAAAGGACCTCACGGGAAGTACCCTGAATGAACACTCCTTGACGCGGGACACGCTCTATGTCAGCGATGACAGGTCAGATGCCTTCGTCCTCGCCCTCAAAAAGCCGGTTTCTCTCATTTATGTTTCGGTTCGCAAAGCCTAAAGGAGCGTCAATGAGTCCCTTCACACTTTTCCGTTCCGCGGTCTGCGCAGGCTTTGCCATCGGCCTTGGCGGGGCGGTATACTTACAGCAGACCAGTAAGGCCTTGGGCGCCCTGCTCTTTACGATTGGTCTATTTGCGGTCTGTGAATGCCGGTTCCATCTTTTTACAGGCAAGGTCTGCTATGCCCGGGAACGGTCTTGGCGCAGCTATTGGGAGTACCCAGTCATCTTAGGGGGCAATTTTATTGGTGCCGGCCTGATGGCCCTCCTGCTGTCAGGTACGCGGCTTTTCAGTTTTACACAAAAAGCCGCAGCCGTCCTGATTGCCGTCAAGAATGCGGACAGTCTTGGTTCCCTTTTCATTCTGGGGTTCTTGTGCAACATCTTTGTTTTCCTTGCAGTTGAAGGCTATCGTTCCTTTCCACACGCCATTGGAAAATACGCCGCCATCTTTTTGGGGATTGCCGTCTTCATCCTAAGCGGCTATGAACACAGCATTGCCGACATGTTCTACTACTTTACAGCAGGCGCTATGGACCTAGCCGCTTTGGGACGAATCCTTGTCATTGCCCTGGGCAATACCTGCGGCGGTCTCATTTCCCATGAAGCCGTCCAATTTGCCCGCAGAGCACAAAAATAAAAATCCTGGAATAAAAAAACGGTGCTTACGGCACCGTTTTTTCATTCCAGCCCTTTCTGGTCTTTCATATAATTGACAAAATCCTCAAATTCCAGGGTCTTGTGGTTGAGCAGCTCGTCAATCCGCATCCGAAGAATGGGCTGCGTTGTCAGTTCCCGCGCCCTGACAAGCGCCATTTGCAATTTCCCGTTCCACTTCTTATCGGGCCAAGCCTCAAGGACCTCCACAGCCACGCTGCGGGCTCCTTCGTGGAGGGAGCTCAAGCACTCGGCAATAATGTCCCCGCCCCAAGGGGGAACACTCATAAGCCCTCGCAGAAGAGGAATGACAAGCCGTTCATCCTGAAGATATGCATCCAGATGAAGCATAGCAAAATCCGTGACCTTTTCAAGACGTGCCTTGCTGCCCGACTGGAGCAAATAGGGATAAAGGAGGGTTCGCATGGGATCTTTCTTAAGCAGGTTCCATACCTGGGTATGGATGTCTATGCCCAGGATATCTGCCAGCTGCAGAGGCAGGATATTGACGGATCCATCTTTTGAGAGGATTTCCTTGGGAAGGATCTTCTTCCAGTCCCGTCCCATAACAACACCGTCCAAGGTCCCCACATAAAGATGGCACTGATTCATGCTGAGATAATCCCAATTTTCATGATCGATCATTTCCTGCAGTTCTCCCCGAAGGCTCATGAGACCTGCCACTTGTTCGAGGGTCGTCTGATGCTGCCTAGCGTGTTCAAGAAGCCGTTCCAGAACGTGGCTATAGGAAAGAGGCGGCAGTTCGAGGACCTTATCCACCCCGCCTTCCACTGGCTGTGCTTCAAAATTGACTAAAAAATCGAGATAATCAACCATGGTGTGAAGCACGGCATCAAAGGTTTCATCATCCATCCGTTCTTTTTCAAGCATTTCGAGAAAATTGCTTTTCTCGATGACAAGAAGAGCCACTGCAGGATAATCAACCGTGAGATCACAGCCATGGAGGAGAAGCCAATGTTTTTCTTCCGGCGTAATAAAATCATAGGTCGACATAGCACAGACCCGACCCCAGCCCCGCGTATGGGTCAAGATCTCCCACAGGTCCTCATTTTCAAGGAGATGCCCCAGTTCCAGGGCATAGACCACAAAGCTTGTCAGTTCCTCACAGCGGGCAAGAAGCATGAGATCCTTGTGGAGGCGTTCCACTTCGTTCAGGTTCTCCTCGTTCAAGAGATGAAGACCGGTCACGGTAATGGCAAGTTTCAGGACCTCCGGGGCAAAGGCATGATAGAGCCAGCGATGGCAAAGGTTCCAAAGGGCGTCAGGGATTTCCTGCGTGGACAACAGGTCGACAAGGTAATCATTATAGATAATAAATGGAACGCTCGAGATGGAAGCATAGAGCTCCTTTTCAGCCTTGGAGTCGGGATTTTTCGCATACGCCGCAAGGGCTCCGGCGATAACAGAGCCCACCTCTTCCTGAGGTCGGTCGGGCATGCTGGCCATGTAAGAGTCGCTTGTTCCCGGTTCCCGAAACAGGACCGCATACGTGTCGACAAAATTTTGATCTTCAATGAGGTCGGGATCAAAATACCCTTCCTGATCAAGGTGATCTTTTATGATTTGGTAGAGACTGCTCTCTTCCTTCCAAAATTCCATAGTGTTCCCTTCTTTTAATCGGAGGATTCCCTCGGCTTTCCGTAGGGTAGTTCGCTTATTATATCACACTTGTCCCCGTTTGTCAGAAGGCGTCGTTTCAGAAAAAAAGCCCCGTCCCTTGCAGGGCAGGGCCAGCTTATTTTTTCACGCCCCTTCTTGGGGGCTGTTGGGAACTTGTTCGGCTGCAGCAGAGGCTGGGTCCGTTCCTTTCAGGATGGCCATGAATTCATCGCCCGTAATGGTTTCCTTCTTCAAAAGATACTGGGCAAGTTCATCCAGCTTCTGTCTATGGGTCTCAAGGATAGTCCGGGCCTTCTGGTGGGCCTCCTTGACAACTGAAAAGACAGCTTCATCAATGCGGGCGGCCGTTTCCGGCGCGCAGGCAAGGGAGGTATCACCACTCAGGTAGGCATTATTCACGGTTTCAAGGGCGACCATATCAAAGTCGCTGGTCATGCCAAACCGGGTAATCATGGCCCGAGCAAGTTTTGTTGCCTGTTCAATATCATTGGACGCACCGCTCGTGACCTTGTTGAAGACAACTTCTTCAGCAGATCGTCCCCCTGTCAAGGTAACAATCTTGTTGAAGAGTTCCTCTTTCGTCATAAGGACCTTTTCCTCTGTGTCAACCTGCATAGTATACCCCAAGGCACCGCTCGTCCGGGGAATAATGGTGATCTTATGGACCGGTGCCGATGCGGTCTGACTTGCAGCCACAAGGGCATGGCCAATTTCATGATAGGCAATGAGCTGCTTTTCCTTCTCTGAAATCACGGCACCCTTTCTCTGGGCCCCGGCAATGACCACTTCCACAGATTCTTCAAGATCCTCTTGGATGACTTCCGTACGGCCCATACGAACGGCGCGAAGGGCAGCTTCGTTGACGATATTGGCAAGTTCCGCACCGGAAGCACCGCTTGTAGCAAGGGCAACCGTATGATAATCCACATTAGGGGAAATCCGCACATCATGGGAATGAACCTTCAAAATGGCTTCCCTTCCCTTAAGGTCCGGCAGTTCCACGGGCACACGGCGGTCAAAACGGCCCGGCCGCAGGAGGGCCTTATCAAGGACTTCCGGACGGTTGGTCGCGGCAAGGATAATGACGCCCTTGCTGCCGTCAAAACCGTCCATTTCAGAAAGGAGCTGGTTCAGGGTCTGTTCCCGTTCGTCGTTGCTGCCAAAGGCGCCATTATCACGCTTTTTGCCAATGGCATCGATTTCATCGATAAAGACAATGCACGGAGCCTTTTCCTGAGCTTGTTTAAAGAGGTCGCGGACACGAGCTGCCCCCATACCAACGAACATCTCAATGAATTCTGAACCGGAAATAGAGAAGAAGGGAACCTTGGCCTCGCCGGCAACAGCCTTGGCAAGAAGAGTCTTACCCGTACCGGGAGGGCCTACAAGAAGCACGCCCTTCGGCATGGTTGCCCCAATGGCCTGGTAGCGGGATGGGTCATGCAGGAAGGACACGATTTCCTGAAGGGCTTCCTTCGCCTCGTCTTGACCCGCTACATCCTTGAACGTCTTTCCCGTCTGGGCTTCAATATAGACCTTGGCATTGCTCTTACCAAAGCTCATCATATTGCCGCCGCCCAGTTTAGGGCCCAAAAACCGCATGATCAGCTGACCAATGACCATAAAGAGCAGGAAGGGGAAAATCCAGTTGTTGAAAAATTTGGTCAACGGCGAATCCTCCCGAGGGATAACCTGGGAAAACTCCACATTAGCCTTGACCAAACGATTGACAAGTTCTGGATCCTCAACGCGGCCCGTGACAAAGATTTCATCTTTACCATCCTTGTTGCACAGAAGGGCGATGCGGTTCTGATTGATTTCTACTTTGGAAGCCTTGCCTTCATCAACCATCTTCAGGAAGTTGGTATAAGTAACTTCCTGGACGCGAGGTTTAAAGAACATGGGCGTAATGATCGTATTGATGACGAGAATGATGAGGATAGCCGCAAGGTAATAATAAAAGACACGTTTGGAATGATCTTGATGAGGAGAATCATTCATAGTGATCACCTTCTTATTCTAAAAAAATAATATCATGGATTAAGACGTATTATATCATATGAATCCGCACTTGTATACCCCATAAGGGTACTTTGCAGTTCACCGCGTAAGTATGACTCCTGGAAGGCAAGCAGCAAGACATTTTTCTGCGGGTCCACAAAGGGGCAAGGTCCCGAGGGTCCCTTCATCGACCCACACATAAGAGGGATCGGGCAAGCTGCAGGGAATCGTTCCTAAGTAGACCGTCATCTGCCAAATTTGATGGGTAAAGACATGACGATGGGTCCAGATGATCTTTCCTTCAACTGTTCCAAGCATCCGTTCCGCTTCCTTTCGGCTTTCCTTTTCCGTCTTGCCGAGGAAGGTCGGAAGCTCCCATAAGGAAGCAAGGAGACCTGTTTCCGGTCTTTTATGAAGAAGCAGGGCTCCTTGCTTACGGATGAAAAGACTTGTCACTTCATAAATGGTCGGTGCCTTTTTCTTTTTGCGGACTGGCAGCTCGCTGGTCCGATTTTCCAGGAATGCGGTACAGAAATCTTTAAGAGGACAAGATCCGCAGCGCGGGACGTGGGGAATACAAATCGTGGCACCAAGGTCCATCAATGCTTCATTGAAGTCTCCCGGCCGGTCTTGAGGAATGACGGTTTGAGCGATTCGTCCTATGATTCGTTTGCCCTTAAGGGAAAGGATATCATCCGAGATCCCAAAAAGACGGGCCATTACCCGCAACAGGTTGCCATCCACGGCGGGGACAGCGTGTCCAAAGGCCATGGATAAAATGGCACCTGCCGTATAGTCACCGATGCCGGGCAGGGCACGCACCGCCTCCAGCGTATCGGGAAAAATTCCATGATATTGGAGGACGATTTCCCTTGCCGCTTTATGGAGGTTTCTAGCCCTAGAATAATAGCCCAGGCCCTGCCATAATTTGAGGACCTCCTCTTCAGACGCCTGCGCCAAAGCGCTTACGGTAGGAAAAGCGGCCATCCAGCGAACATAATAATCCTTTACGGTTTCCGTCCGCGTCTGTTGGAGCATGATTTCCGAGACCCACACATGGTAGGGATCACGAGGATGATTGGCTCGCCAAGGAAGGTCTCGTTTGGTCTCATCGAACCAATGCAAAAGGGCGGGAACCCACTCATTTTCGACTGTCAAGATGAACCTCCCGGAAAACGGCATCAAGGACCGTGCTGCCATCTTCAGCAAAAGCAATGGTGCCCCGAACCTGTTTATTCTGAAGAATCAAGGGAATCCACGTTTTATCCGCTTCCCACATGTCCTCATAAGGCAGGTCTTCCAAGGAAAACCAGCGAGGTTCCATTTCGTCGCTGGCTTCAATAGTACCGGTAAATTTCTTGAGTACATAGACCATGCCCCCATGGGACCAATTCCCATCAGACGGCTGATCAAAATATAGGTCTGCCACGAGGATCAGGTCCTTTTCCTCGGCAAAAAGACCGCATTCCTCAAATAGTTCCCGCAGGGCACATTCCCGCATGGATTCGCCGATTTCCATCTTGCCGCCAAAGCCGTTCCATTTACCATAGCCCATACCCCGTTTCTTGCGGCCCAAGAGGATCCTGCCCTGTCCATCCAGGGGGAAAACCAAGGAAGTATCACGCATATTTGCTGCCCCCTTCACCTTTGAATAATTATCGAATGGAATGATTTTTCGCTTTCTTCTATCATACCACAGTTTAGGTGCCTTTGCCGGTTCCGCCTTCATTTTACGTAAAATTTTTCCCAGTATAAAACCTCATTACCTTATTATTTTTAGGTTTTTTATTTTTGTACTATTCATATTATTAAGTTTTTGGTAAAATAAGGTTGGAACTGATACAAAACTTACGGAAAGGAGGTTCTTGAGACAGAGGGGAATTGTCTCATCACTTGGAACAACGTGCCTATCATGCTCATATCATCATCCAGATTCACATTTCAGAACAAGGAAATCCTCTTATGGACCCTTGTTCCACATGTACCCAAGGAGAGAAAAAATGTCTGAAAAAGAAAAAATGAACACACAGAACAAGAAAGAGATCAGCGGCTTTTTAAAAGGAGTTGAAATCATCGGCAATAAATTGCCCCATCCTGCCATGCTCTTTCTGCTTTTAGCGGTCATCGTCGTCATCATATCCCATTTTGTTGCTGCCCAAGGCGTCTCCGTCACCTATTTTGACGCCCGTGCCAAGGCCGAAGTCACCAAAAAAGCCGTGTCCCTGCTCACCCCGGATGGCCTGCGCTACATGTTCAACTCTGCAACCAAGAACTTTACCGGATTTGCCCCTTTGGGAACAGTCCTTGTAGCCATGCTCGGTGTCGGTGTTGCTGAATGGACGGGACTCTTCAATACATCCCTGAAAAAGCTTCTCATGAACGCTAACCCGAAGTTCCTCACCCCCATTGTGCTTTTTGCCGGGATCATGTCCAACATTGCCTCTGATGCAGGTTATATCATCGTTATTCCCATTGGCGCCTTGATCTTTGCCATGGCCGGACGGCATCCGCTGGCAGGGATGGCAGCCGCTTTTGCCGGCGTATCGGGCGGCTTTTCTGCAAACCTTCTCATCGGCACGACGGATCCCCTCCTGACCGGCATTACCAACCAAGCCCTCAAGGCAGCGGGAATTGATATGACCCTTGACCCAACCTGCAACTGGTACTTTCTGGCTGCTTCGACTTTCGTCCTGACCCTTATAGGAACCATCGTGACGGATAAGATTGTCGAACCGAACCTGGGCACCTACACCGGTAAATACAGACCGGACAACGCCCCTGTCACAGACCTTGAAAACAAAGCTCTCCGCAATGCCACCATCGCTCTTATCATTTACGTCCTGATTATGGGACTCCTGATGTTCCCAGCCAATGCCCTTTTCCGCAGTCCTGAACCAGATGGGGTCCTGACCCTCAAAGCCTTCCTTCATGACGGACTCATTCCAGCCATCCTGCTTCTCTTCCTCATCCCGGGCGCTGCCTACGGCTGGACGACGGGCAAACTCCGCACCTCACATGACCTTGTTGCCGCTATGACGGAAGCCATGAAATCCATGGGCGGATACATGGTTCTTGCTTTCTTCGCCTCCCAGTTCATTGCCTACTTCGGGAAAACCAACCTGGGCCTCATTGTTTCCTTCAAAGGTGCCGATGCGCTTGAAGCAGCAGGCCTTACAGGGCTCCCACTCATTATTCTCTTCATTTTCCTGTCCGCCTTCCTTAACCTCTTTATGGGGTCTGCATCGGCAAAATGGGCCATCATGGCCCCCATCTTCGTTCCCATGATGTATCGGCTCGGTCTTTCCCCTGCCCTGACACAGGTTGCCTACCGCATTGGGGACTCTTCCACCAATATCATTACTCCCCTCATGTCCTATTTTGCCATGATTGTCGTCTTCATGAATAAATATGAAGAAGATGCCGGACTTGGGACCCTCACTTCCATGATGCTGCCTTATTCCATGAGCTTTCTCTGCTTCTGGACCATCATGATGGCTCTTTGGATGATGGCAGGCCTGCCAGTTGGGCCGGGGGCCGGTCTGTTCCTCTAAGCACGGTTTATTCCCTGATCCTGTCTCATCTTGTTTCAAAACCATCGAATACCCGATAGGGTCCCTGCCTCTGCTGGGAGAAAAGGGACGAAAGAAACGCAAAAAACCGCTGTGGCTTATGCTGCAGCGGTTTTTCGTATTTTTCCAAAAGACAATCAGCGCGTCTTCTAAACAGCCAAAGAAAAACAGATGCATGGATATTCCCCCAGCCTTTACCCTCACTTTGTTTTATCGGCGCTGTATATTCCTTGTCGCCAGTTGATCCACCGTCCCCATTTAATGGGCAAAGGGGCAGACCGAAGGCCATCACATTCCATTTTCAAGGCATAATCAACAGGAAATCAAGAACAAGGGGCCGGACAGGGCCCCTTCATCTAGGACCTATGAGAACAAAAGGCGAAAACAAGGGCCTTTTCTCAGACCCATACAGATTACGACCGTCTTTTCTCAAAGAAGGCTGTCAATGAGCGCTTTAACAAAAGCATAACGCGGCATGATGCTGCTGATCTTTCCATATTCATCCACGGAATGCGCCTTGCCGCCAATGGGTCCCAATCCGTCGATCGTGGAAATTCCAAGGGCAGCGGTAAGGTTGCCGTCACTGCCTCCGCCGGATTTGGTCCAACCAAAAGAGAGGCCTACCTTTTTTGCGGCTTCTTCCGCTTTCCGGCAGAGGGCCTCTGTTTTTTCCGAAGGGTTCATGGGCGGTCGTTTCATTCCCCCCTCGACCATAACTTTGACGCGGTCATCAAAAGGCGTCTTGGCCCAGGCACGAAGCGCTTCATCGATGCGATGCCCTTCTGCCTCATCCTTGACGCGTGCGTCAATGACGCATTCGCAGTGGTCCGCGACCACGTTAGCAGCGGTTCCTCCCATAATGGTGCCAATATTGACGGTTGTTCCTTTTTGGGGATTGGCAAGGCCAACAATCTGCTGGCCCCAGCGCATACATTCATGAACAGCGCTGGCCCCTTGATCGGGATTGACGCCGGCATGGGCTGCAATCCCCTCAAAGATAAGTCGGTACTTGCTGATGCCCTTCCGTTCCTTGACAAGATCCCCATTGGGGCGCGCTGACTCCATGATGAGAACGGCCTTCGCCTTTCTGGCTTCCCCTTCAATGACAGGACGGGAATAAACAGAGCTGATTTCTTCATCCGGCGTGAAAAGAAGGAGGACATGGCCGGAGCTTTTCTCTCGGGCCAGGTCTTCTGCCAAATGGACCATGAAGAGGTCGCCGCATTTCATGTCCGAAGCACCAGGTCCTTTAAAATCATCCCCCTCCGTGGAAAAAGGCCGCTCCACGGCAGTGCCCGCCGGAAAGACCGTGTCCATATGACCTAATAAGAGCACATCATAGGTCTTGCCTTTGCCCCATTCCGCACGCAAGATAGGCCCCACTTCCTTACCGACAGAAATCAGTTTGGTCCGCCAAGCTGCCGCATCCAGACGTTTTTTGATCCACGCCGCTACCTTACCCGTACCAACCGCATCCCGACTGAACGATTCCAAGGCTACAAGTTCCTTGAGTTCTTCTAAAAAGATAGTTTCATTCATGAGCTACCCTCCTGTGGAAATTAAAAAGACAAAGACTTGAAAAGGGAGCCCAGCCGCAGCGGGGTTCCCCTTCAAGTTAATTTTTTTTCTGCAAGGTTGCCGCAAGGGAGTCCTTAAGTGCCGCCAGATAAGTTTCCTGCTTGGCATAGCTTTTTTCTGCCTCGGTCAGGGTGGTCCATGCAAAGCAGATCTTATCACCCGGCCTCATCTGAGCAAGACGCGGCAAATCCACCAAGGCCACCTGACCAATCTTGGCATAGCCGCCTGTCGTCTGCCGATCCGCCATAAGGATGATGGGATTGCCGTCAGCCGGAACCTGAATGGCACCAAAGGTGACCGGTTCAGAAATAAGGTCCCGTTTTTCCCTAAAGGTGAGCTTCACACCTTCGAGGCGATATCCCATGCGGTCTGCCTGCATCGTAATGGTATAGGGTTCCGTCACAAAGGTGCGCTGGCTTTCCTCTGTGAACCAATCGTATTGGAGCCCTTCCATGATGCGGATGGGGCCTTTAGCAAAGACAAAGCTGCCATCAATGGACCAGGGAACCGTGACAAAGGAATCTCCTTCCTTGGCGCTGCGTTCCATTCTTCCCACAAACGCTGCTTGATGAGGACCAATGGTTCCGATAGGAAGTTCATCCCCTTTATCGATGGGACGGCCCTTGACTCCGCCGATTTTAGCCCGCAGATAGGTACTCTTGCTTTCCATGACC
>ENA-OOXJ01001834-OOXJ01001834.1-human-gut-metagenome-genome-assembly--contig:-NODE-1834-length-12272-cov-3.345257_pt1 | contig 12272 bp, 7 predicted proteins | sample MGYA00241587_ERZ501343 | MGnify/ENA primary metagenome ERZ501343 (study PRJEB25962, sample SAMEA2042918) | human gut metagenome | biome: human gut; feature: human-associated habitat; material: faeces... | reverse complement strand
CGCGCAGCGCCCGCTCGTCGTCATCGCCGAGCCTGAGCTCGAACCTGGAGGCGTACCTGCCCATGGCCCTCCCGGGGGAAGGGGCGGGGAGCTGTGTTGTGCCTGGCGCGGTACGTACGAGTATAGGGGCGCGGGGGATCCCCCGCGAGGAGGCGCATGACGTCACGTCATGGGGTGACGGTCGTGGGGCGGCGCACCCGGTCCTTGCGGTCGAGGTACCACGCGAGCGCGCCGCGGGGCCCCTAACTTGGACGGTACGTACAAGTTAGGCTACTTGCTGGGCTACCCGCACTTCCGGCAGCTCCGTACGAGCCAGGGACGTCAAGGTCCTATCCGCCGGCGGCAGCTGACAGAAGCCTGCAAGACATCTGCTAGAATGGGCTGCAATTGTACTGCACCGTGCATTCGAGGAGCCGCAATGAAGTACACGGAGCTCGTAGACTCAGGGGCCACGCCGACCGAGATTCAGACGTTTCTCGTCGGCTCGGAGAACGTGCCGGTCACCATGCGCATCCCGCGGAACCTCCGCGACGCGGCGAAGGAGGCGGCCGCCCTCAAGGGCATGAGCCTCACCTCGTTCGTGAAGATGTGCCTCATAGAGAAGCTCTCGGAGGAGTACTAGCGTGGAGCCATCGTTCTTCGACAACAAGTCCCGCATCGTGAAGGACGACCTCGTCCGCAACGTCTCCGAGGGGGACCGCGTGTCGGTCGCCGCGGAGGTTTTCTCGATGTACGCCTACCAGGAGCTCAGGGAGCAGCTGGACGGCCTCGAGGAGTTCCGCTTCATCTTCACGTCGCAGGCCTTCACGGGGGACCGCCCCGAGAGGCAGGCGCGCGAGTTCTACATCCCGCGCCTCTCCCGCGAGAGCGGGCTCTACGGCACCCAGCTCGAGATCAAGCTGCGCAACGAGCTCACGCAGAAGTCCGTCGCCTCGGAGTGCGCGCGCTGGATCCGCAGGAAGGCGCGCTTTAAGTCCTTCGACGTGGAGGACGGCCTGGGCAACACCTTCCTCGTGGACGACAAGGGCGACGACGTGGTCGCCTACACGCCCTTCGCGGGGCTCACGACGAGCGAGCTCGGCACCGAGCCCGGCGGGGACCGGCCATCGTTCGTCATGCGCCCGGACACCGCGACCTCCAGGGGGCTGCTGGACCTCTTCGACCGCGCTTGGGACTCCGGGGAGCTCCACGACGTGACCGACGCCGTCGTGGACTCCATCACGGCCATGTACCGGGAGAACTCCCCCGAGCTCGTCTACTACGTGGCCCTCTACCGCATCTTCAGGGAGTTCCTCGACGACGTCTCGGAGGACGTCCTGCCGAAGGAGGGGACCGGCTTCAGGAAGAGCGCCATCTGGGGGAGGCTCTACGACTTCCAGAGGGACGCCGCCATCGCCATCATCAACAAGCTCGAGACCTTCGACGGCTGCATCCTCGCCGACTCGGTCGGCCTGGGCAAGACGTACACCGCGCTCGCCGTGATCAAGTACTACGAGAGCCGCAACCGCAACGTGCTCGTGCTGTGCCCCAAGAAGCTCAAGGACAACTGGATCACCTACAACTCGAACGTCGTGAACAACCCCATCGCGTCAGACCGCCTGCGCTACGACGTGCTCTTCCACACGGACCTCTCCCGCACGCGGGGCGTGTCCGAGACGGGCATCCCGCTCGACCGCGTGAACTGGGGCAACTACGACCTGGTGGTCATCGACGAGTCCCACAACTTCAGGAACGGCGGCGACTCGGCGACCGACGGCAAGCTCAACCGCTACCAGATCCTCATGGAGAAGGTCATCAAGCACGGCGTCAAGACCAAGGTGCTCATGCTCTCGGCGACGCCCGTCAACAACCGCTTCCGCGACCTGCGCAACCAGCTGGCGCTCGCATACCAGGGCGATCCGCGCGGCTGGTCCGAGAGGCTCAACATCTCGACCGACATAGAGACCGTGTTCCGCAACGCGCAGAAGGTATACAAGGCCTGGACGGACCTCCCTCCGGTGCAGAGGACTACCAAGGAGCTCATGGACAGGCTCGACCCAGACTTCTTCGAGGTCCTCGACCAGGTCACCGTGGCACGCAGCCGAAGGCACATCCAGCAGTACTACGACATGGGCAGGCTCGGCCCCTTCCCGAGGCGCCTCAAGCCGCTATCGCGCCAGCCGGAACTCTCCACGCTTCCCGGCTCGATCACCTACGACGAGATATACGACGAGCTGGACTCGCTGAAGCTCGCAGTCTACGTTCCGAGCGACTATCTACAGCCGAGCAAGCGCCACAAGTACGAGGACCCAGACACCGGGAACCTCAGCATCGCCGGCCGCGAGACGGGCATCAGGCGCCTCATGATCACGAACCTCCTCAAGCGCCTGGAGAGCTCCGTCAGCTCGTTCCTCATGACTCTCGAGCGGGTCCTCGGCGTCATGGAGAAGAGCATCGAGACCGTGGACAGATACAAGGAGACGCATGACCCCGGCATCTCCGTCGGCGATGTCCCCGGCGTCGACCTCGACGAGGACGACGAGGACGCCACGGAGGCCGGTACTGGCTCCGGGATCCTGCTCGAGGACATGGACTGGGTGAGCTGGCAGCGCGACCTCCTCGACGACGCCGCCTCCATCCGCGCGCTCATAGCCATGGTCAAGGACATCGACCCCGTGCACGACGCGAAGCTCCTCAGGCTCTGCCAGGACGTCCAGCACAAGGTGCGGCGGCCCCTGAACCCAGGAAACCGGAAGGTCCTGATCTTCACGGCCTTCTCCGACACGGCAGCGTATATCTACGAGCACCTGTCGGACTTCGTCACCAAGGAACTCGGCGGGATGCACTCCGCCCTCGTGACGGGCAGTGCCTGCAAGACGAACTGCCCCGGCGTCCGTGCGGACATGACGGAGATCCTGGAGTGCTTCAGCCAGGTCTCGAAGGAGCGCGACGTCCTCTCGCCCCAGCTCGCCGGCCACGACATCGACGTCCTCGTGGCCACGGACTGCATCTCCGAGGGGCAGAACCTCCAGGACTGCGACTACCTCATCAACTACGACATCCACTGGAACCCCGTGCGCATCGTGCAGAGGTTCGGCCGCATCGACCGCATCGGGTCCACGAACGCCGAGATTCAGCTGGTGAACTACTGGCCGAACGTGGAGCTGGACAAGTACATCAACCTCAGGGAGCGCGTGAAGGCCCGCACCCGCATCACCGTCATGACCTCCACGGGAGACGACGACTACGTCAACCCCGAGGAGCAGGGCGACCTGGAGTACCGCAGGCGCCAGCTCGTTCAGATGCGCGAGCAGGTCGTCGACCTGGAGGACGTCTCGGGCGGCGTCTCCATCACGGACCTCGGCCTCAACGAGTTCCGCATGGACCTCGTGGCGTACAGCCACGACCACCCGGACCTCGACCGCGTCCCCGCGGGGATAGAGGCGGTCGTCGAGGGCGACGAGCCGGGGATCGTCTTCGTGCTCCGCAACGTGAACGGGGCGGTCGACCCTGGCGACAGGAACCGCATCCGGCCCTTCTACCTCGTGTACGTGGGGGACGACGGCTCGGTCGTCCACGGCCACCTGGACCCCAAGGCGACTCTCGACGAGATGCGCTCCCTCTGCAAGGGGAAGACGACCTACGACAAAAGGCTCTGCAAGGAGTTCAACAAACTGACCAAGAACGGCCGCGACATGCGCTGGGCGACTGGGCTCCTGGGAGACGCCGTGGCCTCCATCGTCGGGGCGAAGGAGGAGTCCGACGTGGACAGCTTCTTCACCGGCGGCACCACGGGGTTCCTCGAGAACGACGTGCAGGGGCTCGACGATTTCGAGCTCGTGTGCTTCCTGGTGGTGAGGCCGAGATGCTAGGGCTGCCGAGCACGACAGAGGTTGACCGCCGCCTCCCGAAGGAGGCCTTCTACAGGCACCTCAAACTGGACGCGGAGACCAGGCGGTCGTTCGTGGACGACATCGACTCCATCGTCGTCACGAACTCGATCAAGCCGTCAACGTCGAGTTTCGCCAATGGACAGAATGTCCAGGAGATTCTCGTCCTGGCGATTCTGCTGAAGTCGGACCGCCAGCCCACCGGGGCCATCGCGGCAATTGCGTCCGCGAACCCGCACAGGATCGTGTTCCTCACCGAGCCGGGAGGCGTCGCCTACGTGATGCGAAGAGGACTGCAGACTTCGCGCGACATCCGCGAGCTCACCCTAAATGGCGAGACTCTCGACGACGTCTGGGACTCGATCTGCGCGCAGGTGGCGTTCGGCGACGTGGACGGGAGGGACGTCGACAGGCGCATCGACGACGCAAAGCGCATCGCGGCACTCGAGGCCGAGATCTCCGACCTGGATGCCAAGTGTCGCAAGGCCCGGCAGATCAACCGGAAAAACGAGCTCTTCGCGGAGCTGAAGCGCAAACAACGAGAGCTTAAGGAGCTTGAGAGTGGACGATAGCTCAAATGATACTGAGCGCCGTGAGCAGGAGCTTATTACCCTTCTGCACAGGGTCCTCGGTTCATGCAACATCAACTTCCTGTTCGGGGCGGGGGTTAATGGCAAGGCATTTCCATATTTCAGCCAGTTCACACACACGATTGATGTCATGAACGACCAAGGGCTTCTTGGAAGCAACATAGAGCGTGCTCTGGCCAGTTGCGATGACGACAGCAAGAGGGAGGTAGTACTTAGCGCTTTCGTTGATGAGTACAACAGCAAGGAGTACGGCTTGGACAGCGATTCTTGCAAGAACCTCCAGAGGTTGCTTCGCGCCACGCACGCTGCCGTCTCCAAAACCGAGAACCGCCACCCCGAGAGCAAGCGCATTAACATATTCACTCTCAACTATGACCGCATCGTCGAGGAGATTCTCGAAGAGTGCGGCTACTTCACTTACACGCTCACCAGCGAATCCAAGGCATACCTGCCTTTCAATGTCGTTGGCTACAACACTGAGACCCGGGCTTTCGTGCCCACCTTCGCCGTGTACAAGCTCCATGGGACCGTTGACGGCAACAGGAATCTGCATGGCGAAAGCATCGTCTTCCCAGGAGCCGATAAGCTCGGCAGCGTCCTTTCCCACTTCTACGAAACCTTGTTCTCGATGAAGGGCGAGCTGCTCCGAAAGAACTCTGTGCTCTTCGTCATCGGCTACTCATGGTCCGACAACCACGTGAACGACATTGTCAACGCTGCGGTTGACAACGGCTTAACCGTCATGTTTCTGCAATACAAGGCTACGGACATCATCGGAACGAGTTTTAGTGACAAGGTAGTCGTCATTCCACCGACAGACCCGAAAAATCCATGCGACACGACCCTTACGCTATCCCGCTACATCGAGAAGGCGACGGTCTAATGGTCATCGGACGTATCACACGGGTCGAAGGGGTCAGAGTCTCTGCTGTCTTCTACGAGCGCATGCAGCCATTCCTTGTATCAAGTGGAAGGGCCGTTTCCTCTCCCCGCATCAACTCCTTTGTCAAAACCGGTGTCGGACTTGACACGGTGGTCTGCCAAATTGTGGGAGAGCACGAGGCAGAATACGACCGGCATGACGAGGTTGCCCAGGCTGAGCACGTCTTGCCTGATGGCGGCTTCGTCGTCGATCTTGAGGTGCGAGGCCATATAGCAAGTGGGGCCTTCAAAGGCGGCCTGCGTTGCCTGCCTATCGTTGGTGCGACCGTCGAGACGCTTACTAGCGATGACCTCCAGCTTCTCTTTTCAGCCAGTGGTTCCAAGCTTATGGAGGTTGGACATAGTCTGTTTGATGAGAGCAACCCGGTATATCTTGACGCCGGGCGGCTCATGGCCAGCCATATAGGCGTGTTCGGTAACACGGGAAGCGGAAAGTCAAACACACTCGCTAGTGTTCTCAGCAAGTATGTCAAACTTCTCCCTGACGGCTGCAGCAGCGCACATATTATCATCTTCGACCTCAACAATGAGTATGGCGGGGATGCGATTGTTGACTGCGTGGACAAGGAGATTTACCAGCTCAGTACGCGCCTGCGTAAAGGCGAGGATCGTGATAGGATTCCCCTCGACGTGATGAGCCTCGATGTTGACAGCTGGGGCACCATACTTCGGGCCACGCAGAAGACCCAGATGCCCGTGGTGCGCAGGGCCTTCTATCGTTGGAAATTTGATGATGCCCAGGATTATGTGCGGGATGTCAAGCAGTCCCTCGTTGACAAGAGGTCTGCCCTTTTCTTCACCCTGCGTAACTACTGCGATGGTCTTATTGATGGTATAGATACCTTGGTCTTCAATGGCACCAATAGGTATTTTTATTACCCTAATGGCGCAAACGGGGTTGCATTCATCGACACTTTAGAAGATGTCCGCCCCATCTCTTTGAAACGCGATATCGAGCCAATGCAGATGTTCTACCTCTGGCTTGCCCTTGAAGTTGCAAGGGCGGCGGAGAGTGGCATCAACTACGACTTTGTGCAACCACTTCTTCCTCGCGCCAGGTCGGTAGTGAACGATCTCGAAAAGCTCTTCGTCCACAAGGGCGGCGCATCTGTCTCTTCAATCTTTAATGGCAAGACCATTGCTGTCATCCAACTTGGGGATGTGAACGAAGGTAGCCGCGAGATGCTTCCCTCGCTTCTCTCCGAGCTCATCATGGCTGATGCTGCCAAGTGCAAAGGCGGTGGTAGTCCATGGAAGATCACGACCATCGTCATTGATGAGGCGCATAACCTACTGGGATACGATGCGAACAACTCTGACCTTGTTCACGACAACACGCTTAGGATTTTTGAGAGAGTGATCAAGGAGGGAAGGAAGTTCGGGGTTTTTCTCTGCCTGGCCAGCCAACGCCCCAGCGACATATCTCCGACGATCACCTCGCAGGTGCACAACTATTTCATCCACAAGCTTGTCAATCCCAACGACGTCGAGCGTATACGTAAGACCGTAAGCTTCATGGGTGAGGGCAGCTTGTCTATGCTGAGTGCTCTTGGCCAAGGCGAGTGCATCATTAGCGGGCCATCACTCTACATGCCTCAGTACGTGTATGTGGACCAGCTCGACTCAATACACCAGCCTAACAGCAGCGATTTGAAGCTCTTTGGGGATGATGGGATTCTCGATGGGGCCTGGTACCCGTTCTAGTCAAGGAAGGACAGTCACGTGAAAAAGATTGACGCATCGACCCCCGACCTGGAGCGGGAGAACGCCGAGAGGCTGGCGGAGCTGTTCCCCTCGGTCGTTACCGAGGTTCGCGACGAGGACGGCAACGTGCGCGCCGCCATCGACGCGGACGCCCTGCGCGAGCTCGTGGGCGACGCCGCCGAGGGCCAGCGTGAGCGCTACCAGTTCACCTGGCCAGGGAAGCGCGAGGCCAAGGCCGAGGCCTACAGGCCGATCGACAAGACGATGCGACCAGAAAAAGAAAAGTCCGTCGACTGGGACGCGACCCGGAACCTCTACATCGAAGGCGACAACCTCGACGCCCTGAAGCTCCTGCGCAACACCTACGCCGGGAAGGTGAAGCTCATCTACATCGACCCGCCCTACAACACGGGCCACGACTTCGTCTACGACGACGACTTCGCGCAGACGAGGACGGAGTACGACGCCAATAGCGGCGACTACGACGGGGAGGGTGGCAGGCTCGTGGAGAACCCCGAGTCCAACGGCCGCTTCCACTCCGACTGGTGCTCGATGATGTACCCGAGGCTGCTGCTGGCCCGGGACCTGCTCTCGGAGGACGGAGTTATTTATATTAGCGTTGACAAGATTGAACTTGGGAATTTGCGAAAGATATGTGACGAGATTTTCGGGTCAAGTATGCTACAGTCAATAATAACTTGGCAAAGAAAATATAGCGTTAGTAATAACTTTATCGGCATAGCATCTATGTGTGACTACATCTTGGTCTACTCAAAGAGTGATAAATTCCAGACCAATCTTTTGCCAAGGTCGGATGACTCTATCGATAGGTACTCAAATCCAGATAATGATCCACGCGGGCCTTGGAAGGCTGTCGATTATCTTAACCAGGCGACAACGGCGCAGCGACCGAATCTCTGTTATGACATCTTGAATCCCAACACTGGCGCTGTCGTCAAGAACAGAGAAAAGGCCTGGAAGTTTGAGAAAAGTAAAACTGAACAATTTGCTCGCGAGAATCGAATATGGTGGGGCAAAGATGGCAATAACTCTGTCCCTGCTCTTAAGCGTTTTCTCTCGGAAGTCCGAGACGGACTAACGCCTTATGACCTTTGGACCTACGAGGAAGTTGGTCACACGCAGGAAGCCACAAAAGAGGTAGAACAACTTTTTGGCGCCAAAGTGTTTGATTTCCCAAAACCAGTACGACTTCTGGAAAGAGTGGTACAGCTCTCCACTACATCCGACTCTCTGATACTTGACTTCTTCTCAGGTTCAGCAACAGCAGCTCACGCAGTTATGCGCCAGAATTTGAAAGATGGCGGTACGCGTAGGTTTGTACTCGTGCAAATACCGGAACAAACCCCTGATAACTCGGTTGCTAAACAGCATGGTTACGAGACCATTTGCGACCTCGGCGAGGAGCGCATCCGCCGCGCCGGCGCCAGGGTCAGGGCCGAGATCGAGGAGTCGAACCGACAGCTGAAGATCGGCGAGGAGCCCAAGAGGGTGCCCGACGTCGGCTTCCGCGTGCTGCGCATCGACAGCTCCAACTTCGCCGAAACCCGCGCCACGCCGCAGGACTACGAGCAGGGGAGGCTCTCGCTCTTCCGCGACAACCTCAAGGGCGACAGGAGCGAGCTGGACCTGCTCTTCCAGGTGCTCCCCGCGTTCCGCATCCCGTACTCCGCCAAGATAGAGGAGGTAGACGTCTGCGGGAGGCGCGCCTTCGACGTGAACGACGGGCAGCTCGTGGCCTGCTTCGACGCCGACGTCACCACGGAGTGCATCGAGGCCATCGCGAGGATGAGGCCCCTCTACGCCGTGCTCCGCGACGCGTCCCTCGCGGACGACGCCTCGGCGGCCAACTTCGAGGAGCTCTTCAAGACGTACTCGCCCGACACGGTCAGGAGGGTGATCTAGGGATGGGGCAGGAAAATCAGACCACCTCACCCATGGCTGAGGATTGGGAGCGTGACGCGTGATGGAGATCAAGTTCAAGAAGCAGCGCTACCAGGAGGACGCCGCCCTCTCCGTAGTGTCAGTGTTCAAGGGCCAGCCGACCCAGGACCCGCTCTCCTACCTGCGCGACAAGGGCAGGAAGGCTCTTCATCAGGGCATGGAGCAGCTCTTCGAGGACCAGGGGGCCTTCGACGAGGGCTATGCCAACGCGCCGATCACGCTCTCGCCCGACCAGATTCTCGACAACATACGCCACGTTCAGCGCGCCAACGACATCCCGGAGTCCGAGAAGCTCTGCACTGGCATGGGCGCCTGCCAGCTCGACATAGAGATGGAGACCGGCACGGGCAAGACCTACGTCTACACCAAGACGATGCTCGAGCTCAACCGCGCCTACGGCTGGACGAAGTTCATCATCGTGGTCCCCGGAATCGCGATTCGCGAGGGCGTGAGCAAGTCGCTCAAGAGCACCGAGCAGCACTTCTTCGAGGAGTACGGGAAGAGGATCGACTTCTTCGTATACGACTCGGGCAACCTCACGGAGCTCGACCGTTACTCCGAGAGCCCGGACGTCTGCGCCATGGTCATCAACATGCAGGCGTTCAACACCTCCATGAAGGAGAACGCCAACAACAAGCAGGCCCGTATCATCTTCTCGGAGCGCGACGAGTTCGGCAGCCGCAGGCCCATCGACGTTATCGCGGCGAACCGCCCCATCATCATCCAGGACGAGCCGCAGAAGATGGGAGGCAAGGCGACGCAGCAGGGAATAAAGAGGTTCAACCCGCTCTTCTGCCTGAACTACTCCGCCACTCACCGCGTCCACCACGACACGGTGTACATCCTCGATGCCCTCGACGCCTACAACCAGCGCCTCGTGAAGCGCATCGAGGTCAAGGGCTTCGAGCTCAAGAACATCCAGGGCACGAGCGGGTACCTCTACCTTCGCGACGTCGTCGTCTCGAAGAGCAGGCCGCCCGTGGCCGTGATAGAGCATAGGAGGCTGACCGCCTCCGGCAGCGTGAGCACCACGACCGGCCGCTTCGGGGTGGGGGACGACATCTACGTGGCTTCCGGCGAGATGGAGGCCTACCGTGACTACCAGATCGCCCCGGACGGCGTCGTGCCCGACATGGACGGGCGGCTCGCGCACGTCCGGTTCCTCAACGGCGTCACCATCGCCAAGGGGCAGATCGTGGGCGACTCCTCCGAGGACGACATGCGCCGGGTGCAGATCCGCGAGACGATCAAGAGCCACCTCCAGAAGGAGTCCGCGCTCTACTACCGCCGCATCAAGTGCCTCTCGCTCTTCTTCATCGACGAGGTCGCCAAGTACAGAAACGTCGACGACCCGGACAGCGACGAGCCGGTGGGGTACCGAAAGATGTTCGAGGAGGAGTACCGGAAGGCCGTGGACGAGTTCCTTGATGGCCGCATCGAGGACAACTACAGCCGCTACCTGCGCGGCATCGACGCGCACGAGACCAACGAGGGCTACTTCTCCATCGACAAGAAGGGGCGCCAGGTCGAGAGCAAGAGGGAGAAGAAGGCGGAGCGCGAGGAGGGCATCGGCATCAACGACGACGACGCGCTACGCGCCTACGACCTCATCCTGAGGGACAAGGAGCGGCTGCTCTCGTTCGAGGAGCCCGTGCGCTTCATCTTCAGCCACTCGGCGCTGCGCGAGGGCTGGGACAACCCGAACATCTTCCAGATCTGCACCCTCAGGCACTCCGACTCCGAGACGGGGAAGCGCCAGGAGGTGGGCCGGGGCCTGCGCCTCTGCGTTAACGCCGACGGCGAGCGCCAGGACCTCGAGGCGCTCGGCGAGGACGAGGTCCAGCGCGTGAACGTCCTCACGGTCATCGCCCCCGAGAGCTACGCGGAGTTCGTCGGGGCGCTGCAGAGGGATATCAGCAGCGGCCTCCGCGAGCGCCCGACCGTCGTCTCTGACGCGCTCTTCACCGGACGTACGGTACGGGACGCGGACAAGTCCAGCTCCGTCACGCTCACGGCGGACGACGCGCGTCACATCGGTTTCGTGCTCGCAGCAGGCGGATACGTCGACATGGACGGCCATCCCACGGACAAGTTCCGCGCGGGCGGCTTCGCCGCGGAGGCGGCGGAGTCCCTGCCGGAGAACCTGCGCCCCTTCGCCAGCGACATCGAGAGGCTCGTGCGCAGCGTGTACGACCCGCACGCGCTCGACGGCATGGTGTCCGACGGCCTGGAGTCGAAGATGGACAGGAACAGGCTGAACGACAACTTCCGCAAGAGGGAGTTCCAGGAGCTCTGGAGCCGCATCAACCACAAGCACGCCTACACCGTGAGCTTCGACGACGAGGAGCTCCGCAGGAAGTCGATCGCGCACATCGACGCAAAGCTCAACGTGAGCACCCTCAGCTACACGCTTACGACCGGCAGCCAGAAGGAGCGGGCGACGCGCGAGGACCTCGCCAAGCACGACCAGTTCGGAAGCAGGAAGACCGAGACCTTCAAGCTGGACAGCCCCGCCTCCACGAGCGTCACGTACGACCTCGTCGGGGAGGTGGCGCAGGGGGCGACCATCACCCGCAGGAGCGCCGCCGCGATACTCGAGGGCATCAGCCCGCTCAAGTTCGCCATGTTCAGGAGGAACCCGGAGGAGTTCATCGCGAAGGTCGCCCGCGCCATCGTGGCGGAGAAGGCGACCATGGTGGTCGAGCACATCCAGTACCACACGCTCGACGACCGCTACGACGAGAGCATCTTCACGGAGAGCATGCCCGAGAACGTCTCGCGCGTCTACCAGGCGGTCAAGAACATCCAGGACTACGTGGTGTTCGACTCCGAGGTCGAACACAGCTTCGCCCAGGACATGGACGCCGCCAACGAGGTCTGCGTGTACGCGCGCCTGCCGCGCGGGTTCCGGATACCGACGCCCGTGGGAGAGTACGCCCCCGACTGGGCTATCGCGTTCAACAAAGGGGCTGTCAAGCACGTGTTCTTCGTGGCCGAGACCAAGGGCACCATGGACACGATGCAGCTCGACACCGTCGAGCAGTCGAAGATCGAGTGCGCGAAGAAGCTCTTCAACGAGATGAGCACGGAGGGCGTGCGCTACTACCACGTGGCGACCTACGACCAGCTGCTGAACCTGGTGTCGAACCTGGACTGACGCGAAGCTGGGGCTGGGGCCACGCACCTGCGAGCTCCCCTCCCCCCC
>ENA-OOXJ01001831-OOXJ01001831.1-human-gut-metagenome-genome-assembly--contig:-NODE-1831-length-12280-cov-2.534724_pt1 | contig 12280 bp, 9 predicted proteins | sample MGYA00241587_ERZ501343 | MGnify/ENA primary metagenome ERZ501343 (study PRJEB25962, sample SAMEA2042918) | human gut metagenome | biome: human gut; feature: human-associated habitat; material: faeces... | reverse complement strand
GGCACTGCTCTTGAGCGTGCTCCACGTCTTGGACCCCAGCTTGTTGATACGCGGCGGCTCTCCGTCCCTGGAGCGGAAACGGGATATCTTGTTAAGCGCGTGTACGGATACGAACACCACGTCTCCGTCCTTGTAGGTAATCTTCACGACCTCGTGCATCCGCCCCTTGTCGTCACGCATCCTCACCAGACCTCCGAATATGCCTACTCCGTGATCTATATGGACCACATAGTCTCCTATATTGAAGGAATTAAGGTCATTTATAGTCAGCTGCTCGCTCTTCTCGACGGAACGTCGTATGCTTACTCTCTGGAAACGGTCGAATATCTCATGATCGGAATAGCAGCATACCTTGTCCTCGGAATCGACGAATCCCTGATGGACGGTCTTTCCGGAAACGAATTCTGGAATAAGACCGCCGTTCTGCGACAGAATGGACTTGATACGTTCGAGCTGCGCAGTCTTGTCTCCGTATATGAAAACCTTATATCCGCTCTCGATCCTGCTTCTCACATCCGCGGCAAGAAGCTCGAAATTCTTGTTGAATGAAGGTTGGGGGGATATCGCGAACTGTATCTGTTCCTCATTCTGCAGAGAAAGGGGAGTGTCTATATAGACGGAACGGAATTTCCTGATCAAACCGAAGAATTCCCTGTCCTTGTACATGTCGGACGAATCGAGCCACACAAGAGCGGATTCCGGAAACAGCTCAAGTATGTTGACCGCCCCCTTGTCGCCGGAAGACATAAGATCCGACACTATTTCCACGGAATCCGTTTCTGAAACCGAAAGCTGGGTATTGCAGTCGAATATGTTTATCTTCTCCACTTCGTCGCCCCAGAAGGACAGGCGGTAGGGGTAGTTCCACGAATATGAAAATATGTCCACTATGGAACCTCTTATGGCGTACTGTCCCGGAGCCGATACGAAGTCAACCTTCTCGAAACCTTCAGAAGACAATATCTCCTTTATCCTGTCGTGAGATATGTCGTCACCTCTGCTGATTTTCAGCACCGAGTTCCTTATGCTGTCGGCAGTGGGCACAGGCTCCTGAAGGGCATCCGGATAGGAAACTATTATTCCGAGATCCTCATTGTCATTTCCTGACATTATGCGGCCTATGGCGGCGGTTCTCTGCACGGCGAGAGACGACTTGTAGTTGCTTCTCTCCACGTTCTTCCCGGATTCGGGAAGAAAGAATATCCTGTCGCCTTCGACAAGATTATACAGGTCGGAAGCGCAGTATTCTGCGGTATCCTTGTCCGGAAGTACGACCAGATGCATGCCTTTCACCGCCACCTGGCTCATCACGAACCATCTGGCCGACAGAAAAAGCCCTTTGCAGTATATCCTGTCGCAATAAGAATTTATTTTTTTCTCAAGAGTCCTGCAGCTCCCCGAACTTATCAACATTTATAATGAAAATGATGTTTAAACATTGTTGAAAACCTGTTGAAAACGGTTCCGTGGATGTTCAAAAAGATTTCCGCAGACTTGTCAACAACGATGTCTACATGGTTTCAACAGACTTTTCAACTTTTTAATTTCTACCCAACAAACTGATGTTCAGATATTTGAAATAATTGTTAACATTTCAACAAGAGTATCATGAACAACAATTTATATAAATAAAAGAACTATATTTGTAATCTGATTGTCGAAGCGCGTATGACTGACTTCAATCCTCACAATACAAACGAGGGCAAAGATAAGGATTTGGACGGAATTATCCGGCCTCGGGAACTTGAAGATTTCACAGGCCAGAGAGAAATAGTGTCCAACCTTAAAATATATGTGCAGGCTGCCAAGATGCGCGGGGAGGCCCTGGACCACACCCTGTTCCACGGGCCTCCGGGATTGGGGAAGACTACCCTCGCCCACATCATCGCAAACGAGATGGGGGTGAACATCAAGATAACTTCCGGTCCGGTGCTTGACCGTCCCGGAGACCTTGCCGGGCTGCTGACATCGCTCGAGACCGGCGACGTGCTGTTCATTGACGAGATTCACCGTCTGTCGCCCGAAGTGGAGGAATACCTTTATTCTGCCATGGAGGACTACGTGATAGACATCATGATAGACAAGGGACCGGGAGCGAGGTCGGTGAGGATCTCCCTGAACCCCTTCACGCTGGTAGGCGCCACCACCCGTTCAGGTCTGCTTACCGCTCCGCTCAGGGCACGCTTCGGAATCAACTGCGCGCTTGAATACTACGATGCCGCTGACCTGGTGCGCATAGTCAGGCGCAGCGCGGGCATACTGAAGGTGGAGATAGACGACGCCGCGGCCCACGAGATAGCCATGCGCAGCCGCGGCACCCCGAGAATAGCGAACTCCCTGCTCAAGAGGGTTAGGGACTTCGCCCAGGTCAAGGGAGACGGCCACATTGACCTGAAGATAGCCAGATACGCGCTCGACAAGCTCAAGATCGACACCAGAGGGCTTGATTCGATCGACAACAAGATACTGAGGACGATAATAACGACCTTCAAGGGCGGCCCCGTCGGAGCCAACACCATCGCCACGGCGATAGGGGAGGACCAGGGCACTTACGAGGAAGTCTACGAACCTTTCCTCATAAAGGAGGGCTTCATCGTGCGCACCCAGCGCGGAAGGATTGCGACCGACCTGTCCTACAGCCATCTTGGACTGGAGCCGGCCGCCGGCAGAGGAGAAGCGACACTATTTTAAAAACAGATAACAATATTGCAATGTCTGACAAGTTAATTTCAAAAATCCCGGAAGGACCGCTTGAGCAAAAATGGACCAAGCGCAAGGCTGAAATCCATCTCGTGAGTCCCAACAACAAGAGAAAGCTTGAAATCATTGTAGTTGGTACAGGCCTCGGAGGAGCATCCGCAGCTGCATCACTCGGTGAACTCGGCTACAACGTCAAAATCTTCTGCATCAGCGATTCTCCTCGCCGCGCACACTCCATTGCAGCCCAGGGAGGTATCAATGCAGCCAAGAACTACCAGAACGACAACGACTCAGTCTACCGTCTGTTCTACGACACCATCAAGGGAGGTGACTACCGCGCCCGCGAAGCGAACGTATATCGTCTCGCCGAGGTCAGCGCTTCCATCATCGACCAGTGTGTCGCTCAGGGAATTCCTTTCGCGCGCGAATACGGCGGATACCTCGCCAACCGTTCATTCGGAGGAGTGCAGGTAAGCCGTACCTTCTATGCACGCGGACAAACCGGACAGCAGCTCCTTCTGGGCGCCTACGCCTCTCTCAACAAGGAGATAGCCAACGGCACCGTCAAGTCCTATCCCCGCCACGAGATGCTCGACCTCGTGATCGTCAACGGTCAGGCAAAGGGTATCATCACCCGCAATCTCGTTACCGGACAGCTTGAAAGATTCGGAGCCCACGCTGTCGTGATCGCCACAGGAGGCTACGGAAACACCTATTTCCTCTCCACCAACGCGATGAACAGCAACGGTTCCGCAGCTCTGCAGTGCTACAAGAAGGGCGCATACTTCGCCAACCCCTGCTTCGCACAGATCCACCCCACCTGCATCCCCGTACACGGCGACCAGCAGTGCAAGCTCACCCTCATGAGCGAGTCTCTGCGCAACGACGGACGCATCTGGGTGCCCAAGAAGAAGGAGGACGTGGAGAAGCTGCGCAAGCATCAGATCAAGGCTTCCCAGATTCCCGAGGAGGACCGCGACTACTATCTCGAGCGCCGCTATCCCGCATTCGGAAACCTTGTTCCCCGTGACGTGGCTTCCCGTGCCGCCAAGGAGCGCTGCGACGCAGGCTTCGGCGTGAACGAGACCGGAAAGGCCGTGTTCCTCGACTTCGCCGACGCAATCAACCGCCTCGGACATAAGAGGGTGGCCGAGCGTTACGGCAACCTTTTCGACATGTATGAGAAGATCACCGCTTCATCTCCCTGGGAGGAGCCTATGATGATCTATCCCGCCATCCACTACACCATGGGAGGCATCTGGGTCGACTACGACCTCCAGACCACCATCCCCGGTCTGTATGCGATAGGTGAGGCCAACTTCTCCGACCACGGCGGAAACCGCCTCGGAGCTTCAGCCCTGATGCAGGGTCTGGCCGACGGATATTTCATCCTGCCCATCACCATCGGCGACTACCTCTCAAAGAAGTTCGCGGAGCCCAAGACCGACGTGAACACCAAGGAGTTCGACGAGGCCGAGAAGGCTGTTCAGGCCCGTATCGACAGGCTTTTCGCCATCAACGGAAAGAAGACCGTCGACTCCATCCACAAGCAGCTCGGCCATATCATGTGGGAGTATGTCGGAATGGCTCGCGAAGAGGCAGGTCTCAAGAAGGCCATCAAGGAGATTCAGGCCCTCAAGGAGGACTTCTACAAGAACGTGAAGGTTCCCGGAACCCAGTATGAGTTCAATCAGGAGCTTGAGAAGGCGCTGAGGCTTGAGGACTTCTTCGAAATCGGAGAGCTCATGGCACGCGACGCCCTTCACCGTGAGGAGTCCTGCGGCGGACATTTCCGCGTGGAGAGCCAGACCGAGGAGGGCGAGGCCAAGCGCGACGACAAGAACTTCATGTATGTAGCAGCCTGGGAGTACAAGGGAGAAGGCAAGGAGCCTGAACTCCACAAGGAACCTCTCAAGTATGAATTCATTAAGGTTGCCACCAGAAACTACAAAGACTAAGTCCGATGGAATTCAATTTGAAAATATGGCGTCAGAAGAACGCCAAGGCCAAAGGCCATTTTGAAACCTATCATATTTCAGGAATAGAGGAGGACGCCTCCTTCCTGGAGATGCTCGACATTCTCAACGAGCAGCTCATCAGGGAGGGATGCGACCCCGTGGCTGTAGACCGCGGATGCGAGAGCAGCGGCCCCGTATCCTTCGACCACGACTGCCGCGAGGGCATCTGCGGCGCCTGCTCGCTCTATATCGACGGACGCGCCCATGGCCCCGACGACCATGTGACCACCTGCCAGCTCTTCATGAGGCATTTCAAGGACGGAGCAACCATCACCGTGGAGCCCTGGAGAAGCGCCGCCTTCCCCGTGATCAAGGACCTCGTGGTGGACCGCAGGGCATTCGACAAGATTCTGCAGGCCGGCGGATTCATTTCAGTGCGTACCGGTTCCGCTCAGGACGCCAACAACATTCTCATTCCTCACGACAAGGCTGAGGAGAGCATGGATGCTGCAGCCTGCGTAGGATGCGGCGCATGCGTGGCGACCTGCAAGAACGGCTCTGCGATGCTTTTCGTGGCAGCCAGGGTAAGTTCACTCGCTCTGCTTCCTCAGGGACGTCCTGAGGCCGCCAAGAGGGCCCGTGCGATGGTTGCTAAGATGGACGAACTCGGCTTCGGTAACTGCACCAACACCCGTGCGTGCGAGCTGGAGTGCCCCAAGGGCATCACCGTGGCCCACATCGCCCGTCTGAACCGCGAATTCCTCAAGGCGAAGTTCTCTGAATAGTAGAACTGCATTATATTAAAAAAGACTGGCCGTGAGGACCAGTCTTTTTTTTATATATCCAGACAAGTATTAATTGAAAAATTCTACCAGAGGAAGTTGTTGAAGGGATAGCGGCCGGCATGTATTTCGGCGACCATCTTGTAGAGGTCGTCCTTGAGCTTGTCTATTCCCTTCTTCTCGGTGGCGGAGATGAAGATGCAGGGTATTTTCTTCTCCCTCATCCATTTGTCCTTCACCTCTTCCAGACTGAAGTTCTTCTCAGTCCTCGGATTCATCGAGAATTCATCATAAGGTTCCGGCTTGTAGGCGTCAATCTTATTGAATATCAAGTAAGTAGGCTTGTCGGAGGCTGAAATGTCCTTGAGAGTCTTGTCAACGACCTCCATCTGTTCTTCGTAGTCGGGATGGGAGATGTCCACCACGTGCAGCAGGATATCAGCCTCGCGCACCTCGTCAAGGGTGCTTTTAAAGGCCTCTATGAGCTGCGTAGGCAGTTTTCTGATGAATCCCACCGTATCGCTCAGAAGGAACGGCACGTTGCCCAGAACGACCTTTCTGACGGTAGTGTCGAGCGTGGCGAAGAGTTTGTTTTCGGCGAACACTTCCGACTTCGACAGAAGGTTCATCAGCGTGGATTTTCCGACGTTGGTGTAGCCTACGAGTGAAAGTCTCACGAGGCCGCCTCTGTTGCCTCTCTGGGTGGCCATCTGCCTGTCGATTCTCTTGAGCTCCTCCTTGAGTCTGGCTATTCTTTCCCTGACTATTCGCCGGTCCACCTCTATCTGTGTCTCACCCATTCCGCCGCGGGTGCCCACGCCTCCGCGCTGTCTTTCGAGGTGGGTCCACATGCCGGCGAGGCGGGGGAGCATGTAGTTGTATCTTGCAAGCTCCACCTGGGTCTTGGCGTAGGCAGTCTTGGCTCTCTGCGAGAATATTTCCAGGATGAGGCTTGTCCTGTCGATGACGGATGAGCATTTGATCACCTTTTCTATGTTGCGCTGCTGCATACCGGTGAGCTCGTCGTCGAAGATTACATAGTTTATCTCATTTTCTTCGCAGTAGGAGGCTATTTCCTCGAGTTTTCCGCTTCGGATGTAAGTTGCCTTTTCGGGTTTGTCGACTCTCTGGACGAACTTCCTGTCCCCGACTGCTCCGGCGGTTTCCGCAAGAAACTCCAGTTCGTCGAGGTATTCCATTATCTTGCGCTCGTCGTCTTCAGGTCGTATTATTCCGACGAACACGGCTTTTTCTACCTTTTTGTTTTCCATAAATTCTTCTTGTTACGGTTTATCTCTGTCGATTTGAAGTTTTTCACGAAGCAGTATTCTATTCTACATTTGTTTGAAAATTTGAAGTTCATCCAGTCAAAAAAAGGCCATCCGACGCGGACGGCCTTTCTTTTATATCGAAGATTGATTTTATCTCAGCTGGAAAATCACGGGGAAGGTGTAGGTAACCTTCACTGCGCGGTCTCTCTGGCGGCCCGGCTCCCACTTGGGTGAGCTGGATACCACTCGGATAGCCTCAGCGTCGAGAGAGGGGTCAACTCCACGGAGAACCTTCACGTTTGAAACGGTTCCGTCGGGGCCTACGGTGAACTCAAGCATCACACGTCCTGACACACCGTTCTCCTTTGCGATTTCAGGATACTGGAGGTGCTGTGCAACCCACTTTGAGAAGTTGTTCGCGTCACCGCCCTGGAAGGTAGGCTTAACCTCAACGAGCTGGAAGGGAATCGCTTCCTCTTCAACAACCTCCTCTTCAACTTCCTCTACATAGTCCATAATCTCAACTCCGACATTGGCGTCGTACTCGAGGTTGATGAAGCTGTCTTCGATCTGGATGTCGTCGTCAACGATTTCGATCTGGTCGGAAAGTACGGGGATCTTGGGAACTTCCGGGGGCGGAGGAGTGGTTTCCTGCTGTGTGATGGGGATGATCTCCTCCTCGATGATTTCAACTGTGTCTGCGACTAGAGTTGCCTCTTTCTTTTCCTTGCTTGTCCACTCGAAGCCTACGAGGAGCAGGCCGAGTGAAATGCAAAGTCCAATCTCCACGAAGAGCATTCTTCTGTTTTTGAGATCGGCTTTAGGTGATTTTTTGACTTCCATATTTGGTTATTTTATATATTCTTCCGACTTCCAAAGATAGAAATATTTAATTTCAAATCCAATATTTTAGTAGATTTGTCAAAAATTTATCGATGATCAGATACTTTACTGAAGATATTGACTTTGCTTTCAAGGGCAAGTCAGTGCACAGCGCCTGGCTCAAGGCGGTCGCCGAGGAGGAGGGCAGACGTCCCGGACAGATTTCCGTGATATTCTGTTCGGACCCCTATCTGCTTGAAATCAACCGCAAATATCTCGGACATGACTATTATACCGATATTATAACTTTTGATTATTCCGAGGGCGGCACCATTTCTGGCGACCTCTTCATCAGCGTCGACACCGTGAGGAGCAATGCAGAATATTATTCGACCGACTTCAAGGACGAGCTCGACAGGGTGATTGTCCATGGTGTCCTGCACCTGATAGGTTATGACGACCACACCGACGAACAGACTGCCGAGATGAGGGAGAGGGAGAACCACTATCTCGCACGTCGTCCTGAGTTTTTCAAATGAACGGAGAGTATGACATAATAGTGGTCGGAGGCGGCCATGCCGGTTGCGAAGCTGCGATGGCGGCTTCCAATCTCGGTTCTTCGGTTCTTCTTATATCGATGGACATGCTCGGTTTCGCGAGAATGTCGTGCAACCCTGCTGTGGGCGGAATTGCCAAAGGTCAGATTGTCAGAGAGATAGATGCACTCGGAGGTTATACGGGGCTGGTGACTGACAGCTGCACTCTCCAGTTCCGCATGCTCAACAAGTCCAAGGGTCCGGCCATGTGGAGCCCGCGTGCCCAGTGTGATAAAATAGAGTTTTCGCTGAAATGGCGCAAGATTCTTGAAAGTAATTGTAAATTAGATATTTACGCTGATTCTGCGATTTCTTTTCTCTTTGAGAATTCAAAAATCAGCGGAGTGCGTACACTCACAGGGGCAATTTTCAAGTCTCGCGCGGTTATCCTGACCGCCGGAACATTCCTTTCTGGCTCTCTTTTCATCGGAAGACACAAGATGGAGGGAGGCCGTCTCGGAGAGCAGGCTTCATACGGACTGACCGAACAGCTTGAGGAACTCGGAGTGAAGTCAGGAAGAATGAAAACAGGCACCCCGCCGAGAATAGACATTTCTTCGGTGGACGTTTCCGTTTTCCCTCTGCAGTATGGCGATGAGAATCCGCAGAGATTCTCCTTTCTCCCCGTCCCTTCTTCGGTTCAGGAGAGCGGAGAGCAGATGCCCTGCTATATTCTCCATACCAACCCCCGTGTCCATGATATTCTGCGCACCGGTTTTTCGGAGTCGCCGCTGTTTACCGGAATGATTCAGGGGATAGGTCCGAGATACTGCCCGAGCATAGAAGACAAGCTCCGTGTTTTCCCCGACAACGACGCTCACCAGCTTTTCCTGGAGCCGGAAGGCCGGAATACGAATGAGTATTATCTCCAGGGTTTTTCTTCGTCGCTGCCTCTTGAGGTGCAGGTCGAGGCCCTTCATGCGATTCACGGACTCGAAAATGTCAAGATATTCCGTCCTGCCTATGCGGTGGAATATGACTATTTCGATCCCACCCAGCTCAAGCCTACTCTCGAACTCAAGAACGTGGAGAACCTGTATTTTGCAGGCCAGGTCAACGGTACCACGGGATATGAGGAAGCGGCTGCCCAGGGAATAATTGCCGGAATCAACGCGCACCTCAAGCTTAATGAGAAGGAGCCTTTTATTCTTGGCCGCGACCAGTCGTATATCGGCGTGTTGATTGACGACTTGGTGACCAAAGGAGTCGACGAACCCTACAGGATGTTTACCTCGCGTGCTGAATACAGGATACTTCTTAGGCAGGACAATGCCGACTGGCGTCTTACCGGTCTGTCCCATTCAATAGGCCTTGCCGACGAGTTGCGTTATTCCACGATGATGAGGAAATATGAGAGTGTCCGTGAATTGGGGGAGTATTGTGAATCCAAGTTGATAACTGCGGCCAAGGCTAATCCTTATTTGCAGTCTGTGGGTTCTTCTGAAATTTCTGAGTCGAAGAAAGTGGCTGAACTTGTTACTCGTCCCGAAACGAAACTTGAAGATATTCTGAAAATCGTTCCACGTGGAACGTATTCTGGGGAAGTGATGGAGAGTGTGGAGATATCCATCAGGTACAAAGGTTATATCGACAGGGAATTGAAGATGGCCGAGAAACTCCACAGACTCGAAAAATTGACCATTCCTGAAAATTTCGATTTCGACAAGGTTTCAGGCCTGACTATAGAGTGCCGGCAGAAACTGAAAAAATATAATCCGAGAACGATTGCCCAGGCTTCAAGAATCTCTGGTGTGTCGCCATCGGATATATCCGTGCTTCTGGTTTATTTCGGGAGATGAGGTTATAGCATTTTGAGTGCGGCCTTGATGATGTCTTCGACCTTTGCATCTGGCGTCTGCTTCAGAATCGCCTGTATGGCCTTTGAAATGTTTGGTTTGGTGAAGCCGAGGTTCTGCAGCGCGATTGCGGCTTCTTCGGCGTCGGCGTTGGTCTGCGCCTTGAGTATTGCGTCGAAGTTGCTTCCTTCGCCTTTCACTATCTTGTCCTTCAGTTCGAGAATCAGTCGCTGCGCGCTTTTCAGTCCTATTCCTTTGATTGATTTCAGTCGGGCGACGTTTTCCGACAGTATGGTGTTCTGCAGTTCTTCCGGAGTCAGCGACGAGAGGATCATTCTTGCCGACGAGGCTCCCATTCCGGAAACGCTGGTGATCGAACGGAAGAGGTTGCGTTCTTCCTTCGTAGCGAAACCGTAGTCGATTTCTACGCCGTCGCGCTGGTTCACCTGGCGCTGGATATACAGGGTGGCTTCGGTCTTGCCGTTGAGTTCTTCGTAGGTCTGGAGGGAGATTTCCATTATGTAGCCTATTCCCTGGTTTTCGATGACCGCGTTGGTGGGGGAGAGTTCTGTCAGTTTTCCTGAAATGTAATCTGTCATTGTGTGTTTGTTTTGGTTCGTAAAGTTAATTTTTGTGTTCAGTTTAATCAAATTATTCATGAAAATATTCTTGGTTGCTGCGTTCAGGCGGATCTGGAGATCCACCGGAGCGAGTCAAGCGGCCGGAAGTATAAAAAAACGTCGAAATTGAGAGCGGATTAGATTCTCTGAATTTTGGGTATATTTAGGAAATTATTAACTCTTACATACCATGAAAAAGTTCTTGTTATTGTTATTTTTCGCGGCTGTTTCATTCAATGTTTCAGCTTCAACAGTATCCGGGGAGCAGCGCCCGGTAGACAATCCTATCCGTACCGTGTCTTCGGATCCTGGCTTCTGCGGCATTTTCCATAGCTGGGGATTCATAGGTGATTCTCTTTGCAGCGGGGAGCACGAGTATCATCGTGAAGACGGTTCCAAAGGATATGTCGACCTGTATGAGTATTCATGGGGTCAGCGGATGTGTGCGGCAATCGGAGCCGAGGGAGAGAATTATTCCCAGGGAGGTGAGACTGCCGAAGGGTGGATAGAACATTTCTGGAACAATCCTGACAATAACAACAACGACATTGACGCCAAGGCCAGTCCCAAGCAGGCATATATAATCGCTCTTGGGGTCAATGACGCCGGACGCGGATATACTGCAGGTGATGTCAGAAAGGACATAAACAAGGATGACTATACCAAGAATGCCGGCACCTTCGCCGGATACTATGGAGGAATCATCCAGAGAGTCAAGAGCATACAGCCCGACGCGAAATTCTTCGTGGTGACGAAGCCTCAGTCCGGAAGAACTGAAGACGAGTTCAATAAAGTGATACGGAGCATGCCTGAAGTATTCGACAATGTGTATGTCATAGACTTGTTCCGCTACGGACCTTCCTATGCTTCCGGAACGAATTTCAGGGACAGCTTTTTTCTCGGAGGACACATGAATGCCGCTGGATATGAGTACACGGCCTGGATGTTCATGACCTACATTGACTGGATTATCAGAAACAATATGGATGATTTCAGCCAGGTGGCGTTCATAGGTACGGACTACGAATACTGATCAGACTTCATTTAACGTTTTAACGCGCAGTGCGGAAAACTGTCTGTGGGATTCCGTGTCACACTTTTGGCCGCACCCCTGTTCAGCCGGATAGTTTAAATTGCTTGGAGATAGTTTTATCCGCTGAAAGGCACTTTATTGCGCGAAAAATGCTAAATTCGCGGTTCTGCAAATTTGTTTATGGACGTACAGGAACTAAGGAAGGAATTCACCCAGCTCGACGAAAAGGTATATGGAAAGCCTCTCGTCTACCTCGACAATGCTGCGACCTCTCTGAGACCGCGCAGCGTGGTCGGGAAATGGGTCGAACTTTCGGAGAAATACAGCGCCAATATCCACAGGGCGGTGCATCATATTTCGGCCGTAGCTACGGAAGAGTATGAGAACGCGCGAGCTGAGGTGGCGTCCGGCCTGAATGTGAGCCCGAAGGAGATAGTGTTCACCTCCGGAGCGACGGCTTCACTCAATCTTGTGGCGTTCAGTTTCGGCGAGGCTTTCGTGCATGAAGGTGACGAGATCATAGTCAGCGAAAGCGAGCACCATTCAGATCTGGTGCCCTGGCAGATGATGTGCGGCAGGAAGCATGCAAGCCTGAAAGTCCTTCCGGTCGACAATGAGGGGCGGCTGCGCATCGACGAACTCGGCTCCATGATCACCCCGAGGACGAAACTCGTCTGCGTGACGCATGTCTCGAATGTTCTC
>ENA-OOXJ01001825-OOXJ01001825.1-human-gut-metagenome-genome-assembly--contig:-NODE-1825-length-12293-cov-3.499346_pt1 | contig 12293 bp, 8 predicted proteins | sample MGYA00241587_ERZ501343 | MGnify/ENA primary metagenome ERZ501343 (study PRJEB25962, sample SAMEA2042918) | human gut metagenome | biome: human gut; feature: human-associated habitat; material: faeces... | reverse complement strand
GGCTGCGGGGCCACGTAGCGCTCCACCCAGTTGGCATAAAACGTGGCGCATGCCTGCTGCCAACTGTAATCGATGCCCTGCGCGGGGTCGTCGCCCCGGTAGTAGTGGCGCGGCAGAGCGATGGGCAGGCCCTTGGCCACGTCGCGCAGGTACTCGCGTTCGAGCGTGGCGGGCTCATACTCCAAATGGCCTGCCACGTATATCTCGCGCCCGCCGGCTCCTACGGCAACGCCCATGCCCGACTCGTCGCTCACGGCCACCGGCACCACGTCGGCACCGGCCGGGAAGTCGGCCACGCGCACCTCGGTGTGGCGGCTGTTGGGCATGGCGAAGGGACGCGCCATGCCGTCGAAAAGCGGGAGGGGGCGCAGAACGCGCTGCGGAAATATGCCAAACATCTTTTCGGAGAGGGCATATTTGGGTATGCCATAGTGATGGTAGAGCGCGGCCTGGGCTCCCCAGCAGATGTAGAGCGTGGAGCGCACGTGGGTGCGGGCCCAGTCCATGATGGTGCAGAGCTGCGGCCAGTAGCGCACGTGCTCGAAGGGCAAGTGCTCCACGGGCGCGCCCGTGACGACGAGGCCGTCGAACGTGCCGCCCATGAGCGTTTCGATGTCGGTATAAAAAGCCCTCATGTGCTCCATGGGGGTGGTCTTATACGTCTGTCCCGCAATCTTTACGGGCACGACCTCGACGGGCAGCGCGGCATGGGCCAGCGAGCGCAGGATGTCGAGCTCGGTCTGCTCCTTCTGCGGCATCAGGTTGAGGAAGAGCACACGCAGAGGGCGCAGCCCCGCAGGACATTCGTCCCACACGGCCACGCCCTCGCGCTTTAAGATGGCTGCCGCCGGCAACCCCTTGACTGTGAGTATCGGCATAGGCTTGCGGCTGCTTACCAAACGTCGACGCGCTCTTTCTTCGACACGTAGAGCGGGTCGCTCCGCTTGATGTCGAAGGCGTCGTACCACGCATCAATATGGGGCAGCGCTCCGTTGACGCGCCAGCGCGACGGCGAGTGGGGGTCGATTTTGTTATACTGGCGGAGCATCTCCTCGCGGATGTTGCATCCCCAGATGAGGCCGTAGGAAAGGAAGAAGCGCTGGGCAGGCGTAAAGCCGTCCTTCGTGCCAAGCGGCGTTTTCTCCATGGCTTTCTGCAACGCCTCGAAAGCAACGTTCAGTCCGCCGTGGTCGGCTATGTTTTCGCCGAGCGTAAGGCGTCCGTTGGCGTGCATGCCGGGCAATACCTCTATCTTGTCGAAGAAATCGGCCATGACCTTCGTGCGCTCCTCAAAGTTCTTCTTGTCCTCGGGCGTCCACCAGTCGCGCAGGTTGCCGTCCTTGTCGAAGCGGCTTCCCTGGTCGTCGAAGCCGTGCGTCATCTCGTGGCCGATAACCACGCCGATGGCGCCATAGTTGCAGGCATCGTCGGCCTCGGCGTTGAAGAACGGCGGCTGCAAAATGCCCGCGGGGAAGCATATTTCGTTGGTAGTGGGGTTATAATAGGCATTGATGGTCTGCGGCGTCATCTGCCAGCGGTCGCGGTCGACGGGCTTGCCCACAGTGCGGCGTATCTCGTCGTCGAAAAGGAACTCCGAGGCGCGGTTGAGGTTCTCGTAGTAAGAAAGCGTGTCGGAAATGTCAAGACCTGCGTAGTCCATCCATTTGTCGGGGTAGCCAATCTTCACGTAAAAGTGTTGCAGCTTGTCGAGGGCCTGCTCCTTCGTGGCATCGCTCATCCACGACTGCCGGCGGATGCGGTCGGCCAGGGCGTCCTGCAAGTTGTGTACGAGCGTCAGCATGCGCTGCTTGGAGCTTTCGGGGAAATAGCGCTCAACGTACATCTTGCCGACCGCTTCGCCCAGCACGCTGCCCACAACGCCCACGGCCTGCTTCCAGCGGGGCTTGTCGGCCTCGGAACCGCTCATGATGCGGCCGTAGAAGTTGAAACTGGCAGCGCGGAAACGGTCGTCGAGCGAGCCGGCGGCGTTGTCGATGAGCTTAAAGGTGACGTAGGCCTTCAAGTTGTCGAGCGACGTCTCGGCCCAAATCTTCTCCACCTCGTGGATGGGCTCGGGCTGCGAAACGCTGACCTCGGCAAAGGCGGGATAACCCAGTTGGAGGAAAAGCGTGCCCCAGTCGATGCCGGGATAGTCGTTCAAAAGCGCGGCATAGGACATCTTGTGGAAATTGGCCTCGACGTCGCGCTGCTGCGTGGCCGAATAAGAGGCGCGGGCAATGCGCGTCTCGATGGCAAGCACGGCCTCCATCTTGCGGGCGGCGGCAGCCTCGTCGTCGCCAGTCATGACGAAAAGCTTTTTCACATATTCCTTGTAGCCGTCGCGCACGCGGCGGGTGGCATCGTCGTCGGCAAGATAATAGTCGCGCTCGCCGAGCGAAATGCCTCCCTGATAAATCTGCACAAGGTTCTTGCGGCTGTCTTCAAGGTCGGCCCCGCAATAAACGGCAAAGAACGTGGGCACGCCCGTGCGCGCCAAGCGGGCCGCCTGCACGAGCAGCTCGGGCTTTGTCGTCACGCGCTGCACGCGGTCGTAGAGCGGGCGCAGCGGCTCCCACCCCTCGCGGTTGCGGCGTGTGCTGTCCATGGCCAGACGATAGAGCGTACCGATTTTCTGTTCGAGCGAACCCTGTGGATGGTCGGTGGCAGCGAGCTCTTCGACGATGCCGCATATCTGACGCTCGTTGCTCTCTTTCAGAGCCTCGAACTGCGAATAGCGCGAATACTCGGCCGTGAGCGGATGGCTCTTCATCCAGCCGCCGGCGGCGTATTCGAAAAAGTCGGTTCCGGGCTTAACCTCGGGATTCATGCTGGAAGCGTCGATGCCCGACTTCAAGTCGGCCTGCGCAAAGGCCGGACCGGCCGCAAAAGCCAGCATGGGGATAAAATGTTTGATGTTCAACATATTATGTTTGCGTTAAATGTCATTTTCCAGTGTTTTCCGCCACCTGCCCGGCGGGAGCTTTCAGCGCTTCGAGCGCTTCCGATGCTTCCTCCCACTCTTCCATGGCCGCGTCGAGGGCCTTTTGCAGGCGGCCGTGGGTTTCGAAGAGCGAGGCGTCGGCGGCGCCCTCGGGCGTGGCCATGCGTGCTTCGAGCTCGGCCACCTGCTGTTCGAGGTCGGCTATCTGCCGTTCTTTCTCGGCCACGGCCTTCTCGGCCTTGCGCAGGCGGCGGGCCTGCTCCTTCTGCTGCTCGTAGGAAAGCTTCCCGCGCGAGGGCTCTTCGGCGGCTGCAACCGGTGTTGCCGGCGCCGACGGGGCCAGATGGAGCTCGTCGAGGTTCTCAATCTGCTTTTTCTGCAAAAAGTCGTAGATGCCGCCGATGTGCTCCCGCACGCGGCCGCCGCCAAACTCGTAGACCTTGTCGACAAGCCCGTCCAGAAAATCGCGGTCGTGCGAAACGACGATGACCGTTCCGTCGAAAGCGCGGATGGCTTCCTTCAAAACGTCCTTCGTACGCATGTCGAGATGGTTGGTCGGCTCGTCGAGCACCAGGAAATTGACAGGTTCGAGCAGAAGCCGTATCATAGCCAGGCGGCTGCGCTCTCCGCCGGAGAGCACCTTGACCTTCTTGTCCGAAGCCTCGCCGCCAAACATGAAAGCTCCCAGTATGTCGCGTATTTTCAGGCGGATGTCGCCCTTGGCCACGCGGTCTATCGTGTCGTACACGGTGAGCTCGCCGTCGAGCAGCTGGGCCTGGTTTTGCGCATAGTAGCCAATCTGTACGTTATGCCCGAGGCGGAGGCTTCCGTCGTAGGGTATCTCGCCCATGATGCATTTCACCAGCGTCGACTTGCCTTCTCCGTTCTTTCCGACGAAGGCAACCTTCTCTCCACGCTTCATGGTGAGGTTCACACCGGCGAAGACGCAATGCTCGCCGTAGTGCTTCGACAGGTTTTCGCAGATGAGCGGATAGTCGCCCGAGCGCAGACAGGGTGGAAATTTCAGATGAAGCGTGGCATTGTCCACCTCGTCGACCTCGATGGGGACGATTTTCTCCAACTGCTTGATGCGGCTCTGCACCTGTACGGCCTTGGTGGGTTTATAACGGAAGCGCTCGATAAACTCCTTGATGTCGGCTATTTCCTTCTGCTGGTTTTCGTAGGCACGGAGCTGCTGCTCGCGGCGCTCGGCCCGCAGCTTGACGTATTCGTCGTACTTAACGCGGTAATCGTAGATGCGGCCGCAGGATATTTCGAGCGTACGGTTGGTCACGTTATTGATAAACGCCCTGTCGTGGCTCACGAGCACAACGGCCCCCGGGCTGCGGGCCAGGAAGCCTTCGAGCCAGCGGATGCTCTCGATGTCAAGATGGTTGGTCGGCTCGTCGAGCAGCAATACGTCGGGGCGCCGCAGCAGAAGCTTGGCCAGCTCGATGCGCATGCGCCAACCTCCCGAAAATTCGCTGGTGGGGCGGTCGAAGTCGCTCCGCTCGAAACCGAGCCCGAGCAGCGTCCGCTCCATTTCTGCCCGATAGTTGGCACCGCCCATCATGGCGAAGCGGTCGCTCTCGCGCGTGAAGCGCTCAACGAGCTCCATGTAGGCCGGTGTTTCATAATCGGTGCGCGAGGCCAGCTCGTCGTTGAGCTTCGCAATGTATGCTTGCAGCTCGCTGATGTGGTCGAAGGCTTTCTCTGCCTCCTCCATCACCGTGTGCTCGTCGCTGAGCACCATCACCTGCGGCAGATAGCCGATGGTGACGTCGCGCTGCACGGCAACGGTGCCCGAGGTGGGCTGTTGCTGGCCGGCAAGTATTTTCAACAAGGTGGATTTTCCCGCACCGTTTTTGCCAACAAGGGCGATGCGCTCCTTTTTGTTGATGACGAAGGTGGCATCGTCGAAAAGCGGACGGGCTGCAAATTCTACTTTCAGGTGTTCTACGGAAATCACGATGGTATCGCTAATGGATTATTGTTCGGCCAGGGCCGGGAAAAGGCCCTCGGCACGTGCTTTGAGGAAGTCGGCCACGACGAAACTGCTGCCCCCGACGTATATCAGGTCGTCGGGCGAGGCGGCGGCACGGGCTGCGCCAAAGGCCGAGGCCACGTCGGGAAAAGGCTTGCCCGTCAGGCCATGCCCGGCGGCGAGCTCCGTCAGGCGTTCCGCCGGCATGGCGCGGCGCACCGACGAGGGGGCAAAATAATAATCGGCATCGCGCGGCAAGAGCGAAAGCACGGCGTCGACATCCTTGTCCTCGCATATGCCGAAAACGATGCGACGCCTCCGGCAAGGCACGTCGGCGAGCTGCCGTGCGAGATAAGTCCACCCGCCGGCGTTGTGCCCGGTGTCACACACCACCATGGGCTGCCGCGCCACGACCTGCCAGCGCCCCATCAGCCCTGTCAGCTCGCATACGCCGGCAAAACCCTTGGCCACGTGGTACGGGCTGACGTAAAAATGCTTCTGCACGTGCGCGATGGCCGAAAGGATGGTTTTTGCATTGCGTATCTGATACGTTCCGGCCAGTTCGCCGTAAAACGTTCCATACTGCGCCGTGCTGTATGCCATGCGTCCGTCCTCCGTCGGTTTCGCCTCGAAAGATGCGCCCCGGGCCTCGTCCTCGGCCGAAAAGAGGGGGGCGTTCTGCCGGGTTGCCACTTCTCTGAAAACGGGCATGGTCTCGCTTTGCTCTTCGCCGATGACCACGGGCACGCCGGGCTTGATGATGCCGGCCTTTTCCGCGGCTATCTGCGCCAGGGTGGTTCCCAGAAACTGCGTGTGGTCAAGGCTGATGTTTGTGATGACGGAAAGCACCGGCGTAATGATGTTGGTGCAGTCGAGACGTCCGCCAAGGCCCACCTCCACAACGGCCACGTCGACGCCGGCTTCGGCAAAATAAGTGAAAGCCAGCGCCGTGGTCAGCTCGAAAAACGAAGGGTGCAGGGGCTCAAAAAATGCCCGCTCGCGCTCGACGAACTCCACCACCCGGGCTTCGGGGATTTTGCGGCCGTTCACGCGGATGCGCTCGCGAAAATCGAGCAGGTGGGGCGAGGTGTAAAGGCCTACCCTGTATCCTGCCGCCTGCAAGACGGCTGCTATAGTATGCGAACAGGAACCCTTACCATTGGTTCCTGCCACATGAATTGTCTTATATTTACGGTGCGGATGGCCGAAATGGGCATCCAGCAGATACGTGTTCTCCAAACCTTCCTTATAAGCGGCCTTGCCCACGTTTTGAAAGAGGGGCGCGCTCTCGTAAAGGTATCGGACGGCTTCCTGATAGGTCATCTATTCAAAATAAGCGCGGAACTTTTTAAAGATTTTGTCCTTAATCGATTCGCTTCCGTGGAGATTTTCGCTGTCTCTCATCTTTTCGAAAACATGCTTCTCCTCGCGCGAGAGATTTTCGGGGATATAGACGCTTACGTTCACCACAATGTCGCCCTTGCCGTAGCCATAGCCTTTTACGGCCGGCAAACCTTTGCCGCGCAGGCGGAGGGTTGTGCCGGGCTGCGTGCCGGGCTCTATCTTGATGCGGGCTTTTCCGTCTATGGTGGGCACGTCCACCGTGTCGCCCAAGGCTGCCTGCGGGATGGTGAGCAGCAGGTTGTACACCAAGTCGTTCTCGTCGCGTATCAGGTCGGGGTGTGGCTCTTCTTCGATGAGCACCTGTATGTCGCCGGGTATGCCGTTGTGCTTCCCGGCATTTCCCTTGCCGGGCACGTTCACAACCATGCCTTCGGCCACGCCTGCGGGGATGTTGATTTCAACGATTTCCTCTCCGCTCACCACGCCGTCGCCGCCGCACGCCTGACATTTGTTTTTGACCACCGTTCCCTCGCCGTGACAGTCGGGGCAAGGGGCCTGCGTCTGCACCATGCCGAGAAAGCTCCGCTGCGTACGCACCACATATCCCGCGCCGTGACACGTAGGACACGTCTCGGGCGCAGCTCCGTGCTCGCAGCCCGTTCCATGGCAGGCGGAACAAGTGATATGCTTTCTCACCTTAAACTTTTTCGTCACGCCGGTGGCGATTTCTGCCAGCGAGAGCTTCACTTTCAGGCGCAGGTCGCCGCCTTTATACTGGCGCGTTTGCCGCCGTCCGCCTCCGCCGAAACCGCCGAAGCCTCCTGCTCCGTCCACGCCGGCGGCGCCAAACTGGTCGTAGCGGGCCCGCTTGTCGGGGTCGCGCAACACGTCGTATGCCTGGGCGGCCTGCTTAAACTTTTCCTCGGCTTCCTTGTCGCCGGGGTTACGGTCGGGGTGGTATTTGATGGCCACCTTTTTATAGGCGCGCTTTATCTCGTCGGCCGTAGCCGTCCGCTCGACGCCCAGAATTTTGTAGTAGTCTGTTTCTTCTGCCATGGTCTGCGATTTACTGGCCCACGACCACCTTCGAGTGGCGTATCACTTTTTCGTTGAGCATATATCCCGGCTGCACGCAGTCGATGATTTTGTTTTTCTTGGCTTCTTCGTCAGCGGGCACCAAGGCCACAGCTTCGTGAAAGTCGGTGTCGAAATCCTTTCCTTCGGTCTCGATTTTTTTCAATCCGTGCGTAGCCAGCGTTTTCTGCAACTTTGAAACAATCAGCTCCACGCCCTCGCGCAGGGTGGCCACGTCGGTGCTTTTCTCCATGTTATCCATGGCGCGTTCCAAGTCGTCGAGCACGGGCAGGAGGCTGGTAATCACCTTTTCGCCACCGTTGAGGAGCAGTTGGCTCTTTTCCTTCAGCGTGCGCTTGCGGAAGTTGTCAAATTCGGCGGCCTGCCGCAGATAGCGGTCTTTGAGACGGGCTATCTCCTCCTCGGCCTCTGCCAGTTTTTCGGCATCGGTCTTTTCCGTCGTCTCAGCCTCGTTGGGGGTTTGAGCTTCGGCAGCTGCCTCTTCCGTCTGCTGCACGTTTTCTGTCTTCTCGTATTTTTCGTCTGCCATAATTGCTATGTTTTTATCCGAAAGCTTAAAGAAGCGGCCCGATCCGCTGCATGTTGCCACCGGCCGGCCGCCTCCTTATTGTTTACAAAAAGCGTACCAAAATCAGTTGCCGCCACCATACATGGTCTCGCGGAGCTCCTTGATGCGTTCGTCGTGAATGTATTCGTCGTAGGTCATGAGCTTATCGATGATGCCGTTCGGCGTCAGTTCGATGACGCGGTTGGCCACGGTGTTGATAAACTCGTGGTCGTGGCTGGCAAAAAGCACATTCCCCTTGAAAAGCTTCAGATTGTTGTTGAAGGCCTGGATGCTCTCCATATCCAGATGGTTCGTCGGCGTATCGAGGATGAGGCAGTTGGCTCCGCGCAGCTGCATGCGGGCTATCATGCAACGCATCTTCTCGCCTCCCGAGAGCACCTTCACTTTCTTCTGTATGTCCTCGTCCTTGAAGAGCATGCGGCCGAGGAAAGCTTTGAAGTAGACCTCATTGCCCTCGCCAAACTGGCTCAGCCAGTCGAGCATGTTCAGGTCGCAGTCGAAATAGGCCGTATTGTCGAGCGGCAGATAAGCCGTCGTAATCGTCACGCCCCACTTATATTCGCCGGCTGCCGGCTGCGCGTTTCCGTTGATTATCTCGAAAAAGGCGGTCATCGCGCGCGGATCGTGACTGATGAATACGATTTTGTCGTTCTTCTCCACGTTGAAGCTCAGCTTGTCGAAAAGCACCGTTCCGTCGTCGGCCACCGCCTTCATGTCCTTCACTTCCAATATCTGATTGCCGGGTTCGCGCTCCATCTGGAAGATGATGCCCGGGTATTTACGCGTCGACGGCTTTATTTCCTCGACGTTCAGCTTTTCCAGCATCTTTTTGCGGCTCGTCGTCTGGCGGCTCTTGGCCACGTTGGCCGAGAAGCGGCGGATAAACTCTTCCAGCTCCTTGCGCTTTTCCTCAGCCTTCTGCCGCTGGTTCTGGGCCTGGCGCAGGGCCAGCTGGCTCGATTCGTACCAGAAGCTGTAATTGCCCGAGAAGAGCGTCACCTTTCCATAGTCGATATCGACCGTGTGGGTGCACACCTGATCCAGGAAGTGGCGGTCGTGGCTCACCACGAGCACCGTGTGTTCAAAGTTGCCCAAGTAGTCTTCCAGCCATTCCACCGTTTCCAGGTCGAGGTCGTTCGTGGGCTCGTCGAGCAGCAGGTTGTCGGGTTCGCCAAAGAGCGCCCGCGCCAGCATGACGCGCACCTTCTCCTTACCCGAGAGCTCTGCCATCAGCTTGTGGTGCAGGGCCTCCTTGATGCCCAGACCGCTCAGCAGGGCGGCCGCATCGTTCTCGGCGGTGTAGCCGCCTATGCTTGCAAACTTGTCTTCCAGCTCGGCCACCCGCAGCCCGTCTTCGTCCGTGAAGTCGGTCTTCGAGTAAAGCTCGTTCCGCTGCTGCATGACGTCCCACAGCACGGAGTGGCCCATCAGTACGGTGTCGAGCACGGTAAATTCGTCGAACTTGAAGTGATCCTGGCTCAGCACCGAGAGGCGTTCGCCCGGGCCCAGCTCGACGGTTCCTTTCGTGGGCTCGAGCTCTCCAGAGATGGCCTTCAGCAACGTCGACTTTCCGGCTCCGTTTGCTCCGATGACGCCGTAAATATTACCGTTGGTAAATTTCATGTTCACGTCCTTGTAGAGCACGCGCTTGCCGAACTGGATGGCGAGGTTTGAGACTGTAATCATTTCTTCCTTTTCTGCTTATTTTTCTTCCGGGGTGCAAAGATACGCAAAGGTGAGAGGCAAAGCAAGGAAAAGCTCGCTTTTCCTTGCTTTGTCCGAGCCGCAGCCTATCTTCGTGAAACAAAGATAGCAAAAAAAACGCCGCCCGCGCAACCCCCGTAAAAAGAGAGTTGCCGCCCCGGCGGACGGCAACTCGCGGATTATTAGCTCACTGACGTTTCTTTAGCTTCACCAGCGTCTGCCCGCCGGCGTCTTTCAGCAGCATCGTCGGGCCGTTTGTCATGAGCGAAGCCGTGGCACGTAAGGCCGACATGAAGCGTTCTTCATACTGGTCATCAGGGCACGCCATGCGCGTGGTGCCCAGCTTCGAGAAATCGGGCTTTCCGCCCTCCACCTCGCCCGGACGCAGCGAGCCCGTGATGCGGTTGCAGCCCGTAAAGCCAGATATGCGGAAGCGGTTTAGGTCAAACGTCAGATAGGGCGTGCCCTCGCCCGGCGTCACTGGCTCGCCGCGCAGCTCCGTCACGTCCCACGTGCCGTCGGGCGACATCACCTGGAACGGACGCCTTTCGAGCGCCATCACTTCGCGGCGGTCGGCGCCTATCATCACGAGCTGCCCGTCCACGAGGGCCATACGCTCCGTTTGCCGCAAGGCGTTCATAAAAGCCTGCTCATAGCGGTTGTCGGGGCAGGCCATCATCGTCGTGGCCACACGCCCGAAGTCCACCTCGCCCCGCTTCATCTTCTCGCCGGGCAGCGAGCCCATCAGGCGGTTGCAGCCCGTGAAGCCATACACACGCGTGCTGTCGAAGCCCAGATAGGGCACATCCTTGCCCGGATCCACGGCCTTGCCGTCCAGGCGCGCCACGGCCCATTCGCCGGAAAGCTCGCCGGCTGTCAGCACATGGCGCGAACCGCACGAGGTGAGCGTCAAGGCGGCCAGGCTGAGGGCCGCCGTTGTAGTTGTCAGTTTCATTGTCTGTCGGTTTGGTTATTCATGAAAAGGCCCGGCCTCGTCACGGAGCCGGGCCACTGCCGGTCGTCAGAATTTGTAGCCCACGGTGAAGAGCAGCTGGTGGCGTTTCAAGTCCACCGGAGCAGCAGCCAGGCGGTTCGCCTCCGAGCCCGCCTCAGGCAGATGGAACGTATAGAGGTCGCCCGTCTGCTTCTGGAACTGATAGGCTGCATCGACGTAGAAGTGCTTTCCGCGCCAGCCCAGACCGGCCGTATAGCGGTTGGTGGCCCCCAGGTTGACGTAGTCGGTGTTTGTCTGGTAGAAATACGAACTGCTGGCTGTGAAAAGGTTCAGATAGGCGTCTTTCTCGAAGGGAGCCGAGACGTAGTTGTAGCCTGCCCGCAGGTAAGTGCCTTTTCCCACGCGGGCTTCGGCGCCCACCCGGAACGTGTGTACGGGTTTCATGAAGCGTTTGATCTCCTCACGCAGGGCATAATCGGTTTCGCCCTCATACACGCTGCCCCAGTCGTCGTAATAGTCGGGGTAGCTGATGTTCGACTTGCGGTAGTTGGCCAGCTCATACTCGGCATCGAGGGCCACGCGCGAGCCCACCGTCGTGGCCATGCTCACGCCCAAGCGCCACGGCGTGCGCACGTTATATTCGTTGCCCACGACGTCCACCGAGCCTTCCGTATAGGGCGCGTCGCCGTTTTGGAAGGGCGAATGCATGAACAGCGAGGCGTCGGCCGTCAGGCTGTAATAGGTGGGCGTGGCAAAGCTCAGGCCCACGCGGAAGGGCGAGCGGGCAAACGGGCGGACAATGAGGCCCAGCTTCACGTCGAAGCCGTTGCCCGTGAGCTGCTCGTAGTTTTGCATATAGTATTCGTACTGATTGCCGGCGCCGTCGGGCAAGAGCTCGCCGTAGTCGGTAAAGCTGTTCATCCGCACGTTGTAGAGCCCGAAGGTGAGGCCGGCATAGACGCGGTCTTTCACGTTGAAGGCCACGTTGAAGTCGTACTGCTGCACGCCGCCCCACTGCACACGGCGGTAGTTGTAGGCGTCGGCCTCACAGGGCGTATAATCGACCACGTTTCCCTGGGCGTCGTACGTGGGCAGGAGCATCTGCGTGTCGTAGCCCAGGCAGGTGAGCGGCGTGGTCATGGCGCGGTCTTCGTCATCGTAGAGGTCGAGCCAGTGGTCGGTATATGCCAGGTCCATCATCTGCATCGACTGCGAGAGGCCGCCCGTTGCGACGGCCCCCGTGCCGATGTAGTTTTTAAAGTTGCGGCTCTTGTGATAGTTGAAGCCAAAGTTGACAAACCTCAGGGCGCCGCCCCGCACCTTGGCGGCATAGACAAAGCCCATCTGGTCGAACGAGGGGCGGGCCTTGTTTACGTCGTGAAAGCTCTCGGCGTCGGGCTGCACGAGGGCCGAGGCCGACAGGGCCACGTCGCTGCTGCGGTAGAGGCCGATGCCGGCCGGGTTGGTGCCCATCACGGAGATGTCGGCTCCCAGGGCGCCCATGGCGCCGCCCATGCCCACGAAACGGGCCGTTCCGTTCAGGTCGTTGCCGGCAACGGCCTCCACCTTGTATATATCCTGCGCGTCGGCCGCAGTGGCCACGGCCATCAGGCCGGCCATCAGGATGCTTTTCGTTTTCATTGCGTGTTGCTTGTTTTAAGTGGTTCGGGAAAATGCGACCCGTGCCGCATGGCTGGCGCTT
>ENA-OOXJ01001823-OOXJ01001823.1-human-gut-metagenome-genome-assembly--contig:-NODE-1823-length-12300-cov-3.471213_pt1 | contig 12300 bp, 5 predicted proteins | sample MGYA00241587_ERZ501343 | MGnify/ENA primary metagenome ERZ501343 (study PRJEB25962, sample SAMEA2042918) | human gut metagenome | biome: human gut; feature: human-associated habitat; material: faeces... | reverse complement strand
CGACGTTTGTTCAAGTCACCGATAACGTCACCCATGTTCTCTTCCGGAGTTACAACTTCCAGCTTCATGATGGGCTCCATCAGCACGGGACCGGCCTTAGAACATGCGTTCTTGTAAGCCTGGATGGCGCAGATTTCAAATGACAACTGGTCTGAGTCTACCGGGTGGAAAGAACCGTCGAGCAGCGTAACCTTCATGCTGTCCATCGGGAAGCCTGCCAGCACACCATTCTTCATGGCTGTCTGGAAGCCCTTCTGTACAGAAGGAATGAATTCCTTGGGAATGTTACCGCCAGTTACCTCGTTGACAAACTGCAAGCCGCCTTCCTTGTAGTCTTCGTCTACCGGACCTACGTTCACGATGATGTCGGCAAACTTACCACGACCACCCGACTGCTTCTTGTAAACCTCGCGGAGGTTGACAGTCTTCGTAATGGCTTCCTTGTAGTTAACCTGAGGCTTACCCTGGTTACATTCAACCTTGAACTCACGTTTCAGACGGTCGATGATGATATCCAAGTGGAGCTCACCCATACCCGAGATAACTGTCTGACCGGTCTGTTCGTCGGTGCGTACAGTAAAGGTCGGGTCTTCTTCGGCCAACTTGGCCAGACCGTTGGACAACTTATCCATATCTTTCTGAGTCTTAGGCTCAACGGCGATACCGATAACGGGATCGGGGAAGTCCATAGACTCGAGTACAATCGGAGCTGTTTCATCGCAGAGCGTATCACCTGTACGAATATCCTTAAAGCCTACACCTGCACCAATATCACCGGCAGACACCACTTCTACGGGATTCTGCTTGTTAGAGTGCATCTGGAACAAACGAGAAACACGTTCTTTCTTGCCGGAACGGCTATTGTAAATATAAGAGCCTGCTTCTACCTTACCAGAATAAACACGGAAGAAAGTCAAACGACCAACATAGGGGTCGGTTGCAATCTTGAAGGCCAAAGCGGCAGTCTTTTCATCCTCATCCGGCTTACGGTCTTCTTCAGCACCGGTTTCAGGGTTCGTACCCACGATATTGGGAGTATCGAGCGGAGAAGGCAAGAAAGCGCACACATAGTCAAGCAATGTCTGAACACCCTTGTTTTTGAACGAAGAGCCACACAACATCGGAACGATATCCATCTTCAGGGTAGCTGCACGCAAACCACGCAAGATTTCTTCTTCGGTGATGGTATTGGGATCGTCAAAGAATTTCTCCATCAACGCATCGTCATATTCAGCTACTGTTTCCAGCATCTTACCACGCCATTCTTCGGCTTCAGCCTGAAGGTTGGCTGGAATTTCTTCTACGTCGTAGTCAGCACCCATCGTTTCATCGTGCCACAGAATAGCCTTCATCTTAATCAGATCGACTACACCTTTGAAGTTTTCTTCAGCACCAATAGGAATTACGACAGGACAGGGATTAGCACCCAATACATCCTTCATCTGACGAACCACTTCAAAGAAGTCGGCACCCGAACGGTCCATTTTGTTTACATAACCAATACGGGGAACGTTATATTTGTCAGCCTGACGCCATACGGTCTCAGATTGCGGTTCAACACCACCTACTGCACAGTAAGCAGCAACGGCACCGTCCAACACACGGAGCGAACGCTCTACTTCAGCAGTGAAGTCAACGTGTCCCGGAGTGTCAATCAGGTTGATTTTATATGTATTGCCTGCGTATTTCCAACGGGTGGTTGTAGCAGCCGAAGTAATTGTAATACCACGTTCTTGCTCTTGTTCCATCCAGTCCATTGTAGCAGCACCGTCGTGCACCTCACCAATTTTGTGAGTCAAACCAGTATAGAACAAGATACGCTCAGAGGTCGTTGTCTTTCCGGCATCGATATGAGCCATGATACCGATATTACGGGTCAAATGTAAGTCTTGCTTTGCCATTTTCTGAATCCTTATACTTTAATTAATTGTTTAGAAACGGAAGTGAGCAAATGCGCGGTTAGCTTCAGCCATTCTGTGCATATCTTCCTTACGCTTGAAAGCACCGCCCTGCTCGTTATAAGCGTCCATAATTTCGGCAGCCAGCTTATCAGCCATAGACTTACCACCACGCTTGCGGGCAAAAATAATCAGATTCTTCATCGAAATGGATTCCTTGCGATCGGGGCGAATTTCCGTAGGCACCTGGAAAGTAGCACCACCTACACGGCGAGACTTAACTTCAACTTGAGGAGTAACATTATCCAACGCTTTCTTCCAGATTTCGAGAGCAGACTTCTCTTCGTTCTGCATTTTATTTTTCACTGTTTCCAGTGCAGCATAGAAAATCTCATAAGAAGTGTTCTTCTTGCCGTCGTACATCAGATGATTAACGAACTTGGAAACTTTTACATCATTGAACACGGGATCCGGCAGGATAACGCGTTTTTTAGGTTTTGCTTTTCTCATTTTTCTAAATGATAATGTTTTTCGTTCTTGGTTGTTTACTTCTGTCTTCTTCAACTCCCCCTCCGGAGAATTTACTCAACCTTTAGCATCTTCCAAGTAAACTAAAAACTTAGTTATTACTTTTATTTTCCTTTTTGCTTACTGCTTATTTTTTCTTATTAGCGGGAGCAGCCTGACCCGGCTTCGGACGTTTAGCACCATATTTGGAACGTCTTTGTGTACGACCTGCGACGCCGGCAGTATCCAATGTACCACGAACGATGTGATAACGAACACCCGGAAGGTCTTTTACACGACCACCACGTACTAAAACGATTGAGTGTTCCTGCAAGTTGTGGCCTTCGCCCGGAATATAGGAGTTAACCTCCTTACCGTTAGTCAAACGCACACGAGCTACCTTACGCATAGCTGAATTCGGTTTTTTCGGAGTGGTTGTATACACTCTCACGCAAACGCCACGTCTTTGAGGACATGAATCCAAGGCAGGCGACTTGCTCTTGTCAACCAATACCTGGCGTCCTTTTCTTACTAATTGCTGAATTGTAGGCATTTTAATTGTTTTTAGTTATATATATTGTTGTATTTAAATTCTGAACTATACAGTTTTTCGGGGTGCAAAGATACGAATAAGTTTTGAATAATCAATGCACTACAATATTTTTTTTGAATTTAGCACATCCAACATCCGTTGGGGAGTTACGAGAGTGCTACAAACAGCAATTTTCTATTTTATATTTTTTTAAGCTTCGCCCTTCATATTAGACATAGGCGGAAAAGGACGGTCTTCGGGCATACGTATAGGGCCGAAAGTCTGCTCGTACTTATTCACATTTTCTTCTAGGGCACGCAACAGACGCTTGGCATGCTCGGGAGCAAGAACGATACGCGACTTAACACCAGCTTTGGGCATACCTGGCAAAACACGAACAAAGTCAACAATAAATTCCGAGCTGGAATGTGCAATGATGGCAAGATTAGCGTATATACCCTGAGCTACTTCCTCTTTCAGTTCAATCTGGAACTGTCCATTGTTGTTTTCTTGATTTTCCATATTTCTGTTCTTATAATACAATATACTTATTGAGCGCAAACCTACATAAAAATCAGCAATTAATAAATAAATACAGAGATATCTGAATTCTTTATCGAATAAAAAGTCCATATTCGAAATATGTATCACATAGAAAGGTAGAAACCGGATTAAAAACAGCCTATATTATAGGCCAGTGGTAGTAACAGGTCGGAAGCGTACTCGTAACCTGTTAGAAGCGCGCTTCTAACAGGTCGGAAGCAAACTTCTAACAGGTCAGAAGCAGACCTGCTCCAGAAGCCCTTCTGGAGGCGTTTTTGAAGTCGGTGGAAACGACTTGGTTGATGGCTGAAAACACAAAAAAAGAGGGCGATCTGTAATCGCCCTCTTCATTTATCAAGCTATCCCACTATTGGAATTATTCTTCTACTTTCTCATCAACGGCATAGTCGAGCACCGTTTTCTTGTTGGCAAGCATACGGTCGTATTCTTCTCTGGAGCCTACGATAATCTTCTCGAACTCGCGCTGTCCGGTACCGGCCGGAATCAGGTGTCCGCAGATTACGTTTTCCTTCATACCTTCCAGTTTGTCTACCTTTCCGTTGATGGCAGCCTCGTTGAGTACCTTTGTAGTTTCCTGGAAAGATGCAGCCGACATGAAGCTCGAAGTCTGCAAAGCAGCACGCGTAATACCCTGGAGAATCTGGGTTGAAGTTGCAGGAACAGCATCACGTACTTCTACAAGCTTCAGGTCACGACGTTTCAACATGGAGTTCTCGTCACGCAGCTTGCGGGCCGTTACAATCTGTCCCGGTTGCAAGGTTTGCGAATCTCCGGCATCTACTACCACTTTCTTACCCCAAATACGGTCGTTCTCTTCCATGAACTCCAACTTGTCAACAACCTGTTGCTCCAGGAAGCGGGTATCGCCCGGTTCATCGATTTCCACCTTACGCATCATCTGGCGAACGATAATTTCAAAGTGCTTGTCGTTAATCTTCACACCTTGCAGACGGTAAACGTCCTGAACTTCGTTCACGATATATTCCTGTACGGCCGTAGGACCTTTGATAGCCAAAATATCGGCCGGCGTAATGGCACCGTCGGACAACGGAGTACCGGCACGCACGTAGTCGTTCTCTTGTACCAGAATCTGCTTGGACAACGGAACGAGGTATTTCTTCACTTCACCGGTCTTCGATGTAACCACAATTTCACGATTACCACGTTTAACCTTGCCCATCGTAATCTCACCGTCGATTTCGGATACGACAGCCGGATTTGACGGGTTACGTGCTTCGAACAGCTCGGTAACACGGGGAAGACCACCGGTGATATCACCCGCCTTACCTACGGCACGCGGAATCTTCACGATAACTTCACCGGCTTTCACCTTCTGACCGTCTTCAACTACCACGTGGCCTCCCACCGGCAAGTTGTATGTACGAATCAGTTCGCCATCCTCGGTCATAATATGAGCGGTAGGAACCTTGGTCTTATCCTTCGACTCGATGATGATGATTTCGCGCAAACCGGTCGATTCATCCGACTCAACCTTGTAAGTTACGTTCTCAATCACATCCTCAAACTCAATCTTACCGGTAGCTTCGGTAATGATAACGGCGTTGAACGGGTCCCAACGGGCAATCAGCTTACCTTTCTCTACGACTTCGCCATCAGCAGCATACAACGTAGAACCGTAAGGAACATTGTGTGTAGACAGAACGATATCGGTATTCACATCCACAAAACGCAACTCTGCCAGACGGCCTACCACTACCTTGGCGGGTTCGCCGGCTTCGTCAATCACGTCTACCGTACGAAGTTCTTCAAATTCCAGACGGGCATTGTTCTTGGCGACAATACTTGCGTTGGCCGCAATGTTGGCAGCCGTACCACCGGCGTGGAAGGTACGCAATGTCAACTGTGTACCCGGCTCGCCGATAGACTGGGCAGCAATTACGCCGACAGCCTCGCCTTTCTGAACCATGCGGCTCGTTGCCAGGTTGCGTCCGTAACATTTGGCGCAAACTCCTTTCTTCGATTCGCAAGTCAATACGGAACGGATTTCAACGCTTTCAATCGGAGAATCCTCAATCTTCTGTGCAATCTCTTCCGTGATTTCCTCACCACCGGCAACCAACAGCTCTCCGGTTGTGGGGTGAACAATATCGTGTACGGATACACGTCCCAGGATACGTTCGTACAGCGTGGCAATGGTTTCATCATTATTCTTCAACGCTGTGCAAACAAGTCCGCGGAGTGTACCACAGTCTTCTTCATTGATAATCACATCGTGCGATACGTCAACCAAACGACGGGTCAAGTATCCGGCATCGGCCGTCTTCAAAGCGGTATCGGCCAAACCTTTACGGGCACCGTGGGTAGAGATAAAGTACTCGAGCACGGACAAACCTTCCTTAAAGTTCGAAAGAATCGGGTTTTCAATGATCTGACCACCTTCGGCACCGGCTTTCTGCGGCTTGGCCATCAAACCACGCATACCGGAGAGCTGACGGATCTGCTCCTTCGAACCACGGGCACCGGAATCCAGCATCATGTAAACGGAGTTGAAACCCTGGTCATCAGATGAAATGGTTTTCATCAAGATGTTGGACAATTCGGAGTTGACGTGTGTCCAGATATCAATTACCTGATTGTAACGTTCGTTGTTGGTAATGATACCCATATTATAGTTGTTGATAACCTGTTCTACTTCTTCGTAGCCCTTCTGTACCAGTGCCTCCTTCTCTTCGGGGATAATGATATCGCCCAAGTTGAAGGACAGACCTCCCTTGAAGGCCATGTAGTAACCCAAGTTCTTGATACCGTCAAGGAAGTCAGCAGCCTTGGACACACCACACACCTTAATAACGTGGCTGATGATGTCGCGCAATGACTTCTTAGAAATAATGGTATTGATGTATCCGGCTTCGGGCGGTACAATCTCGTTGACAATGACACGTCCTACAGAAGTATCGTGCATCATCTTCTTGACAATGTTACCGTTCTCGTCTACATCGTCCACGATAACACTGATAGGAGCGTGGATGTCGCACTTGCCTTCGTTATAGGCAATCAGGGCTTCTTCAGGACCATAGAAAGTCAGGCCCTCACCCTTAGCACCCTTACGCAGCTTGGTGATGTAGTACAGACCAAGCACCATATCCTGTGCAGGCACAGTGATAGGCGCACCGTTGGCCGGGTTCAAAATATTGTGTGACTGGAGCATCAACAGCTGTGCCTCCAGAATAGCTTCGTTGCTCAACGGAAGGTGGACAGCCATCTGGTCACCGTCGAAGTCGGCGTTGAAGGCCGTACATGCCAACGGGTGCAGCTGGATAGCCTTTCCTTCGATCATCTTGGGCTGGAAGGCCTGGATACCCAAGCGGTGCAGTGTCGGGGCACGGTTCAGCAGAACTGGATGTCCCTTCATGACATGCTCCAAGATATCCCAGATAACGGGTTCCTTGCGGTCTACAATCTTCTTGGCACTCTTCACCGTCTTCACAATGCCGCGCTCAATGAGCTTACGGATAATAAACGGCTTGTAAAGCTCAGCGGCCATCAGTTTGGGAATACCGCACTCGCCCATACGCAGTTCGGGACCAACGACGATAACCGAACGGGCAGAATAGTCAACACGCTTACCCAACAAGTTCTGACGGAAACGTCCCTGCTTACCCTTCAAACTGTCGGAGAGAGATTTCAACGGACGGTTGGCATCAGTCTTCACAGCGCTGGACTTGCGAGAATTGTCAAACAGTGAGTCGACTGCTTCCTGCAACATACGCTTCTCGTTACGAAGAATGACTTCAGGAGCCTTTATTTCAATCAATCTCTTCAGACGGTTGTTACGAATGATAACACGACGATAGAGATCGTTTAAGTCGGACGTAGCGAAACGACCACCATCCAGCGGAACTAACGGACGCAGTTCTGGTGGAATAACCGGTACGATACGGACAATCATCCACTCGGGCTTGTTGCGGCCGCGAGAAGCACGGAACGACTCAACAACCTGCAGACGCTTCAGAGCCTCGTTCTTGCGCTGCTGTGAAGCGTCGTTGTTGGCGCGATGGCGGAGTTCGTAGGACAAAGCATCCAAGTCCAGATGAGTCAACAGGTCGTAAATGGCCTCTGCACCCATCTTTGCAATAAACTTATTGGGGTCAGAATCTTCAAGGAACTGATTTTCCTTAGGAAGCTTGTCCAACAAATCAAGATATTCGCCCTCTTCCAAAAGGTCATACTGAGCTACTTCGTCGGCCAATACACCGGGCTGAATAACGACGTAACGCTCATAATAGATGATGGCATCCAGTTTCTTAGTCGGCAGACCCAACAGATAACCAATCTTGTTGGGTAAAGAGCGGAAATACCAGATATGAGCCACGGGCACAACCAACTGGATGTGTCCCATACGCTCACGGCGCACCTTCTTCTCGGTTACCTCCACACCACAACGGTCGCAGACGATACCTTTGTAACGGATGCGCTTATACTTACCGCAGTGGCACTCATAGTCCTTGATAGGACCGAAGATGCGCTCGCAAAACAAACCGTCACGCTCGGGTTTATAAGTACGGTAATTGATGGTTTCAGGCTTTAAAACTTCACCACTCGAATTCTCAAGGATTTCTTCAGGTGAAGCCAAACCGATAGAGATTTTCGAGAAATTACTCTTTATCTTATTATCTTTTCTAAAAGCCATACTTTATATTGTAATTGATAATTGACAATGGATGATTGAAAAATTACTCTAAGTTGATGCTCAATCCGAGTCCGCGCAACTCATGCAGCAACACGTTCAATGACTCAGGAATACCCGGAGTAGGCATCGGCTCACCTTTGACGATGGCTTCGTATGCCTTCGAACGTCCAACTACATCATCAGACTTGATTGTCAGAATTTCCTGCAGGATGTGTGCTGCACCGAATGCTTCGAGTGCCCAAACCTCCATTTCTCCGAAACGCTGTCCACCGAACTGTGCTTTACCACCCAACGGCTGTTGTGTAATAAGTGAGTACGGACCGATAGAACGGGCATGCATCTTGTCTTCAACCATGTGACCCAGTTTCAGCATGTAGGTCACACCCACAGTAGCTTGCTGCTCGAACGCCTCTCCCGTACCACCATCGTACAGCGTAGTCTTGCCATAACGAGGCAAACCTGCTTTATCAGTCCATGTGTTCAAGTCGTCCAACGTAGCTCCATCAAAGATAGGAGTAGCAAACTTAACGCCCAACTTCTTTCCTGCACTTCCCAATACGGCTTCAAAGATCTGACCAATGTTCATACGAGAAGGCACACCCAACGGATTCAACACAATGTCAACCGGAGTTCCGTCAGCCAAGAACGGCATGTCTTCCTGACGCACTACGCGGGAAACAATACCCTTGTTACCGTGACGTCCGGCCATCTTGTCACCGACACCGATCTTACGCTTCTTGGCAATGTAAACTTTAGCCATCTGAATGATACCGGCAGGCAGTTCGTCGCCAATGGTAATGGCAAATTTCTTACGTTTCAGTTCGGCATCCAATTCTTTGTACTTCTTGATGAAGTTCATCACCAAAGCACGGATCAACGTGTTGGCATGTTCATCCTTCGTCCAGCCGCTCAATTGGATAGCAGTGAAGTCCAAATCGCTAAAATCGGAAGCATGGAAACGGGCACCCTTAGAAATAACATCGGTTCCCATATAATCCTTCACGCCTTCAGAAGTCAAGCCATCAGTCAACTTCAAAAGTTTATCAATCAAGATCTTACGTAAATCGGCTACTTTACCTTCAAATTCCTCATCAATCTTTGGCAACAGAGCTTTGTCGGCCAGTTTAGAACTACGAGTCTTTATGACACGTGAGAACAAACGTTTGCCGATAACCACACCTTTCAACGAAGGTGATGCCTTCAAAGAAGCATCTTTTACATCACCCGCTTTATCGCCGAAGATAGCACGAAGCAATTTCTCCTCAGGAGAAGGATCGGACTCACCCTTCGGTGTAATCTTACCGATCAGGATGTCACCCGGCTCAATACGGGCACCAACACGCACGATACCGTTCTCGTCCAAGTCTTTGGTAGCTTCTTCACTTACGTTAGGAATATCAGAGGTCAACTCTTCCATACCACGTTTCGTTTCACGTACTTCCAACGAATACTCTTCTACGTGTACAGAAGTAAGCAAGTCTTCGCGAACAACACGTTCGTTCAGCACGATGGCATCCTCGTAGTTATATCCCTTCCAAGGCATATAGGCAACTAACAGGTTCTTACCCAATGCTAATTCGCCGTCTTCAGTCGAATAACCCTCAGTAAGGATCTGACCCTTCGTCACACGCTGTCCTTTCACACAGATCGGGCGGAGGTCAATGGTCATATTCTGGTTCGTACGACGCCACTTCGGAATGCGATATTCTTTCAACGCCGATTCGAAACTTACAAATTCTTCATCTTCCGTGCGGTCATAAAGAATACGGATGGTCGTAGCATCCACAAAATCTACTACACCTTCACCTTCGGCCGTAATCTGCGTACGCGAATCGCGAGCCAACTGACGTTCAATACCAGTTCCAACAATCGGCGCCTCGCTACGCAACAAAGGTACTGCCTGGCGCATCATGTTCGATCCCATCAACGCACGATTGGCGTCATCGTGTTCCAAGAACGGAATCAAAGAAGCGGCAATAGAAGCAATCTGCTGCGGAGAAACGTCCATCAGCTCGACTTCATTGGGAGCTACAACAGGATAATCTGCATCCTGACGTGATTTTACTTTATCACGGATAAAGGTTCCGTCGTCATTCAAAGGAGCATTACCCTGCGCAATAATCTTGCCTTCCTCTTCTTCGGCGCTCAGATAAACCAATCCTTCGGGAGAAAGATCAACCTTACCGTTTTCTACCTTACGATAAGGGGTCTCGATAAATCCAAGATCATTGATCTTAGCGAACACACAGAGAGAAGAAATCAAACCGATGTTCGGACCTTCAGGAGTCTCGATAGGACAAAGACGTCCATAGTGAGTATAGTGTACGTCGCGCACTTCGAAACCAGCACGTTCGCGTGACAAACCGCCAGGACCTAAGGCAGACATACGACGCTTATGAGTAATTTCAGCCAATGGATTCGTCTGGTCCATGAATTGAGACAAAGCGTTGGTACCAAAGAACGAATTGATGACTGAAGATATAGTCTTGGCATTAATCAAGTCGATCGGTGTGAACACTTCATTGTCACGCACATTCATTCGCTCACGGATGGTACGAGACATACGGGCCAAACCGATAGCAAACTGATTGGACAGCTGCTCACCGACAGTACGTACACGACGGTTGCTCAAGTGGTCGATATCGTCGACGTCTGCCTTCGAATTGATCAATTCAATCAGATACTTGATAATCTCAATAATATCTTCCTTCGTCAGGACACGTACATCCATATCGGTCGTCAAGTTCAACTTCTTGTTGATACGATAACGTCCCACATCACCTAAATCATATCTCTTTTCAGAGAAGAACAAATTGTTGATGACTTCACGTGCGCTGGCATCATCTGCAGGATCCGCATTACGCAACTGACGGTAAATGTAAAGCACAGCTTCCTTTTCCGAGTTACTGGGGTCTTTCTGCAGTGTATTATATATGATAGAGTAGTCAGACTGGTTCGGTTCTTCCTTATGAACAAGAATATTCTGAACGCCTGACTCTAGAATGATATCTACATGTTCCGGTTCAATCACAGTTTCACGGTCGATAACAACTTCATTACGTTCAATAGAAACTACTTCACCGGTATCTTCATCTACAAAGTCCTCAATCCATGTTTTCAAAACACGGGCAGCCAATTTACGACCAACAATCTTCTTCAGATTGGCTTTATTCACCTTAACGTCTTCTGCCAAATTGAAGATTTCAAGAATATCCTTATCATTCTCAAAACCGATAGCTCTCAGCAACGTTGTAACGGGCAATTTCTTCTTACGGTCGATGTAGGCATACATGACATTGTTGATGTCCGTAGCAAATTCAATCCAGGATCCCTTGAAGGGGATGATACGAGCTGAATACAACTTCGTACCATTGGCATGTACACTCTGACCGAAGAATACGCCCGGCGAACGATGCAATTGGGATACAACGACACGCTCGGCTCCGTTGATGACAAACGTAGCTTTATCTGTCATGTAAGGAATAGGTCCAAGGAAAACGTCCTGAATGACCGTATCAAAGTCCTCATGATCAGGGTCGGTACAATACAATTTCAATTTTGCCTTTAACGGCACACTATAAGTAAGCCCTCGCTCTATACATTCATCGATGGTATAACGCGGCGGATCAATATAGTAGTCCAGAAATTCAAGAACAAAATTGTTTCTTGTATCGGCAATAGGGAAGTTTTCAGCAAATACTTTATACAATCCCTCGTTCTTACGTTTCTCGGGAGGAGTATCCAGTTGTAGAAAGTCTTGGAATGACTTCAATTGTACTTCCAGAAAATCCGGATATGCAAGCGGATTCTTAGTCGAAGCAAAATTAACTCTTTGATTTACAGTATTTGAAGACATCTGGTAATGGATTTGTAGAAGTGAAATTTAAATATATACACAAAAAGGTTAAGAACCCTTTTCACGAAGGGTTCCTAACCGACTTACCTGATTTACAGGCTAATGTTATTTAAGTTCAACTTCAGCTCCAGCTTCTTCCAATGTTTTCTTCAGTGATTCTGCTTCGTCCTTAGCCAAACCTTCTTTTACTACGCTAGGAGCACCGTCTACCATGTCCTTAGCTTCCTTCAGACCAAGACCACAAGCTTCCTTAACGGCCTTAACTACTTGAAGTTTAGCTGCACCAGCGCTC
>ENA-OOXJ01001821-OOXJ01001821.1-human-gut-metagenome-genome-assembly--contig:-NODE-1821-length-12303-cov-4.665088_pt1 | contig 12303 bp, 13 predicted proteins | sample MGYA00241587_ERZ501343 | MGnify/ENA primary metagenome ERZ501343 (study PRJEB25962, sample SAMEA2042918) | human gut metagenome | biome: human gut; feature: human-associated habitat; material: faeces... | reverse complement strand
ACGAAGCGTAGGTGAAATATCGGTGGTTCCCGGCGTAACCCATCAGCCGGGAAAGATCAGACTGTTTTTTCAATTAAATCACATCCTCATTTGAAAAACGGTATGCGCACCCGCTTGATCCAAACGGGTGCGCAAAGAGCAATTATTCTGCATTCGACAGATTTTCTGTGACGAACAGCTCAATGACATTTTCCATGGTCGCCTGATCATAGTTCTCCGCGATGGCTGCTGCGTTCCAGTAGGCGTAATTGCCCTCGAACCAGCTTTGCAGATCACTTAGATCCTCTGCATAACGGAATTCCAGATGATAGGTGGTTTCCATGGTGTCGGGCGAGAACGCAAAATAGGTAAACTCGCCGGAATCTTCATCCTCGCTCTGATAGAAGATAAAGCCGTTTTCGTTTTCCTCGTCCAGCAGCTTGTAGGTGTGGGAGAAAACCTCCTGTCCCTGCGCGTCCAGGCCGGTGATCGTGTGACCGTCCATCACGAACTTGTCGATGCCGCCAAGAAAATAGCAGTTGAACGCCATGCTGTCCGGATCTGCCTCGTATTTTTCCGCCGCTTCCGGACCGTAAGGCTCCGCCATGCACATCCCCAGCAGCAGATCCGTGGTGGCCTCCGCGTTCTCCGCGCCTACCAGCGGCGCGGTGGCATCGATCCAGATATTCCGATACTCGGACTTTGACAGCTCCGGAAACAGCTCCACATAAGTGCCGCCGATGCCGGTCAGATAATCGTCGGTCGTCGTGCTCTGGTCAGCCGCCGGCGGCGTCTGTTCATCTGTTTTCGTCTGGCCGCAGCCGGCAGCCGACAGCAGGCAGATCACGCAAAGCACAAAAGCAGCAAATTTCTTTTTCATACAGTACCTCCTGAAGTTCTTTGGTTAGCGTCCTCTAACCACCGGATATTCTAACATGCTTTGTGCTTTCAAACTACTCCGTTTTGTTTCCTATACTCCGTTTTGCCGTTTGTTTTTTGTCGGCACGATAGCGGGACGGCGTCTTCCCGTACCGCTTTTTAAAGCTCTCCGAAAATTTGCTGACGTTGTCATATCCTGCGTGCTGGGCGATCTGCGTCACGGATTTTGTGCTCCGAACCAGCTCCACCGCCGCCTGCTCCAGACGGTATTCCTTGATGTAATGGTAGACAGGCATACCATAGGTCTGCTTGAACAGCTTTTGCAGGTGCGACACGGAAATCGCGTGCTCTGCCGCCAGCTGGGCAAGGGATACATATCCCTCCCGGTTCGTCAGCAGATGATCCCGGAGATGGTGTGCCAGTGCCGTCTGCTCGGCAGAGCAATACGGATCCGCAGCACGTTCCTGCGGAATGCGGCCCAGCAGCAGCATCAGCTCCAGAACCTTCAGCTGCAAAAAGCCGCGCTCTGCGTAGGAGGCGCTTTCATAAAGCTCACGGAATACATGCTCGCAGCGCGGACCGGCGGGGCCGACCATATACCACTTGCTGCCCAGAAGATTCTGCTTGAGCGCGGTAAAGTCTATGGGAAATGCCGGAGCATTCAGACGTATCCAGTGTCCTGCGGCTGCGGGGTCGATTTCGAGACAAAGGCCCTCGTAATAGCCAAGCGGAAAGTGTGACTCCGACTTTGTCCCGTGCAGCCCATCGTAGCAGCTGATCGCCATGTCTCCCGGTTTCAGCAGAACATGACTGCGCATGGAAAAGCTGGTTTCGAAGCGTCCGTTGATGCAGAAGTTGACTTCCAGCACGCCGACCTGTGTGCGGATCTCCGTATACGATCCCATTTCCAGCTGCATCAGCATCACGCTCACGCCGTCAAAGATCCGAAAACAGTGAATTTCTCCGTTTCCGTCGGCGTTTTCAAAGCCGCCTGTCTGACCGATCGGGCAGGAACCGATATTGGTTTCGTCATGGTAAGTAATGTGAACGATGGTCAACACCGCCTTTCTCCAATGGAATGCCATGCGCCTGTGCCGATGCCGGCGTTTACTCCGTGCTCGTCCATGCGTGGATGGCTGCGCTCACGCGGCGGTCAATATCCTGGCGTGTCTGTCTGCACGCTTCCGGAAACTGCTTTGCTGCCTGAAATGCCAGACGGACGAAGAGGCCTGCTCCCACAGGCAGCATGATTTTCAGCATCCCCTCCGGAAAGACAAAGTGGGTGCCGTGAGCATAAACCATTGTTTCAATCTCGCATTCATGCGGCTTTTCCGCAAGGCGCTTTTCCATACGGCGGATATACTTTGCGGTATCCCACAGCGCATCGTCCTCCGCGCCGATCAGCAGCAGCTTTCCCCGGATGTTTTCAACAGGAATATATTCTTCCGGCTCGATCGGGTGCACCGCCTCGGAATCATCAAACAGCTTGCGGGAGTTGACCATATCGCCGGTGCGCTTGCTCTCGGCGGCGACGCAGTGCCAATAATCGGGATGCTGATAGCAAAACGGCATATAGGGCAGCGGCTTGCCCCGGTAGGAGAACAGCGACTCGCCCTCGACCGGCCATTCCTTGCAGCCGTCCCTTTTGCCCTGCTGAAAGCCCTGCCACACAAAGTCGCTTGGTGTCAGGGCAATGGTCAGGGTAACATCCGGGAACATGGCAGCCGCTGTCAGCGTGAGCGTTCCCGTAGTCGATGCACCGGCAATGCCAATTTTATGGTTGCCGTTGGCTTTCAGCCACGAAATGGCCGTCTCCACGCGCTCCAGCGGATAATTGTGATGGCCGTAATCCTTTTCCGCAGGCGACATGGTGAGAACGTTTACGCCCTGTCCGCAGAGCCATTTCACGGCAGAGCGCGCAAGCCGATCCTCCGGATCGTCACCAATCATCGCAATGACCGCGCAGTCCGATCCGCCGGCACACGCCCAGTACGCGCCGTAAAAGCCGGCGGTCTCCACATCAAAGTGCAGGTGCTTCATTGTTTCCCTCTAAATTTGATTTTTACGATCTGCATTCTCATCATCCCATCGCCGACCCGGGCAAGGAAGCGGAAAAAGCCGCTGACTGACGGGCCTTTCAGATCGTTGTAGCCCAGCATATAGCCCCGGCTGGAGACCCGCAAACTGCTGTCCCACGCGCCGATCTCGCTTTTCGCGTCCGAAACGGCAAAGTATGCGCCCACATCCTTAATCTCGGCATCCTTCAGCCATGTTTTCAGCATCAGCTTGACTGCCTTCTCATTGGCGGCATCGAACACCAGCACAGCGCCCGGAAAAGCGTCTGCCATAGCACGTACCAGTGTTTTTACCTGCTCCTTTAGGAAATAGTAGAACACTCCCGCCGCAAAGAAGACCGCGCCGCCGGAGGCGTCGATTCTTTCAAACCACGATGTATCGTTGAGGTCGCAGGGGATATTTTCCTCCCGCTCCCTGGCAGGGAGCAGCTCGTTGCGCACAGCAATGACGTCCGGAAAGTCCAGATTGTAGAGCTTGCACTTACCGTTATCGCAAGCCCGACCTGTGCTGTCCAACCCGCAGCCGAGATTCACCACCGCCGCATTGGGATGACTTTTCAGATACTCCCGCACCTCGAAGGCAAGGTCGTTCTGCCGCATGGCGACCTCAAGAAAGCCGAAGCGCTGCATCGAATTGCGGGATTTTTTCTCCAAGGCGGAAAAATCATAGTCGACCGCGTTTACCAGCCGCCGCGCCGCCTCATCTCGGTACAAACTGGGGTACAGCTCGGAGCACATTTTCCGTGCGTACAGCGGAATGATCAGCGTCTCCTGCACCGTGTTCTTTTCAATTTTATAGCGCACAGTCATCCTCCTTTATCGCCCAACAGCCTGAAGATACCCGGCCCTCGCCACTTCCTCCGTATCGTCTGATTCATCGTAGGCGTCATAAGGCGCGGTGGGGTCGGGAACCCGCTTTCGGAACGGTGAGCAAAGCTTGTCCTTATGGGCAAAGGCGAACTCGAAGTTGTCCGTCCAGCCGGTGTGACCGGTGAGAAACAGCGGATGCAGGTCACGGCTTTGCAGCTTCTGCTCCAGCGCCGCCAGCGACTTTACCGCCAGTTTGTTGCTTTCTGCCAGAGAGGAAATGAAGCTGTAGCCGCCGTCCGCGCCGAACCAGAGAGTGTCGCCGGTGAAGAGATATTTGTCGTCAATGAGATAGGCCATATGTCCCCATGTATGGCCGGGGACAAGGAAGCACTCAATTTTGATGCCGTCGATATCAAGTATTTGACCATCTGTGAGCAGCACTTTTTCGTTATGGATGGTCACCTGCGGCAGCTTGTAGAGGTGATAAATGACCTTGCGGCGCACCTCACCGGTGAGATAGCGATTTTCAATCTCGCTGATATAGAGCTTTGCGCTCCGGAACAAACCGGGGCTGTCTGCTTCCACCGCACCTACATGGTCGGTGTCCTGATGAGTGATGAGGATGTGCCGGATGGACTGTGGGTCGATGCCCAGCCAGTCCATTTTTTTTGCCAGCCGGTCGTAGTTATACCCGGCATCGATCATGATGGTGGTGTCGCCCTTGCGGTAGAAGAAAATGTTCGCCACCCACTCCCGCACGCAGGCCACGCGCTCATCCACCCAGCCAGTGTTCAGCGGCTTGAATATTTCCTTGCCGCGGTACATCTTGCTCATTTCTCTTTTCTGAAATTCGGTCGCTTTCTTTGACATCGGTATTTCCTCCTTACAGCAGCAGCCCGAGTCCCGCAAGGAACAGGGAAATCGCGGCCATTCCCACGGTTCCGAACAGCCATTTCTTTTGCTTATCGGCTTTTGAGATATACGGCATCAGATCCTCTGTCCCCGGGATCACCCATGCCCCTGTGTGTCTGACCCAGTAGCCGTCAATGCCAAGCCGGTCGATGAGATTCATCACAGACAGGATTACAAAGCACTGCCAGAAGCCGCCCCAAAATGTCTGCGCACCGTTGATGGCATACACGCAAAGAAGCACATAAAAAAGGTAGATTGGAATGCAGATTGCCTTGAAGCGCAGCGCGTTCCGTTTGATCTTCTCCCTTGTGGTCAGCCCCAGTGCGATGCATCGCTCCTGCACCTTTTCGTCATACAAATGCGCCATGCCGACAGCGCCCTTGTGGATGCCGACAGCGCACACCAAGACCAGCAGCGCCCCCAGCCCCAGTCCTTCCAGAATCGTTTGCAGCAGCATTCCTTATTCCTCCCGCTTCTGTCCTGTCACGCAGAGCCAGCCCATTTTGTTTTTATGGATTTGAACATTGCAGAATCCAGCGTTTTCCAGAAACGTTTTTAGCTCATCGCCGCTGTATATGGTCATGCCGCCGATGATCTCCGTCCACTTTTCGTCCCTGTCCGAGTCGCCGTTGCTCTCGTTGCAGATGAGAAATGTCGCACCGGGCTTCAGCACTCGATAAACCTCCCGGAAGCATCGGGGCAGGTCAGGCCAAAAATAGACGGTTTCAAAGGCCGTGACCGCGTCGAACCAGTTGTCCGCAAACATCATATCCGCCACGCTGCCTTGCAGAACGGCGCAGCGACCCTCCGCGATGGCGGTCTCGTTGACCTTTTTCGACTTCTCCACGCTGACGGGCGAATAGTCGATGCCCTTCACGATACTCTGCGGGCATTTTTTCAGCAGCCTTTTCATGTTCGCACCACCACCGCAGCCGCAGTCCAGCACCTTGGCATCCGGCGCAGCATTCAGAAATTGAAGCCCCCAGCGCGCCACAGGGCTGTGACCCAAATTCATCATGGCGACCATGAGCTTCCCGCCGAGGCCCACAGGTTTGCGGGTGTTTTCAAAGAATGACATCTTCTACAACTCCTTTTCCAGAACGATGATCTTATTGGAAATATTCCGCACGGCGGGCAGCCTGTCCAGCAGCTTGTAAACTGGCGCAAATGCCGCCATGCCCTCGGTTAAGCTGTGTTCCTCCACAAACCGAAAATCCGGCAGCAGTTCGGCAAGTGCTTTCCCATTCTTGATTCCCCAGTTGAATTTTGCGTTGCTTGCGTCAATGGATTTCTCCTTGAAGTGCCGCACCATCGCAGGATTCATCGTTTCCACAAATACGGTTGCTTTGGAAAAACGGCTGGAAATCACCGTGAAAATTTGCTGCACATCTTTTGCGTTCAGGTACATGGTCAGTCCCTCGATGACGATCAGCACCGGCGCATTCTGCTCGCTGATTTCGCCGCCCCAATCATCCATGGCAGACATGGCGATCTGCGAAACCGCACCGCTCTCCGGCAGGAGCTTCTCCCGCACGGCCATCGTTTCCGGCAGGTCGAGGTTATACCAATGTGCGTACCCCGACATCCGGTAGCATCGGGTATCCAGCCCGCAGGCGATGTTGACCACCACCGCGCCGGGGTGCGCCCCAAGCCACGCTTTTGTCAGCCGGTCCAGCACGATGGTGCGGGCAATGACGCCGCTGTGCATGGCTGTGTCCTTGTCGGCAAGGGAAAAATCGTAGTCCAGTTTCTCGATGATTTCTTCCGCTTTTGCATCGTGAATCGCGCCGCGCCCCCGGCTCTCCTTCGCCCTGGCATAAACGGTCTGCAGCATGGTCTCCGGCACGCCGGAGAGTTTGATCTTTTCTCTCATATCATCTTTCCTCCGCTTGCATAGTCAGAAATTTTTCCGCATACCGGCAGAATTTTTCCGGGTGTACCATCACCAGCTCCGCATGGGCCATCTTGGGGATGCCATGGATGCGCGCCTTAGGAAAATAGCGCTTGATGAATTGAATGTCGCGCCTGCGGTCCCTCTTTTCGTCATCGCCGTACCAGTAGGTGAGCTTCGTGCCGGGTTTTGCGGGGCACTTCGGAAGCGCGTAGTTGTTGGCGGACCAGAATATATTGCGGATCGTCCGATCGGAAAAGGTTTTGAGATAGGCTTCCATGGCATCGTACTCCTTTTTGGGGTCGTGCCCTGCAGGGGTAAACCGTTCCGGCGGAAAGGCCGCTTCCAGAATTTTTCGGCTGTTTGCCGCCATTTTGAAGGACAGCACATCCCGAGCCAGCAGCAGCTTTCGCACTAAGAAGGGCAGCTGATAGGGCGTGATCCCGCCGTCGATGATGGCCCGGTCGATGGGTATTTTCCCCAATGCCAGCATACGCGTCAGGCACGCGCCGCCCATGGAGCACCCATAGGCCCCGTCCAGACGGGAGACGCTGCGGCTCTTCAAATAGGAGATCACCTCGTCCACGGTCTGCTCGACTGAGGTGAAATCCCCGGGATACTCCGGCTGATGGCCGTCATACACCACCTGAAAAACATGCCATCTCTGAGAAAGCAGCGTGATCGTGTCGGCAAAAGCCCATACAGGCTCTGCCGTGCAGGGGAAAAACAGCAGCGTCCGCTCCTGCGCCTGCCCGTGTTCCAATATCTGCATGGTTCACCCCTCCGATTTCACGCACTCTGCGTAGGTCAGCGGGAAGGAGGCTTTCAGCACGGTGCTTTTCCGCACCGTCCAGCCGTTTTCCCGCAGGAACGAAAGGTAATCTGCACTCGTCCATTTGCTGTGCAGCGGAAAGCCCGCCAGCTTCATGAAAAATGCTTCGACCTTTCCAAAGAAAGCGTTATCTGCGTGGGTAAAGGTCGGCGCAACCAACACGCCGTCGTCTTTCAGCACCCGGCGAATTTCGGAGAGAGCCTTCTCCGGCTCCGGCACGATATGCAGCGCATTGGCCACGATGACCACGTCAAAGCTTTCGTCGGCATAAGGCAGGTGGAACATATCCTGCACGGAGAAATGCAGCTTGGCGGATCGGTTGTCCCGCTTCGCTTCTGCGATCATCTCCGGCGAAGCGTCTGTGGCCTCAATATGAGCGGCACTGTTTACAATGTTTTTGGCGATCACTCCCGTGCCTGTGGCCAGCTCCAGCACGGTTTTGTGCCGCACCACGGGGCGCAGCAGCTCGTACATCTGCTCATAAGCTGCGGCGTCCTTTCGCATGAAGCGGTCGTACCGTCCGGCGTTTTTATCCCAGAAATTTTTTTGCTTTTCCATTGTCCTGTCCTCACAGCAAGATGTTAAATCCCTCTAACTCATATGGATGGCGCAAACGGGTTAGAGCAGGCTAACCCGCGTTCTTTTGAAAAGCCGCATCGCTGCGGCCTTTCCGCTTATGCAAATAATTCCCGGCAAGCCCCGCGCACCAGCGTTTCCAGCACCTGCGGGTAAAGCGCCCCGATCTGCTCCTGATGGGAGACGGTCAAAATCAAGCCCCGCACCGTGGCGGCGGCCAGCGCCATGCCGCCCTTGGGCTGCAAGCCGCCCAATTCCAGCAGGGTACGGATGTGTGTCTCGTCATCGTGGTAGTGGGCGGTTTTCACTTCCTCCGGCAGCCGGTGCAGAAGAAAATCTGCGTCATTTTCGATGAACACAAAAGCTTTTGTCTTGGAGAGCCAACGGCAGGCAGCCAGGATCGCCGTTGCCGCGCGGTCGGCAGGAAGCAGGGTTGCGTTCTCCTGCAAGGACTTCTGCGCTGCCGCGAAGCACTCGGTATGGATGTCCTCTAGTACAGCGAAAAACAGCAGCTCCTTGGATTCAAAGAATTTGTAAAATGACCCCTTGGAAATCCCAACGGCCTCCGTCAGCTGCTCTACAGCGGTTTTCCGCATCCCGATGGTAATGCCGCAGCGTCGGGCTGCTCGGATCAGGTCATTGCGGATTTGTTCATTCTGCTCGTCTGTAAAAGCCACTGCGCACGCTCCTTGGATTTATGACCACATTTATCATTTTAGTCAAATTGTAGCACGATCCGAAGATGTTGTCAACGGCGTCGTTTTGCTTTCCATCATGATCAAATCAGATCCAGCCTTTCCATCTCAAACGGCACAACCACGGATTTCAGCAATCTCGCCTTCGGCAATGCTGTGGTTGCGCTGGGCAATGGTCAGCAGTTCATCCGCAGATACGCTTTCATCCTTGTATCCGCTTTGGACGGCAAACTCGGAAATGACTTCTGCGCGGTTTTTGCCGAATTGTTATAGATCGCGCCAATCTGCCGCATGTGCCGATACTCCGCAAGGCTGGCAAAGGAACCGGCTTCGACCATCATGCGGCAGAACAGCAGCCCGTCCAGGACATAGTGTTTCGCGTATTTCAGGAACTCCGTTTTCTGCTCCGGGTCGAACCTCGGCAGACAGTACAGCAGCATTATGATAAGTTGAGAGATATTTCCGAAAGCTTTCAGAATGCAATCGAACTGAATCAGGAAATTAAAAGCTATGGGTTGAAAGAAAAAGTAGAAGCTCAAATGGACCAGCAGTTGGATGAGTCAGAAAATCTTCAATGGAAAGCTCAGATCATCCAGACGATTCCTGTTACAATCGGCCAGACTTTATCTATTCTTCCTATTGGAATCACGGCGACTGTTGGCCTTTCAATGCTCGCCTCCGGTCAGGTAAGTATCCTGATTCTTCTGGGCTATATTATTATGGCGGCGAAACTCAGCGGGGCCATGGGTGGTGTTTTGCTCTATCTGACGGAAATCTTTTATTTGGACGCAAGAATTGCCCGGATTGGTGAAATCAAGAATCATGAACTTCAGGGTGGAGAAAAGGCAGTCCTTTCAGATTTCAATGTAGAAATAAAGGATGTTTGTTTTTCCTACCAGAAAGACACCCAGGTGATTCGCCATGCATCCTTTACGGCGGAGCAAGGACAGGTAACCGCATTGGTCGGTCCCAGCGGCTGCGGAAAAACAACAATGCTTAAGCTCATCAGCAGACTATATGATGCAGATTCCGGTACCGTTCAGATCGGAGGAACCGACATACGAGAAATTCACACTGATAGCTTGTTCAAGTATGTTTCCATTGTTTTTCAGGAAGTCATTCTATTTAATACTTCTATTATGGAAAATATTCGCCTTGGGCGGCTGGATGCTTCTGACGAAGAAGTAATACGAGCTGCAAAACTGGCTGGTTGCAATGAGTTTGTCAGCCGTCTGCCAGACACCTACCAGACAATAATCGGGGAAAATGGAGCCAAACTCTCCGGCGGAGAACGTCAGCGGCTGTCCATTGCCAGAGCAATCCTGAAGGATGCTCCAATTATCATTCTGGATGAGATTGCTGCATCGTTAGATGTGGAAACAGAAGTCCAGATACAGACTGGATTAAATCATTTGATTCAAGGCAAGACCGTGATTGTTATTTCACACAGACTGAAGTCTATTGAAAATGCGGATAAGATCGTCGTTATGAAAGCAGGTACGGTAGAAGCCTGTGGAAAACATGCTCATCTGCTGAAACAGTCGCCCACATATAGAAAGATGATTGAAAAGTCCAATCTGGCAGAGAAATTTAACTACTAAGCAGGTCACCCTTCAGATGCAGACCGCACTGAAGGGTAACATAAAGGCATTTGGTTAACTATGTCTAACTGATTTCTGATGTGAGGAGGTGCATTATTTGAAGAAATATATTGGAAAAAGGATCATTAGCTTCCTCATTGTGCTGGTAGGCGTCAGCATTCTAAGCTTTTTGTTGATTGCTTGGTCCGGAAAAGATCCTGCAGAAATTATTGCACACCGAGGCGTATCCAATCCTACGCCGGAACAGATTGAGATGATTCGGGTGGAAATGGGATTGGATCAACCTCTCCCTGTGCGATATATTCAGTGGCTTTCCGGAATGTTTACAGGAGAACTTGGGACTTCTTTGACCACTCATCAACCGATTGTAAAGGATCTGCACAAGTATCTGGCTACGACCACATCTCTTGTAGGGATGGCCATTCTATGGATTATCGTGCTCACCGTTCCGATTAGTTTGCTCTGTGCCAGAAAGCGGAACCGCCTTTTCGATCAGGTTACCAGAGGCATTACTATCTGCGGTATTTGTGTGCCAACTTTCTGGCTGGGATTCCTTCTTCTACTGTTCTTTGCGATTCATCTGAAATGGTTCAGTGTCTTACCAAGTCCAGGTTGGAGGGGCTTTTTACTACCTTCATTTGCCCTGGCGGTTCCCAGTTCGTGTTCACTCATCCGAATTATGCGTTCCTCTCTTCTGGCTGAATTATCTTCTGATTATGTTCGGTTTGCAAAAGCCCGTGGACTATCTGCCAACAGAATTCTGGTATGCCACATTCTGCGAAATGCCTTACCGCCTGTTGTTACAATTTTCTTTCAGCAATTCGGCTTTCTAATTGCCGGAGGGGCGGTAATCGAAAGTGTTTTTTCAATCAAGGGAATCGGAACTTATCTGGTGGACAGTGTGATTGCAGCAGATACGATTGCAGTTTCTACCTGTATAGTCGTCATTGCAGCAATTTTTGTCGTCGCAAATTTCATGGCAGACATAATCAACCGTCTGCTTTGTCCATGGATGGTGAGGGAAGAAAATGATACATAAGCTACTCAAAAGGCCGCAGGCAATCATCGGTCTGTGCCTGATTGCTATTGTGATTGTAATTGCGATTGCAGCACCTGCTTTTTCGCCTCACGACCCTGAATTGGTGAATTTATCGCAAAAGTATGCTCAGCCTGACGCAGAATACCCTCTTGGAACAGATCAATTGGGCAGGTGTACCTTATCAAGGCTGCTGTATGGAGCCAGATATTCCATCGGAATCAGTTTACCTGTGCTGCTGATTTTGTCTGTGATTGGTCTGATTGTCGGTACTTTTAGCGCCTGTGCTGGAGAAAAAGCAGACCATTTCATTACTATACTCTGTGATGTGTTTATTGCTTTTCCTTCTCTTATCATTGCTATTGCTGTCATAGGAGTTCTGGGGAACGGACTCCAAAACATTGCCGTTTCTGTTGTGATAGCGACCTGGGCTTGGTTTGTTCGTATTGTCAGATCTTATTCCGTTCAAGAAATGGGTAAAGATTATATCCTGGCAGCCCGGATTTCTGGGTGCAATACAGGAAAGCTGGTCTTCAGACATCTGATTCCTAACATTCTGCCACAGTTTCTTGTGTATGTTTCCACTGGTGTCGCTTCTTCCATCATTATGGTTTCCAGCTTTGCTTTCCTCGGACTTGGCCTTCCCTCCGGCACACCGGAATGGGGTGCCATGTTAAATGATGCCAGGACAGCGCTTTACTCTCATCCGGAATTGCTAATCTATCCAGGCTTGTGCATCTTCGTAACGGCAGCAGGCTTCAATTTATTTGGAGAAGCACTCCGTGATATTCTGATGCCGGAGGAGGACAGCCTATGATGCCATCACTTATGATTGATCATTTAAGCATTAATCTTCGGTCAGGCACGGATAACTTGGTTTCTGAAATATCCTTTGCAATCAAAGAAGGAGAGTCTTTGATCTTGTTAGGCCAGTCAGGCAGCGGCAAAACAATGACCTGTAGCGCGGTGCTAAACTTATTGGACCCTAAAAAATTTAAGGTGTCGGGTTCCGTTTTC
>ENA-OOXJ01001820-OOXJ01001820.1-human-gut-metagenome-genome-assembly--contig:-NODE-1820-length-12319-cov-4.289465_pt1 | contig 12319 bp, 10 predicted proteins | sample MGYA00241587_ERZ501343 | MGnify/ENA primary metagenome ERZ501343 (study PRJEB25962, sample SAMEA2042918) | human gut metagenome | biome: human gut; feature: human-associated habitat; material: faeces... | reverse complement strand
GAGGCTGACGCCTCCCGCCATGTCGGCCCCAAGTTTCGCCCTGCGCCCCGCTGTGCGCTATTTGGCAAACCGTTAAAGCGGACGGCGTGGCTGTCCGCGTTTTAGGCGTTGCAGAGGCCCCGCGAAGGGGTGCCCCGGCACTTCCATGGGATGTTTCGCGCGTTCCATTCCATGCAATTCCATTTCCATCCCATGGAATTTCCGTTCCATGGGCACTTTCTGGGTGAAAATAGGGGTCAATTTTTGCCACATAGTGGCGAAAACGTGCTTTCGGGGCTTCCTGTTGCTTTTCCATTTCACCTAACCATCTCATTATCAAACGTTCCCCATTTTTGCTCATTTGCGCCCGTCGGTTCGCTCGGTCGAAAAAATCGCGCTCTCCGTGTTAAAAAACTGTCCGCATCCTTGTTTTGTGCTTCCGTTTGCGGGTGTTGATGCATGGTTGTGTGCTGCTTGCGGGCCGGCGGCGGGTGCATAAAAAAAGACAGGCGCCCCGTTTTTGGCGGCGGCTGCCTGTCTGCACAAGGTTTCACGCAAGGTCGGATAGATAAATGCTGATATGTTTGTGTCGGGATGTGCGTATACCTTTGCGGGCGAAGGCTGCGTCATGGTTGTGGCGCCATGAATTTCAGGTAGGTTGTCCCGTCCTGTCGGCCGATGTAGAAGACGCGCTGCTTGCCTTCGCCGCGACGGAGCCCGTAGGCCAGCACCTTCTCGTCGTTGCTTTCGGGAGCGAGCCTGTAGCGTGCGGTGACGGCGCCCGTCGCGCGCGACAGGCAGACGTACTCGTAGGCCGATTGCTGCATGAACGACCCGTCGGGCGTGCCGTAGCGCACAAGGCAGTGGATGCTACGGCTGTCGAGCGTGGCCTGGATGATGCAGCGGTAGAGGTGGGGATAGTAGATCTGCTTGTAGTCGTCGTCGTAGAGCCGTTCCACGGGCGCCGGGGGCAGGCTGTCGAGGTGGAACACCTCGTAGGTGCGCTCTGTGCGCTGGGGCGTGTCGGCCGCCGTCATGTGGAGCAGGCCGGTGAAGCCGTTGCCGTAGACGAAAGTGCTGTCGGCCGTGTCGGCCACGGGGAGCACGAACGTGTAGCCCAGGCGTGTGCGGCGAAACACGTCTTCGAGCTGCCCGAAGCGCTGCACCACGTGGCCCGTGCGCTTATCTACCTGCGCCATGTAGGGCAGCGGCTGGTCGTAGAAGGCGTCGGTGCGCGGGTCGTAAAGGGGGGTGCCCTTGCAGCTGTCGTCCGTCATGAAGTCGGGGTAGGTAAACTTGCACGACTGCAAGGCGATGAACTGCTCGCCCAAGGGATAGGTTGTAGTGCATCTCCATGTGCATGGGATTCACGATGTCGGCGTCGATGTCGGTCGTGGGGCGTCGGCCGAAAGGCGTCAGGCGCCACCGCATGACGAGGGGCTCGTTGAAGAGCACCACGCAGCCGTCCTCCTCAAACACCATGGGGACGGAGGCCGAGACGCCCGCCTCGTTGTCGCCGAAGAAGCTGGCCCCCAGCGTCATATAGCGGAAGCCGCGCTGCCAGGCCTGCTTGTCGGCCGGGGCAAGGTCGATGTAGTCGTCGCGCCGCAGCGTGTCGACGGTGAGCCGGCCGGTCAGGTCGAACGCCTGCCGCGTGCTGTCGAGGCGGAGCAGAAAGGCCGTTTCGGTGAGGTTGTCGCCAAGGAGCAGGCGGTCTTGTTGCACGGTTGGCGGAAACTGTATGAGCGAGAGGTGCACCGGCTGCTGCCCGAAGCGGAGCGGCAGGGCGGGCGAGTAGCTGAGCGGAACGCCGGGCGCCTCGGGCTGTGGCGGGGCTGCTGCCTGCTGTGCTTCCGTGGCGGCCTCGCCGTAGCTGTGCAGGGGCAGCGGGTTGCGCTCGGCTAGGAGGTCGTGCACGAACGAGGAGCCTATGTACGACAGCTGTCCGCCCGTGATGAGGCGGCCGCGGGCGGCATCGATGCGCAGGATGTAGACGCCGATGGGGTAGAAGCTGTTGAAGCTGAAAATCTGCGTGTACGCTTCCCGCGTGTCGACGGCCACGGCGTCTTCGCCAAACTGTTGCCGCGCGTTGTAGTCGATGGCGGCTTCCGTGTCGTCGTAGAGCAGGATGGCGTTGAGCTTTTCTTTCGGCGCGATGGCCCGCAGAAGTCCGACAAACGGGGCTATGGTGGCCTCGCAGCGTGGGCAGGCAGCGGGGATGAAGAGCAGCGCCAGCACCGTGTCGCGCCCCGGACACATCTGCTGCATATATTGGCGCATCAGCTGCTCCGTTCCCGGCTTCTGGCGTATTTGCTGTTGGTCGGCCAGCATCATCTCATAGAGGCTTTGCTGTTTTTGCCCCACAGCCGGCAGCAGGCACAGCAGGCACAGCAGTAGCGCTGTAAATTTCTTCATATGCATACCGGATGAAAAGCCCCTCCGGGCATCGGGTGGCACCCGAAGGGGCGGTTGATACTCAAAGTTTACTTTCGTTGTTTGCTAACATCTTGAATGAATCATTCATTCTCTTATTCCTTTTCGGCGCCCAACCATTTCACTTCGTAGTTGGGATAGAGCTTAGCCTGCTGTTTCATCTTGATGTAGTCTTCATAAGGCGTATCTTCCGGCAGGATAATGGTGTATTGCTTTTGACCAGTACTGACGCTGTTTGGGGTAAGGCCTAATCCGCCGCCTCCGACGATTTCGCCACTGTTACCGGGACCGAGTGTTGGACTTTCGGTTACAACTGCACAAATTCTTGTGGTTCGTCCAGCGCAAGGATTGAATAGTCCGTCACCAGCTCTTGTTCCTTTGTAAATACCGGGTCTTGGCCCCAATGTTCCTGTACCTGTGATAGGATCATCAGCGAATGCTGCGTTTCCGCAGAGCATGGCCGTAGCCAATGCCAAAAAGATTTTCTTCATTGTGGTTAAATTTTAATTAATACATAATGTTACAACTATCAAGATTGCTGATTTATTTACTTTTCTTTCTCGAATTTTCCGCTGAGGGTGTTGCCTTCTTCGTCGCGGAAGTGGATTTCGTAGGTTCCACGGTTCTCGTGCTGCATATTGATGCGCATAACGGGGCTGTCCTCCTCGGAGCGTGTGCGGTCGACAACGATTCCTTCCTGCCCGACCACTTCAATGTCATAGTCCTTGCGGTCCAAGAATTGGATGGTCAGTTTCTCTTGGTCGAAGTCCACCAGGATGGGGACAATTGCTTGGTCTCCCGCAGATTTATTTCTAACATTGATAATCTCGCCTATGGATGGTACGCATAAGAGCGACGCTAATATGGCTAAACTTGTTTTATTCATGATATTGTAAATATGTTTGATTCGGCTGCAAAGGTAGAGCGTTTAAAAAGTAACGACAAGAAAATGGAGTAGACAAATGGGTTGACATTTTAGAGGCGGCTAATTGTGAGATGGTGCAGATTTTCAGCCAATTAAGCAAAAAGCCCCGTAGACATTGGCGTTCCACGGGGCAGTGAGAGGAAGATATTGTTAGTTAGAATTGTTCTAAAAAGTCTTCGAGAGAGTTGTAGCTGTGTGCCTGTTCGATCTTTTCGTTCTTGATGCGATATTTTCTTTTTTTCAGCGCTGTCGGGTTGGTGGATAGCAGAAGGCAAGCAATTTCCTGCGATATTCCCATTTTCAGCAGGCAACAGTAAAACAAATCATCATCGCTGAGTTCTTTGTATGTCAGATGCAGACGAGTGATTATGTTGTCATAACAAAGATCAATGGCAAGAAAAAGGCTTTTCCGTTCTTCTTCGTTGAGTATAACTTCCGTGCGTTTTAGTTTTCCAATATTACTGGGGTTGGCTGCCAGAATTTTTCTTGCTGTTTCGTTGATGCGCAATACTTGTTCGCGGAGTTCCATTTGTCGCTTTCTGTTGTAAGCGAGTTCCTTTTCGTTGTTGCTTATATCCGTTTGCAGGTTGTTTGGCTTTTCAGTTTGTAATTCATCGATACGGGCAGCCTGTTCTTTAAGTTCTTGCTTTTGTTTTTCCAACAGCTTTTCAGCTTCCAGCAAAGCTTGGTTTTGAAGTAAAAGTTTTTCGTTTTTTTCAGTAAGATGCAGCGAACTTTTTTGCAGCAAGGCATCTTTGGAGCGCAGTATGGCTTCTGTGCGTCGTTTGTTTCGACTGCGCAAGACATAAAAGAAGTAACTTCCCGCGATGATTATAGCAATCAGCCCGAAGATGGTGGCAAATAATTTGCGTCTTTGCGATTCGAGCGTCAGGTTCTGAATTTTGTATTGTGAGTAGTTATAAAAATGTTGTATAGGCATGAGGGCAGTTTCGCTGTCCTTTTCAAAAACAGAATCTAAAAGCTGGGCATATCGTTCCAAATGGTAAAAGGCCAAGGGTAAGTTTTTAAGCCCTTTGTTTATTTTGTAGAGTTGTTGATGCTTGATGGCTTTGGTTATTATCGTACTACTGTCTTTTACCATCCTCATATAGTAAAAAGCAGAATCGTATTGGTGAATGTGATTGAAGATATAAACGCTATATAGATTGGCTTCTTCAAAATCTTGGGCAGTCTGCATGTAGCGTTTGGCTGAGTCCAGCATGGATTTGGCTAAGTTATAGTTCTTTCCTTCATCGTAAGCAAATGCACTTTCTGCATAAATTTTAAAAAGCAGAGATGTGTCGTTTTTTGTTTTAGCCAAGAGTCTGGCTTTATTTAATTGTAGATAGTTTTTTTCATACTCCTTGAGGTTAATAAAGCTACGACTAAGATTTATGTGGCAATGTACAATATGGGTGGTATCCCGCTCTTGTGTAGCATATTTCTGTGCTTGTATTAATTTTTGCATACCTTCTTCATATGGTAGGTAGTCTTGTAGCATGTTTCCCCAATGCTGGTAGATAAGTGCCAACATGTTATAGTTGTTTGTGCTTTCACCAGCCGATGCAGCCTGCTGGAAATAGCGTAGTGCATCGCGCTGGTTGCCTCCGTCGCGCGCGGCTTGGCCCATGTAGAAGCAGGCCCAGGCTTTGTGGAGCGAGTCGGACGATGCGCAATAGTAGTTGTAGGCAATGCTGATGAGCGAATCGTTGGGCAGGGGGATGCCGTTCTTATATTGTGCCTGCGTCATGAGCAGTGCGTAGCGGGCCTGGTTTTCGCCCCGAAGCTGCCGCGTGCTGTCGATGCCGCGGAGCAGGCGGTAGGCGCTGTCGGGATGCTCGCGCATGACGCTTTCGGCATGTTCGAGCAGCTGCATTGTTCCTTTGTGGGCGGAGAGGAAATGCCAGATGCAGCCTCCGAGAAGAGCTGCAAGGGCTATGGTGAGCGAAAGAATGAGCCTTTTCTTCATATTGTAGCCTGTTTGTCGGCATGCAAAATTACGAAAAATCAGAAAAGGCGTTTGCCTGCGCCTGGTTGAATGGGCAGACCCACCCATGATGAGGGCCTGCCATTCGATTAACGGAAAGCAGGGAGTTGAAAGAGGGATAGAGTGGCTGCTTTTAGAAAGAAAATAAGAAGAAAGGCATGACCTGTTCTTCTCATTGAGCGAAAAAGCAAACGGCTCCCCCTCCCGAAGACCGTTTGCTTTCGCTGTATTTTATATCAAAGGTTAATGGTTCGTCATGAAAAATACTATATGTTTCGTTTCTAAAAGCGCCATCCGATGCTGACGTAGACATGAGATAGGTTGCCTACGAGGCTGCTGCCGGTGGCATCGTAGTAGCGGTAGCCGGCTGAGAGGGTGGCCCTGTTTCGCCGAAGCGAAGTGAGGCGCAGAGCTCCGTCGTAGTAGACAAATCGCCAGTCGCTTTTTCCCACAACGCTTCCTGCGGTGAGGCAGAGGTCCAAACTTTCTTCTTTTATGTTTTGTGCGTTAGGGCTGAAGCTGAAAAGGTGTGCGCCGAGACCGCCGCCCAAAGCGTGGTTCTGGAGCCATGTACGGCTGTTGCCATCTTTAAAGAGCCCGTAGGTGTCGTCATATTTGGCGATGAGGAAAAATCGCTTAGCAAAATCATACTCGGCCGACAAGCTAAAGGAAAACGACTGAAAATCGTCGAAGTCGCGTCCACCGGTGACGTTGATGCCAAAGTGAAGCGGCAGCTTGTCCCACGGGGTCTGCGTTGTCGTGTTAGGATCTTGTGCATGCGCAGTGAGCGAAAGGCTTCCTCCAACAATAAGGGCCAGTAAGCAGTTGAATGATCTCGAAATAAAATTTCTGTTCATAAGATTTAGTTTTATAAGTTGGGAAACGTTGGCAAAGGTAGAGGGTGTTTCTTGTATTTGCAAGAAAGCATGGTAGACAAATGGGTGGACATTTTTGAATGTGTTGATTGCGAGATGTGATTGATTTTCTGTGCTTTAAACAATAACTCCCGTGGATATTAGCGTTCCATGAGGCAATGAAGAGAGGAAAAGTGTTGTTTTTATATTGTGTCTGCGCCATGAACAGTGCATGGCGGCTTCGGCCTGTTCGAACAGGCGGGTTGTATCTCTATCCATCGAATGGGTATAGATGGGTTGGCTGCATGTGAGATATACCCGTTGAGCAAGCGCTCAGGCTTGCTCAACGGGCAAAAGAAAAAATCGCAGTGGTGGCAATCTTACGGGCGGGGCTGTATAAACTTGACGTACGTTTGCCCGTCGCGCTTGGCCACGTAGAATACGCGACCGCTGCCCTCGCCGCGACGCAGGCCGTAGGACAGCACTTTTTCGCGGCTGTCTTCGGGGGCCAGCATGTAGCGTTCCGCGACTTGGCCCGTTTTGCGCGAAAGGCGCACATATTCGCAAGAGGAGGCCGCCGTTTCATCGTCGTATGGTTTCCCGTGCTGAACAAGGCAGTTGATGCCAAGGCTGTCGAGCGTCATCTGCCTGATGCAGCGGTTGAAGGAAGCGTCGTACGTGTGGGGATAGTCTTCGTCGTAGAGCAAGTTTATCTGCGGGGCGGGCAGGCTGTCGGCATCCAAGTGGAACACCTCGTAGGTGCGCAATGTCGTTTGGGGACGGTCTGTGGCGGTGGCATAGAGCAAGCCGGTGAAGCCGTTGCCGTAGACGAAGGTGCTGTCGCTCGTGTCGGCCACGGGGTGGAGGAAGGCGTACCCCGTCAGACTACGGCGGAAGATGTTTTCCAGCTGACCGAAGCGGCGGACGAGATGGCCCGTGCGCTTGTCGAACTGGGCCATGTAGGGCAGCGGCTGGTCGTAGAAGCCGTCCACCCGCGGGTCGAAGAGCGGGTTGCCTTTGCAACTGTCGTCGGGCAGGAAGTAGGAGTAGGTAAACTTTTCCGTAGCCATAGCGATGCAGGCGTTGCCGAGCGGGAACGTAGTGAAGTGCATATCCATATAGCTGACGTCATTGGTGATGTCGGCGTCAATGTCGGTCGTCGGGCGCCGAGAAAAAGGTTGCAGACGCCAACGCAGCACAAGGGGCTCGTTGTAGAAGCTGGTGTTTTCGTCTTCTTTGAATACAAGAGGAACGGAATAGGACAGGCCTATTTCGTCAGGCCCGAGGACGCTGGCGCCAATGGCCATATAGCGGAACGAAGGTCGGTTGGCTTCCATCTCGGTCGGTGCCAAATCTATGAAGTTGTCGCGATATATGCTGTCGACGAGCAAAGTCTTGGTTTCTCCGAAGGCCTGTTCCAATGGGTCGTACCGGAAGAGGAAGCCTGCGTTGCACAGCTTATCGCTCAGTAAAAGGTTGTCGCCTTGCATCACGACATTGCCTTGCAGCGAAGATAGTTTGTATCCATAGCCGGGATGAAGCGGAAGCGCTGGTGAATAGGCCAGATGACGGGTTGTTTCTGTTGCCTGCGTCGGGGTAGGCAGTGGAGGCTGTTGCTCTTCCACTTCGTCGCCTGCAAAGGTGTGGAAGGGCAAGGGCTTGCGCACGGCCATGAAGTCGCGGATGAACGCGGGGCTGATATACGAAAGCTGGCCGCCTGTGATGAGCAGTCCGTGCCGGGCGTCTATCTTTAAAACGTGGACGCCATTGGGATAGTTGTAGCTAAAGCTGAATATCTTCTTATACTGTTCCTTGTCGTCGACGGCCAAGCGATCTTCGCCCCAGCTTTCGCGCATGGCATAGCCGATGGCAGCCTCTGCGTCGTCATAAAGCAGGATGGCCAGCAGTTTCTCGTCGGGTCTCTCTGCTTTTAGTACTCGTACGAAGGATGGGATGACGGCTTCGCAGCGGGGACAACCGTTGGGGATAAGAATTATGGCTACGACAGTGTCCTTTCCCGGGTACATTTGCTGCATGTAGGCACGCAGGAGCTGTTCTGTCCCCTGTTTCTGACGGATTTGCAAAGGGTCTTCCATCATCAACTCGTAGAAGTTCTCGCCTTCCTGTCCGTGGGCCGTAAGGAATACGAGGCTGCCAAGCAGGAGAAATAAAAGCTTTTTCATTGTCAGATCTTATTAGAGTGAAATATTAATACAACCCGCCATGTCCAGCGAGGAATGGCGGGTTGTATTCTTTTAGTCGAGGTTAGTCTCAGCGCTTTCTCCTTCCCAGATAACTTTAAGGCCCGGGTAGGTGCGTTCGCATTGCTTCATGGTGATGTAGTCGCTGTATGGCGTATCGGCCGGGAGAATGACAATTCTTGTAACGGCATTTGGCTCTGCGCTGAGCAAGCCAATGCTTCCATCGTTTCCACCAAGGGTGGGAGGAATCCTATCACAGTTTCTGTCTCCTTCTGCGGTCTCTCCTCCCGGCACGTAGACCCGAGCGCAAACGCGGGTGGTCAGTCCTCTGCATGGATTCCATGGGTCACCGGTACTTCTTCGTCCATAATAGGTTGTGTAGCCATCTGCAAAGGCAGACGTGGCAAGTAGCAGCATGGCTGCGGTTGATAATAATATACGTTTCATGTTAATTAGGTTTTAATGTTTAATGGGGATACTTGCAGCTGCTTGATTGTGTCTCCGAGAGCAAAAGTACGGGGCTTTTGCAGCCTTTGCAAGAAAACAAGGTAGACAAATGAGTGGACATTTTGGGCTTGGTGAAATCTCTATATGCGTTGATATTTAGTGGTTTACGCATCTATGAGGGTAGACATGGGCGTTCCGGGCCTTGAATGGGCCGGCACAATTGCATGAAAAACGGGGAGCGCCTGCGGGACGGAACCCGTGGCGCTCCCCGTTGGATGGGGTATGTGTTTGACAGCCGTTTACATGCGTTCGTGGAACGAACGGCTGATCACTTCGAGCTGGTGTTCGCGGCTGAGCTTGGTGAAGTTGACGGCATAGCCCGAGACGCGGATGGTGAGTTGCGGGTATTTCTCGGGATGTTCCATGGCGTCTTCCAGCATTTCGCGGTTGAGCACGTTGACGTTCAGGTGGTGGGCACCCTTGGTGAAGTAGCCGTCGATCATCGTGACGAGGTTTTCAACGCGGGCCTCGGGCGTGGGGCCGAGCGACTTGGGCACGATGGAGAACGTGTTGGAGATGCCGTCCTGCGCGTCGCGGTAGCGGAGCTTGGCTACGGAGCTGAGCGAGGCGATGGCGCCGCTCTTGTCGCGACCGTGCATGGGGTTGGCGCCCGGGGCGAAGGCTACGCCCTTGGCACGGCCGTCGGGGGTGGCACCCGTCTTCTTGCCATACATCACGTTGGAAGTGATGGTGAGCAGCGAGAGCGTGGGGCGTGCGTTCTTGTAGACAGGCAGCTTTTTGAGCTCCTCGCTGAAATAGTAAACGAGGTCGACGCCGAGGTGGTCGACGCGGTCGTCGTTGTTGCCGAAGCAGGGGAACTCACCCTCGATGTCGAAGCTCTCGGTCAGGCCGATGTCGTTGCGGCGGGCCGTCACCTTGGCATACTTGATGGCCGAGAGCGAGTCGATGGCGATGGAGAGGCCGGCCACGCCGTAGGCTAGGTTGATGCGCGGGTTGGTGTCGACGAAAGCCATCTGGGCCTTTTCGTAGTAGTACTTGTCGTGCATGTAGTGGATGATGTTCATCGCCTCGTTGTAGACGCGGGCCACCTGCGTGAGCACGAGTTTGTAGTTGGCCATGACCTCTTCGTAGTTGAGGCGGTCGCTCGTCAGTACGGGAATGCCCTCGACGATGACGGTGCCCGTGTTTTCGCAGCGGCCGCCGTTGATGGCCAGCAGCAGGGCTTTGGCCAGGTTGGCGCGGGCGCCGAAGAACTGTATCTGGCGACCGATGTCCTGGTAGGAAACGCAGCAGGCAATGCCGTAGTCGTCGCTGTGGCGCACCTCGCGCATGAGCGTGTCGTTTTCATACTGGATGGAGCTCGTGTCGACCGACACTTTGGCGCAGAAGTCCTTGAAGCCTTCGGGCAGCTCGGGGCTCCACAGCACCGTGAGGTTGGGCTCGGGCGAGGGACCGAGGTTGTAGAGCGTCTGCAAGAAGCGGAACGACGTTTTCGTCACCTTGGTGCGTCCGTCGTTGAAGCGTCCGCCCAGGGCTTCGGTCACCCACGTGGGGTCGCCGGCGAAGATTTCGTTGTACGAGGCCATGCGCAGGTGGCGCACCATGCGGAGCTTGATGACGAACTGGTCGACGAGCTCCTGGGCGAAAGTCTCGTCTATGAGGCCGTGCTTGAGGTCGTGCTCGATGTAGATGTCGAGGAACGACGACACGTTGCCCAGCGACATGGCGGCCCCGTCCTGCTCCTTGACCGCGGCGAGGTAGGCCATGTAGACCCACTGCACGGCCTCCTGTGCCGTATAGGCCGGGCGGGAGAGGTCGAGCCCGTAATATTCGCCCATCACTTTGATGTCTTTCAGGGCTCTGATCTGTTCGGCCACCTCTTCGCGCAGGCGGATGCGGTCCTCGGTCATGGGGCCGGTGAGGTGGCGCAGGTCGTCGGCCTTGGCTTCAATGATGCGGTCGATGCCGTAGAGTGCCAGGCGACGGTAGTCGCCGATGATGCGGCCGCGGGCATAGTTGTCGGGCAGGCCGGTGAGGAAGCCCAGCGAGCGGAATTTGCGTATTTCTTCGGTATAGACGTCGAACACGCCGTCGTTGTGGGTCTTACGGTAGTGGGTGAAGATTTCCTTTACCTCGGGGTTGAGCTGTACGCCGTTCTCGGCGCAGGCTTTCTCAACGACGCGTATGCCGCCGAAGGGCTTGATGGCGCGTTTCAGCAGCATGTCGGTCTGCAATCCCACGATCAGTTCGTTCTCGCGGTCGATGTAGCCTGCGGGATGCGAGGTGATGGTCGAAACGCGATCTGGATCGAGCGCGCGGATGCCCCCGCCGGCACGTTCTTCTTCAAGGGCTTTCAGACATTCTTTCCACACGGCCAAGGTGCGGGCGGTGGGGCCTTGCAGGAAAGAGGCGTCACCTTCGTAGGGCGTGATGTTTCTGCGCACAAAGTCGGTGACGTTGATTTCGCGGCTCCATGGCCCGTCGATGAATTGCTTGGTCAAATCCATAAGCTTAATATAAATAATGTGTAAAACGTGTTTGATGCGTTCCTTGCCCGCCGTTTCGACCGGCGGAACGGGCCATTTTCGCACGTTTGACCCGTTTCGTGTGCAAAGGTAATGAATAAATTACAAATTCGCACAGAAAACAGCCGAAAACTCGTTCATGCTGAAACGTTTTGCCCGCAACGCTTGACTTTTCGCCTGCGAAAAGCGCGCGTGAAGCCAAGAAAATCAAAGGCTTGGTTTAATTTTCTGAAAAAAAGCCGTAACTTTGCGCGCGTTCCAAGGGGAACCCTCATAGAAAAGACAGAACAACAGATAAATACATCCGAACAACATGATTAAATCGCAAGACATTAAGAAAGGCACCTGCATCCGTTTGGACGGAAAGCTCTATTTCTGCATCGACTTCCTCCATGTGAAGCCTGGCAAGGGCAACACCATCATGCGCACCACGCTGAAGGACGTGGTGAGCGGCCGCGTGTTGGAGCGTCGCTTCAACATCGGCGAAGCGCTCGAAGACGTGCGTGTGGAGCGCCGCCCTTACCAGTATTCGTATGCCGAGGGCGATTCGTTCCACTTCCTCAACCAGGAAACGTGGGACGACGTGGTCATTGCCAAAGAGCTCATCACGGGCGTCGACTTCATGAAGGAAGGCGACGTGGTTGACGTGGTGAGCGACGCATCGACCGAGACGATCCTTTATGCTGAGATGCCTGTGAAGACGCGTCTGAAGATTACCTATACCGAGCCGGGCCTGAAGGGCGACACTGCCACCAACACGATGAAGCCTGCCACGCTCGAAACGGGAGCCGAGATCCGCGTGCCCCTCTTCATCAACGAAGGCGAGATTGTCGAGGTCGACACGCGCGACGGTTCCTACGTGAACCGCGTGAAGGCCTGACCGTCGCTGCTTCATAAGGTTTAAAAACCGCCTGCATCGCCCCGCCCGAGAAGGTGCAGGCGGGTTT
>ENA-OOXJ01001819-OOXJ01001819.1-human-gut-metagenome-genome-assembly--contig:-NODE-1819-length-12322-cov-2.652808_pt1 | contig 12322 bp, 14 predicted proteins | sample MGYA00241587_ERZ501343 | MGnify/ENA primary metagenome ERZ501343 (study PRJEB25962, sample SAMEA2042918) | human gut metagenome | biome: human gut; feature: human-associated habitat; material: faeces... | reverse complement strand
TACAACCAGATAGGTATAGTTACAGTATATTTTATAAAAGGTATAACTATATCTGTTTCAAGCAATCCCATGAAGTACATAACAACAACGTATATTGCGGCGAATATCAGCTGGAGCAAAAACTTCTGTATCGCAGTAAGACCAAGATTCCTTTTCTTTACTACCTTTATGTAGTCATCGATAAATCCTATTATTCCGAAAGCTGCTGAAACGATGAACAAGACTATCGCTTTCATCGCTGTAGGATTTATTGTTTTGCATACTGCCATGATGATCGTGCTTACTATGACCGCCACACCTATGCCAACTATAAACATTATACCGCCCATAGTAGGTGTTCCTGATTTTTTCTTGTGCCATGACGGTCCTTCTTCACGTATTTCCTGACCGTATTTCAGCTTGTGCAGCCATTTTATAAACGATGGTCCTAACACTGCGGTTACCGCAAATGCAATAACAAGTGAAAGAAGTGTTGCTTTTATAAACTCAATAATTGTTTCCATTTATACTTTCCCCTTTATATTTCCTTAATAGCTTCCGTTATCTTATAAAAGTTCATACCATGTGACGCCTTTACAAGTACACTGTCTCCATCGTGTACAAGACGCTGTATTTCTTCTGTCACTTCATCAGTACTATTGAATGACTTCACATTCTTCATACCGTTATCTATTGCACCCTGCGCAATGTTTTTTGCGTTCTCGCCCACTGTAATAAGCATATCAAGCCCGCATCCGGCAGCATAGCATCCAAGATCATAATGAGCATTTTTAGCGAAGTCACCCATTTCAAGAATATCTCCGAGAATTGCTACACGTCTTTCCTTAACTGACTGTTTCTGAACATCAAGAGCTGCTCTTACAGAATCAGGTGATGAATTATAGCAATCGTTTATGATCTCTATGCCATTATGATTTATGATCTCAAGTCTTGAAGATGTATAAACACAGTTTTTAAGACCTGCTGCACATTCAGATGCCGTAAGTCCGAAATGAAGTCCTACACATATAGCAGCCAGAGCATTGTATACATTATGTATTCCCGGCTGGCTCACTTCAGCTCTGAATTCTCCCTCAGGTGTTACAGCTATAAAGCTCATTCCGCTGAGGCCTTTATTGACAATATCCGTTGCATAGACATCATTATCCTTGTCCATGCCGAATTTCACTATCCTGAATCTGTCGGAAGTAACCTTTCTCAATAGTTTATCATCACCATTTACAAACAGTGTGTTATCTTCCCCGAATCCCTCTGTTATTTCAAGCTTTGCTTTAAGTATGCCCTCCTGTGAGCCGAGATTTTCTATATGCGACATACCTATATTCGTTATTACTGCCACATCAGGCTCAGCTATAGATGCAAGGTATGAAATTTCACCGAAATGGTTCATGCCCATTTCTATAACAGCCATTTCATGCTCCTTTTCCAGTCCGAACAATGTAAGCGGCACGCCTATATCATTATTGAAGTTATTCGGCGTCTTAAGGGTTTTATAATGTTCTGCAAGTACAGCATACACCATATCCTTAGTAGTTGTTTTTCCCACACTTCCGGTTATAGCCACTGATGCTACCGCACATTTTCTCTTATAGTATCTTGCAATATCACCAAGCGCTTTTTTTGTATCCTTCACTCTGATAAGCGTTTTACCTTCAGGCGCATCCACATCTGTACGATGTGTAAGTGATGCTGAAGCTCCATGCTTCAAAGCAGAATGAATAAAGTCATGACCGTCATATTTATCCCCCGCAAGCGGCACGAACAAAACTCCCTCTTCAACCTTTCTTGAATCAGTTGTGATACCATTTATTTCAAGTCCAATTGTATCCCCTGATTTTGCGACTATATCTCCATCCGTTGCGCGCAAAATATCCTTTATTGTAAGTATCTGCATTTCAAACCTCCTGTATTCTATACCGCAAATAAGGGGCTGGGCCCGTCGGGCGCAGTCCCTTATAATCAAACGATCAGATGCGACCCTTTTCCTTCAAATGGCGGTATACTTCTATCCTCTCGTCAAAATCGTGCTTCTCTTTGCCTATTATCTGATACGTTTCCTGTCCCTTGCCGGCAAGTATTATAACATCACCGGCGCATGCATTATCAAGAGCATAAGCTATAGCTTCACGTCTGTCTGTTATAACAACGTACTTTCCATCTGTACGCTTCATACCTTCCTCTATCTCATGTACTATTTTCTCCGGATCTTCCGTTCTTGGATTATCTGAAGTTATTATACTGAAATCCGATAGCTTTCCGGATATTTCTCTGCCAGGTATTTGGCAAAGACATCGTGGCGGGCCGAGGTCAGGCCGTTGCTGCCCATGCCGCCGTTGTACTCCTTCTCGTAAGTAGCCTGTCCGTAGCTGGCGAGGCCCACGATGACGTCGCCCGGACGGATGTTGGCGTTGTTGATGACGTCGGCGCGTTTCATGCGGCAGGTCACGGTAGAGTCCACAATGATGGTACGCACCAGGTCGCCCACGTCGGCCGTCTCGCCGCCCGTGGCATAGACGCCCACGCCCATTTCACGCAGCTCGGCCAGCAGTTCGTCCGTACCGTTGATGATGGCCGAGATGACTTCGCCCGGCACCAGCAGTTTGTTTCGTCCGATGGTCGAAGAGACCAGTATGTTGTCCACTGCTCCTACGCAGAGCAGGTCGTCGATGTTCATGATGAGTGCGTCCTGTGCAATGCCTTTCCACACGGACAGATCGCCCGTTTCCTTCCAGTACATGTAGGCCAGCGACGACTTGGTACCTGCGCCGTCGGCGTGCATGATGTTGCAATACTCCGGGTCGCCGCCCAGTATGTCGGGGATAATCTTGCAGAAGGCCTGCGGGAAAATGCCCTTGTCGATGTTCTTGATGGCGTTGTGAACATCCTCTTTCGATGCGCTTACGCCGCGCATCATGTATCGTTGATTACTCATGAGATAATGTATTTTTGTTCAATTGAATATGCAAAAGTAACAATTATTCGGCAGATAGCCTACTATGCGGCAGGCATTTTCCAGATATTCTGCTTGTTGTTTTTTCCCATATAGAAATTAAGGGTGTTGCTTTTAGTAGAAAGGATTGTTTTCTCATAAAGAAAACGGCCGTTTCTTTATGGGAAAACAGCCGTTTCTAAATGATAAAACACAGACTTGTGTCATAGGTAATTTTAGAATTGCACTTGTGGAGCTTGCTCAGCACCTTCAGTTGCCTCGAAGTAGGCGCGCTTGTCGAAGCCGAACATACCAGCAAGGATGTTCTTGGGAAAGCGCCGGATGGTGGTGTTGTAGGTCTTGGCCGCGTCGTTGAAGTTCTTGCGGGCTACATTGATGCGGTTTTCCGTGCCTTCGAGCTGGGCTTGTAATTCCAGAAAGTTCTGGTTGGCCTTCAGGTCGGGGTAGTTTTCGGTGATGGCAAGCAGCTTGCCCAAGGCGGTGGCCAGCTGGCCTTGTGCTTTCTGATATTCGGCCAGCTTCTCGGGTGTCAGGTCCGTGGGGTCCACTTTGATTTGGGTGGCCTGGCTACGGGCGGCGATGACGCCTTCCAGCGTTTCCTTTTCGTGAGCGGCATACCCCTTAACCGTGTTCACCAGGTTGGGGATGAGGTCGGCACGGCGTTGGTACTGCGTCTCTACGTTAGCCCACTGGTTGCTGACGTTCTCGTCCATGCCGACGAGGCTGTTGTAGCCGCTGATGGCCCAAATGGCGATAACGGCCACTACAGCTACAATGATGATAATCGTTACTTTTTTCATGTTGTTCAGTAATTTGATAGATTAATAAAATAATAGCAAATTCTTGGGAAGGTCAGAATCGGGAACCGGCACCTCCGCCTCCTCCCATTCCTCCGCCGAAGCTACCTCCACTGAATCCTCCGCCACCTCCGCTTCCGAAGATGAAAGGACCTCCGCCTCCTCCTCTCCGTCCGCGATAATTGTCATCGTAAGATTGCTGGCGGCGTATCACCTGATGGCCACAGTTACGGCAGGTGTAGGTTACGTCTTCCGTTCTGACACCGTTGCGAAGTGCAATGAGGCGGCTGGAGCTGCGCTGCAATTTGTGCTGGCCGCATTTGGGACATTTGGAAGCTGCGTGCATGGCTATGACTGCGAGAAAAACACCTACCGCTACGATACCGAAAAGTACCAGAAAGACGCTGCCTGCACCATCGTCATCTCCGTCGGCTGGCAGGTCGTTCTCCATCGAACCGTCCAGGCGTGCACAGGTAGCACGGATGCCGGCCACCATGCCTTCACTCCATCGGTTTTCCTTCAAATAGGGTATCATATGGCGTGTCTGGATGCGTTTGCAGATGGCATCGGGCAGGGGGCCTTCCAACCCATAACCAGTATAGAACTGGATGCATCGTTGGTCGGTAACGAGCAGGATTACGAGTCCGTTGTCCTTACCTTTCTGTCCTACTCCCCATGAATTAAGCAGCTGATGGCAGAAGTCGAAGCAGTCTGCTTCGCCAATGGTGGGTACTACGGCCACTACAGTCTGAATGCCGGTCTGCTGTTCCAGAGCATAAAGCATGCGGTCGATGCTGTCGCGAGCTGCCACACTGAGTATGTTCTCGGGGTCACATACATAGCGAGTTTTGTCTACTAGGTGTACTTTCGGTAGATTCTCTGGAGTATAAACAACTTGTGCCCATGTTGTCAAACAAAGAAGCTGACAGAATAAGATAGAAAGTATAATTTTCTTCATGAAGATATGGATTCGTTCTTTTAGTGAATATATGTCCCAACAAAATCGCGGACTTTGCGGGTATAAGCCTCTGCATTTTCTTTATAAGCTACGGCATGTTCGGCTCCAGGTACAATCCAAAGTTCTTTTGGAGCTGGTTTGGCTTCGTACAGTGGATGTACCATCCATGTGGGTACGAAAGTATCGGCATCGCCATGAATGAAGAGCATGGGGAGGGTGCATTTCTTTACCTGCTCCAATGGAGATGCTTCTTGGAAACTCCAGCCGTATTCTATGTGGCATAATGTACTGGCTACATAAAGTAGTGGAAAGGCAGGTAGACCAAACTGATTTTTTAGTTCGCCTTTAAATTCATCCCAAGCACTGGTATAGCCACAGTCTTCTACAAAACATTTGATAAAAGGTTGTTGGTATATTCCCTGTTGTACTTCGCCTGATACACACATTGTTGTGGCTGCTCCCATTGAAATGCCATGTACTACCATCTCTGTGTTTCCTCCAAAAAGATGATTGGCTTCTTCTGTCCAACGGAGTACGTCGAGTCGGTCCTTCCACCCCATTTGTACCTCAGTACCTCCACTTAGTCCGTGCCCATAGAGATCAGGTAGTAAAATGTTGTATCCCAATTGACGGTTGTACAGATAACCTATCATCATCATTCGGATGGAATTGTCTGTATATCCGTGTACAATGACTGCCGTATGATTGGTTGAATCGGCTGCTGGTACATAAAGGGCATGTAAAGGAGTGCCTTCATCATTTTCAATATAGAGGTCGTGTAAAGCTTCAGCTGCTTGTAGGCTGTCGATCCAATGTCCCACTTCGGGATAAGTTTGCCGCATATATTCAAGCGAACTTTCAATGTTACGACTGCGGCTAACCAGCTCTTCAGGTTTCAGGGCATATCCTAGCATGTAGTATCCGGCACATAATAGTAGGGCCGCTATGGCTATGACAGCTATCAGGCTGTATTTGATGGCTTTTCTCATTCTTTATTCAGCTATTTATTCCATATTTCCCATGATACAAAAGCTTGGAGTAACAGCATTTCCAATCCGTTTTTTACGGTGGCCCCTTGCTCTATGCCTTTTTTCATAAAAAGAGTTTCACTGGGATTGTATAATAGGTCGTAAAGCAAATGTTTCGATGTCAGTTGGTTGTAGGGGATGTCTGGACAAAAATCTACTTTAGGATACATGCCTAGCGGAGTCGTATTCACGATGACGGTATGTTCCTGCATAATTTCAGGCGTCAGTTCTCCGTAGGTTAATATATCATTCCTTTTTTTAGTACGTGATACGAAAGTAGATTGGATACCCAAATTGGCTAATCCATGAAAAACTGCTTTGGAAGCTCCTCCTGTTCCTAAAATAAGGGCTTTAGTATGATGAGGCAATAATAAGGGCTCAATGGAACGCGTAAAACCAATGATGTCAGAATTGTAACCTACTAGTTTTACTTTTCCTTTAGCTTGAGGGATTATTTTAATGACGTTTACAGCACCTATTTTAGCAGTATCCTTGTCTAGTTCATCTAGGTAAGGGATGACTTGTTCTTTATAGGGAATGGTGACGTTGAGGCCGCGGAGATTGGGATTTTCTTCGATGACTTCCATGAAGTCTTCGATACGTGGTATTTCGAAGTTTACATATTCAGCATCAATATTCTCAGACTGAAATTTTTCGTTGAAGTATCCGATGGAGAATGAATGCTTCAGCGGATAACCGATTAAACCGTATTTGTCCATAATTAAAAGGTAGATTTATTTGGTTGCTACATAAAGGGTACAGATACCGAATGTTAATCGCCGGAAACGTACCTGACTGAAACCGGCGTTGCGTATAGACCGCTGCATCACTTCTCCTTGCGGAAAAGCGCGAATGCTTTCGGGTAGATAAGTGTAGGCGCTGTTGTCCTTGGATATCAGTTTGCCAATAAGCGGCATTACTACTTTAGAGTAAAGAGTAAATAGTTGCTTCATGGGAAAGCGGTCGGGTGTAGATAACTCAAGGATAACCAAATGTCCGTTAGGGCGAAGTACACGACACATTTCTCCAAGTGCAATATCCAGATGCTCAAAATTACGGACACCGAAAGCTACTGTTACTGCATCGAACGTGGCATCTGCAAAAGACAATGCTGTGCAATCTTCGCGGGCGAAAGATACCTTATCCGCGAGACCTGCCTGCTGTACCTTTTCACGGCCTACTTCCATCATGCCTTCCGAAATGTCAGCACCAATAAGAGACTGTGGTTGTAGCTCACGGCAGGCCAGGATGGCAAAATCGCCCGTACCGGTAGCTATGTCCAGTATTTGTTGGGGGTGATAGGGACGGAGTGTATGGATCGCTTTTCTACGCCAACTACGGTCGATACCCATTGAGAGGGTATGGTTCAGTTGGTCATACGTTGGAGCGATATGATTGAACATGCGTTCCACCTGTACAGCTTTTGTACCTTCTTCGCCGTATGGCTTAATATGTTCCTGAGGATAATCCATAAAAATAGGTATATTCTTGCGCAAAGTTAAGAAAATAAGTAGTTCAGTGTGTAACTTGTGGCATATTTTCCAGTATATTCGTTATCTTCTTTATTTGAAGAAGCTATAAGAATATTTGGATATAGAAGCTTACTTATACCCGTTTGGGTATAAACCAGTGTGACTTTTGGTTAATTATACCCATACAGGTATAATCAGTGAAGAATTTTATTATATTTGTACCCGAAAGGGTATAGATATGACTTATACAGTAATTGCAGATTTTGTAAAGGAAATGCGTCGTCAGTTTGGTTTAACGCAAGTGGACCTGGCAGATAAGTCGGGTGTAGGGTTACGTTTTGTTCGCGATTTGGAGCAGGGTAAACAGACCTTGCGGATGGATAAAGTGAATCAAGTGCTCAGATTGTTTGGCCGTCAGGTAGGTCCGGTGGAGGTTGATGTAAAAACAAGGGAGGATAGGTTATGAAACGTGCTAAGGTATATCTGTACGACCGGTTAGCTGGCAGGTTGATAGAAGATGAAAACGGTTTTACTTTCACGTACGACGCTAGTTATTTGGCTTTGTCTGATGCAACAGCTGTTAGCCTTACACTACCATTGACGGAGAAGCCTTATCATGATACGGTGCTTTTTCCATTCTTTGATGGACTAATACCCGAAGGCTGGTTGCTGGACATTGCCGAGCGGAGTTGGAAGATTAATCAACGTGACCGCATGTCGCTTCTGCTAGCCTGTTGTAAAGATTGTATTGGAGCTGTCAGTGTGATACCAGATAATGAAACTGAGGAGAAAAAGTCATGAGTCGATGTCTGTATTGTTATAAAGAATTAAGTGAGGGAATGAAAGATTTTCATCCGGCTTGTGCTCGCAAGTTTTTTGGTGTCCGTATGGCTCCTGAGTTGCCTTACGTGTGCAGTCAACTGGGTGATTTAGCTCGTGAAGTAGTACGCAGTCAAACTACCCTTACTGGGGTGCAAGCTAAACTTTCTCTTGATATTAACAGAGGTGGGCGTAATGAACCTGATCGCTTTACCATAGTAGGATTGTGGGGACGTTTTATTTTGAAGCCACAAACGCAGTCTTATCGTGCTTTGCCTGAATTGGAAGATGTTACCATGCACTTGGCCGAAGCTGCTAAAATCAGTGTAGTACCTCATAGTTTAATACGTTTCAGCGATGGCGAATTGTGTTACATTACCCGCCGTATCGACCGTCTGTCCGATGGCCATAAGGTGGCTATGGAAGATATGTGTCAACTGTCCGAACGTCTCACAGAGTATAAGTATAAGGGCTCTTACGAGCAGATAGCCAAGCTTATTCGTCGTTACTCTTTTACACCACAGCTCGATGTTATTAATTTCTGGGAAGTGGTAGTCTTTTGTTGGATAACAGGTAATGCTGACATGCACCTTAAAAACTTTTCGCTTTACAATCTGATAAATGGATATACGCTTACTCCGGCTTATGACATGTTGTCTACTGCGCTGGTGATTCCCGAAGATACGGAGGAGCTCGCTCTTACTCTTAACGGGAAGAAGAATCGTTTGCGTAAGATGGATTTCTACAAGGCTATTACAGCTTCGGGAGTAGAAGAAAAAGTGATTGAAAATCTGGCTCGCCGATTCAGTCGAGCCCTACCTAAGTGGTTTGAACTGATAGACCACTCTTTCTTGCCTGACGATATGAAGAGACAATACAAAAAGCTTATCTTGCGTCGTGTGGTGATGTTGCGTTGACAGTCTTGCTGGTTGGGTAAAAAGACGCAGATTACATGGAATAGGGATAGTGATATTCGTGCTATTCCGCGTAATCCGCGTTAAGTGTATGTCAGGAGCAAGTGTGCTCTTGTATTACTTGTTTAGGTATTCTGTTACATTCTTTTCGATACGTGCGGCAATGTCTTCAGTGGTTTCACGAACGAACTTTTCGCCGGTGATGTGCTCGTACAGTTCAATGTAGCGTTCACTGATAGAGGTCACGATTTCGTCAGTCATTTCAGGCACCTGCTGGCCTTCCTTACCTTGGAAGCCGTTGTCCATTAACCATTCGCGTACGAATTCTTTGGAGAGCTGCTTCTGGGGTTCGCCTTTCTCGAAACGCTCTTCGTAGCCTTCGCTGTAGAAGTAGCGGCTGGAGTCGGGTGTATGGATTTCGTCCATCAGATAGATCTGGCCGTTGTGCTTGCCGAATTCATATTTCGTATCTACCAGGATGAGGCCACGCTCGGCAGCAATTTCTGTACCGCGCTTGAAGAGGGCCAGTGTATATTTCTCCAGCAGGGCATATTCTTCGGGAGTAGCAAGGCCACGAGCCAGAATCTCTTCCTTCGAGATGTCGGCATCGTGTTCACCGATTTCGGCTTTGGTAGTCGGGGTGATGATAGGTTCGGGGAACTTCTGGTTCTCCTTCATTCCTTCGGGCAGACGTACGCCGCAGATTTCACGCACACCGCTCTTGTAAGCGCGCCAGGCCGAGCCGCAGAGGTAACCGCGAACAATCATTTCTACAGGGAAACCTTCGCACATTACGCCGACGGTCACCATCGGGTCGGGTGTAGCCAGCTTCCAGTTGGGGCAGATGTCGGTCGTGGCATCGAGGAACTTGGCGGCAATCTGGTTCAGCATCTGGCCCTTGAAGGGGATACCTTTTGGCAGGATGACGTCGAAGGCCGAGATACGGTCGGTTGCTACCATGACGAGCTTTTCGCCGTTGATGTTGTACACGTCACGTACTTTTCCGTGATAGACACTCTTCTGTCTCGGAAAGTTGAAATCAGTTTTAGTTAACGCTTGTTTCATAACTGTTATGTATTTTGATTAGTGTTAGTCGTTTGGCTTTTCTTCTCTTCTTTCTGGCGTTCGCGTTCAGCTTTCTGTTCTTTCTCAAACTTCTCGTATGCCTCCACAATCTGTGTTACCAGTTTGTGACGGACGATGTCTTTCTTGTTCAGCTCAATGAAGCTGATGCCCTTTACACCTTTCAGTATCTTCAGGGCCTGTACGAGGCCGGAGGTCTGCGAGGATGGAAGGTCAATCTGCGTCATGTCGCCCGTTACAATCATCTTGGTGTTCATGCCCATGCGGGTGAGGAACATCTTGATTTGGGCAGTCGTAGTGTTCTGAGCTTCGTCGAGGATGACGACGGCATCGTTCAGTGTACGTCCGCGCATAAAGGCCAGCGGAGCTATCTGGATGATGTTCAGCTCCATGTATTCCTTCAGCTTGGCGGCGGGTATCATGTCCTGCAAGGCGTCGTAGAGCGGTTGCAGGTACGGGTCTATCTTGTCTTTCATGTCGCCGGGCAGGAAGCCGAGCTTTTCGCCTGCCTCCACGGCGGGGCGGCTGAGGATGATTTTCTTGATTTCCTTGTTCTTCAGGGCACGCACGGCCAGGGCAATGGCTGTGTAGGTTTTACCCGAACCGGCCGGACCGATGGCAAATACCATGTCGTTCTTGTGGAAGGCATCCACCAACTTCTGTTGGTTCTCACTTCGGGGAATGATGGGCTTGCCCGTCACACTGAACACGATGACGTTACCGCTCTTTTCCGCTTGCGGGGCATTACCTTTGATGATGTCGATGATGGCTTCTTCCTTCAGCGAGTTGTATTCGGCGCAATGCTTCTCCAGCTTGATGATGTTTTCTTCGAAGGCACACATTTCTTCTTCATCGCCCAGCACCTTGATGACGTTGCCGCGCGCCACAATGCGCAATTTGGGGTAAAGGGCCTTGATCAGCTGCATGTTGGCGTTGTTTACACCGTAAAAGATGACCGGGTCGATATCTTCGAGGACAATCAGTTTTTCTATCATTGATATGTTTTAATTGTTCATTGAAATGCCTTGCAAAGGTAGTGAAACGTTTGGAAAACCGTGTTACTTCGTACCGTTATTTTTCAACACCGGCTTGACGACGATGCCGTTTGCATTCTTGGTGCAGCGGATGCACTCGTGCCGCAGGCTTTCTTCCTTCATGTTGAAGAGAATGTTGGGGTTGAAGTGCTGGCCGTTGATGCGTGTTTCGAAGTGCAGGTGCTCGGTAGTGGCTCGTCCTGTGCGTCCTGTCAGAGCGATAGCCTGCCCGGCCTTTACCGTGTCGCCGCTTTGCACCAGGTTTTTGGAGTTGTGGCTGTAGACGGTCTCCAGGCCGGAGGGATGGCGTACCACAATGACATTGCCGTAGGCGCTGTAGGGTTTCGACATGCGTACCACACCGGCGAAGGCACTGCGGATGGTGTCGTTGGCCCGCGTCTTGATGTCGATACCTGTATGCCGTCCGCCGCCCCGTCCATAGGGCGAGATAACTTTGCCGCCGGGCAGGGGGAAACAATAGTCATCTTTTCCAAGACTGTCGAGGTGCAGCAGGATGGTTTTACTCTTGTCGAACAGTCCCGGAGTAGCCACACGGATGTGGTTCACCTCCATGTTGGAGAAGGTGCCTGTCTTCTGCTGGCCCTGTATCTGTAGAGGGAGCAGAAGACAGATGAGGAGGAATAACACTGTTTTCATTCGAAGTAATGAATGTTTCCTCCGTCGGATGAGGCATATTTCCTTAAAAGTTCCTGTGTCATTTCGGCAGCCTGTTGCAGACGGGTGGTGTCGCCGTCGTAGCCATTGATGATGGCCAGAATGTGGCGGGTACCGACGTCCATCTTGGTACGTTCGTTGTCGCTGGTAGGGGTACCGATACCGCCCACGGCGTCGCGGAAGACGGGCAAGCCTTCGATGTTGAGCACACCGCGGCCGATGCCCTCGAACGGTTCTTCGGCCCGGCCGATACCCAGGCAGAGGTCGGTGCCCTGTATCTTGTTGGCATCGAAACCGCCGATGCTGTAGCCTGTACGCAGGGAGACGAGGTTGATGAGGTCCACCAGTGTATCAATCTGATACAGCTCCAATCCGCGGAGCAGACGCCGGCGCAGAGCCTCGGCAGAAGGACGGTAACGGCTGGGGTCCTTGCCGCAGCGTTTGTAGGCTTCGCGGGTGGCGGCAATGGCGGGCTGGTGCTTGATGCCTTCGGTGGTGTCGGCGGCACGCAGTTCTTCGGTGAAGGCGTTTATTTCCTGCCAAAGTCCTTCGCTATGAGGCGTATTGGTCACTTCGGCATAGACGGCTGCTC
>ENA-OOXJ01001814-OOXJ01001814.1-human-gut-metagenome-genome-assembly--contig:-NODE-1814-length-12395-cov-17.798055_pt1 | contig 12395 bp, 15 predicted proteins | sample MGYA00241587_ERZ501343 | MGnify/ENA primary metagenome ERZ501343 (study PRJEB25962, sample SAMEA2042918) | human gut metagenome | biome: human gut; feature: human-associated habitat; material: faeces... | reverse complement strand
GTGGTATACTATATATAGAGTTAAGGGAAAGGAATAAAGAGAAAACCTTAACAAACAAAATTTTAAAAGTTGCAACGTTGCAACTAGAAAGGAAAACACCATGGAGAACATTATTAAATCAGAAAGCACAAACATCATGAACACATTCAAGAGCAATGCTCTTAAAGAAAGTACTCAGCGTATCTTTACAAGAATGGTAAATGTAGAGGATAACAAGAAAGCTATCTGTACAGACCTTGCGGAGATATACAACAAAGGTACATGGAAAGATGATTTCGGTGATTTTGGTGACTACACAATGACAATGTTTAACATCACAAAGTCTACTGCGAGCCGCATGAGAAGAGTTTCCGACAAGTTCATAACTGACATTAACTCCCCACTCAATGCTGAGATGTTTACATTTAATCAGCTTGCTGTACTTGTTACTCTTGACAATGAGGTTATCGAGAACTCAACTGTAAATCCTGATATGACAATTAAGCAGTTGAGAGAATTTGTAAATAGCGTTAAGGCTCTTGAAATGAAAAGCACTGAGGAAGAGGAAACAGAGGAAGCAGAGGAAAAAGAAGAGGGAGTAACAACGGCTGATAGTTGCAACATTGCAACTAAGGAAGAGGAAGCCCCCCGAGATATGGCACATTTTGCAAATCTTAAAGAGCTGTCAATGTGGGTCAATAAGCTTATGGAGAAAAGAGAAAATATTGAAAATATTAATATTGCATTTGACGTTACAACAAAGCACACTGAGTATTAATTACTCAGTGTGGCAGAAAAAAAAAGACAGGTAAGCAGAAATGAAAATAACAATTAAATCAGTCGTCACAATTTTGTTGACTATCGTTTTTTGTTTGTTATCACTTGCAAACAAGATAACAAGTGAACAGTACATGACAGTTTTTACAACTGTAATCGCATTCTATTTTGGCACTCAGTTTTCAAAAAATGGTAAAGTCTAATGTGGAGCACGATAATAGTCGCAGTGTTATCCCTGATAGGTACATTTATTGGCAGTTATTCAGGGTTTAAGCTGACAGAGTACAGGGTGCAACAATTGGAAAAACGAGTAGCAGAGCATAACAACTTTGCAAGACGTTTGCCAGTAGTAGAAGAACAAATAAAGGTAATTAATCATCGTTTGAACGATTTAGAGGTGAAAGAAAAATGACGTTTAAGGAATATATTTCTAAAAACCTAGGAAAGTCAATTGAGTTTGACGGGGTTTACTCTTATCAGTGTTGTGATTTAGTCAACGACTATATGCAGAAATGTTTTAACGTTTTCACATACTATCCATATAATTTCAACGCTCAGCAGTATTTCACAAGGTTCAATGAGGTATCAGCTCTTGTAAAAAATTTTACAAAAATTTCAAATACTCCTGAGTTTGTACCAATGCGAGGTGATATTTGTATTTTTAAGTCGGCTGACAACATCGGGCATATCTCAATAGCAACTGGTGAGGGAAATACAAGCTATTTTTACAGTTATGACCAAAACTGGAACGGGCACAACTTTGTAGCAAAAGAGAAACATATCTATACTAATTTTTTGGGAGTCCTGAGATATAAAGGCAATGCACTTGACACAACAGGGTTAAAACGTGGCGATAATAATGCAGGGGTTTACGCTTACAAAATGATGTTAAAATTGGCAAAGACTTGTAAAATAATTAGTGCAGGTGTTGATTTTAACGGAATTTACGGAAAAGGCACTGAAAAGGCTACAAACGAGATTTTGCGAAAGTTAAAAAAGAAAGAAAACGGAATAGCAGGAGTAAAACTGGTCAATGCACTTTATGAAGCTATTCTTGACAAAATAGTTAATTTTTAACAGTTAATACGTTATGTGAGCATTTAACAATACAACAGCAAATTGATAATAATTAACATTTACAAAATAAGAGTGCTAAACTGCTATTGTTATCTAACGTACATAACTATTATATTACGGTCATATAATATTAAACAAATTACAAAAACATGGAAAGAGGTTTTAAAACATGAACGGATTTAACGTAAACATGACTAAAAAGGATATTTTTAACGCTAAGAGCGGAAGTATCTCAATCAAGACAACAGAGGCGAGCGAGTGGCATACTGTTTCAGGGTGTGCGGTGGTAGAAAATGGAGGACTTGACAGGGACAAGAAGCCTTGTGACATTGGTTATATTGCAACAGACATCGGTGTTTTTGGTTTTTCGTCTAAGGTTTGTCTAGACCATATGGAAGAATTGGGAGACATTCTCAGCGAGTGCCTAAACGCAGGCGAAGAAGTAAAGGTAAGATTTGTCAAAGGCAAGTCAACCAATGGTGAATTTTATTCAATTCAGATACAGTAAATAACAAAATTGGCAGAACGTGGCAATAAAAGTTGCCACGTTGCAACCGATTGAAAGGGGTGAAAGAAAATGGGTTCAAAAATAAAGCCGTGGAATTGGAGTGAGTTTGGAGTTTCAAACATTGATAAAACACAATTAACGAGCTACTATTATAAAATGTTACTAAATCGTGTTATTAATATGTTTACATGGGAGAACTTACCAGACACCATTGATGAACAAGTAATGAACTTTTGGTTATTTGTAACAGGAAGAGTTGTATTTACAGAATTTAACGGAAAGTTATATGCACTAAATGGAAATTATGGCGGTTATCCTAACGAGTATTATTTACCTACAGAATTTGTTATTGCAAATCCAATTTTAGGAAGTAAAATTGTAAAGTTAGACGTTGACGGAGTGGCAATGTTTAACAGTGATACCGACAAATACCCTACACAAACAATGACAGGTGGTTTGTACCCTATACTAACACTAACAGCAAATATGTTAGCTGATTGCGTAGTAACAATATCCAGTGCATTGAAAAATGGTAGAGTTCAAACCGCATTTTTGTGCAAAGATGATACAGTGAGAATTGCAGGTGAAAAAGTTCTAAAACAGTTATATAACGGCAATCCTGCTGTTATGATTGATGATACTATATTAAACTGCATTTCACCAATCAAAATGGCAGATAATACAAGTGTAGCTACAATTTTACAGCAGACCGTTGAAACATATCAATTTTGGCTTGCAAATTTTTACAATTCAATCGGAGTAAATGCAAATTTTAACATGAAACGAGAGCGGTTAAACACGGCAGAAGTTAATATTAATGATAGTGCATTGTTTGTAAATGTTATTAATATGTTGAATAACAGGCAACAGGCGCTTGAAAAAATTAACAAAATGTTTGGTACAAACATAACTGTTGAAATTTCTGAGGAATGGAAAGACTTAACAGAAACTGAGGAAACCCCTACAGAGGAAGAGGGAAAAGACAATGCGGAAGATAATAACGCTGAATGAGTGGGTTGAAAAGTTTCCCACTATAAATACTATCTTTGACAAGGTATCAGCAGACTTGAAATTATTTACAGTTTTTACATCGGCTGAAATGTTCTCATATTTTGTAAACAAGTTTGGTGAGCGTGGGTTTTATTTGTATTATGATAGCGAAAATGCCACAAATAATACTAATAGGGTGAAACAGGCAAGCGACTATATAGCATTATATGGTAAATCTCACAAATACGAGTACGACAAGTTAGTTGATACTCTATCATTGGAATATAATCCCATTGAAAACTATTCCATGACAGAAAAAGGAACAGACACAAGAACACCAAACATCACGCAAACAAACAAGGGTGTAAATACAAATACTGTAGGGGTTGACACGTCAATTACAACTGGAAAGACAACTTTTGACAAATCTGATAGTTTTATCAATGATACAAAAACTACCAATACGGGAACTAATACCGATACGCAGGATATAAACACTACAGTTACCACGGCAGGAAATGAAAAAACTGTACATGAATTTACAAGAAGTGGTAATATAGGAGTTACCACGTCACAGCAGATGATTGAAAGTGAACGTCAGTTAGCTATGTTTTCCGTGGTTGATTTATTTGTAAAGGCTATAGCCGATATAATTCTAATCGGAGTATATTAAAAAAGTTGCAACGTTGCAACTAGGAAAGGAGAAAAAATAAATGCAAAAAGTGAGAAGCCCGACATATGCGGAAAATTATGTCAATCTAGCAAGAGCAGTTGTATTAAAAGTAGTAGTAGATACACTCCAGGGTAGGGAAGATTTAAAAGACTATATTTTATATAGTGATGATTTTATATTTTGGTTATGCCTTGCGAATTGGTTAAAATATGAAAATGTTATTAAGGATAAATTTTCATGTTTTAAGGGGATTGATATAACGTTGAGAAAAAACTAAATACATATTATCGTCTCAAAGGCGAGGAAATAAAGAGAGGTAAATTATAATGAATGTTACGCAGATAGCAACAATTTTGAATGAGGCACAGCAGGAGATAATCGGTGAGAGTGCTATAACAACGGAAAATCTTGAAAACGTTGTCGACATGGGCAAGCAGATACTTGAAGCGACAGATGTTGACAATTACGTCCGTAAACTGATTGATAAAGTCGGTAGGGTGATTTTTGTTGACAGGGTTTACAGTTCGACAGCTCCCGACATTTTGACCGATAGCTGGGAGTACGGCTCAGCGATGCAAAAGGTGCGTTGTGAAATGCCTGACGCTGTTGAGAATGATAGCTGGAAGTTAACAAACGGACAGAGTTATGACCCATTTGTTTTTACAGCCCCCGACGTTCAATCAAAATTTTATGACAGTAAGGTGACATATGAAGTGCAGATGTCATTCACAGAAATGCAGGTTAAGAGTGCATTTAATTCACCTGCTGAAATGAATAGCTTTTTTGCTATGATTGAAAACAGAATACGTTTTAAGCTTACTTTGTCAAATGATATACTTAAAACAAGAACTGTTAACAACCTTATTGCAGAAAAGATACACAGTAAAAACAATGTTGTCAATCTTTTGGAAATGTATAACACAGAGTTTACACAGACCCTAAAAGCAACTCATGCTCTTATGGATAAGGATTTCCTTAGGTACGCTATTGGAAAAATCAAGGAGTACATCAAGTACATTCAGCGCCCCTCAATGCTATTCAATGACGGCGGTTACACAACTTTCACCCCGGAAAGTGACATGAAAATGGTGCTTTTGTCACGATTTGTAAATACTGCTGAGGTTTATCTACAGAGTGACACGTTTCACAATGACCTTGTGAAACTAAGTGGTTATTCTGAGGTACCATACTGGCAGGGTAGCGGAACGGGTGAAACGTTTGATTTTGCAGAAATTTCAAAAATCGATGTTACAACTGCTAGTGGTAACAAGGTATCTCAGATAGGTATTATTGGAACTATTTTTGACAGAGACGCTTGCATGGTCTGCAATGCTAATCCGAGAGTCACAAGTATTTACAATCCAAAAGGAGAATACTGGAATTACTTCTACAAGTACGATGCAAGCTATTTCAATGATACCATGGAAAATTGTGTTGTATTTATAGTAGCAGACACAGCAAAAAAAACAGTATAACAAAATGATAGTTAAAACGTTGCAACCCTAAAAAAGTTGCAACGTTGCAACTATATTGAGGTGAGAAAAAATGCCAATTATAACAACGTATCAATGTTCGCAGGACGTGAGAACAATTTCAAAAACGTTAACAAATGCGGTAGAGTATAATTGTGAAATACTGGATATTATGAACAGTTTTACACCCCGTATACGATTATTCTGTACGTCTGAAACGTTTAATGCAAATATGGTGTATATACCATTTTTTGATAGATACTATCACATAATTTCAGCAGACGTTGAAAGTGCTGAAACAATTATTTTACAATGTGAATTTGATATTTTTACGTATTCAACAGCATTACTAAACAGCACATTTTTAGTGACTAGAAATGAAAACATCGGCAGTACATATATACCCGATACAATGTTACCATTAAAAGGCAACAAGGAAATGAAAGTAATAGAATTTACTGGCGGAGATTTTAACCTTGACACTGCCACGGTAAATAGTTACAATTTTGTTCTAAATGTTGCAGGTGGTGGAAGTAATCAAGGAACGGCGGAGAATGGGGGGGATTGACAAATGAAGTTAAATACAGAAATTTATTCCAGTGACCGCAGTATATCACTAGAATATTTAAAGGGTATTAAAACCACGCAGTCAATGAAAGAATTAATTGATAATGGTAAATTACAGTTAAATAATCCTATTGACGAATCAATTTTTTATGCGGTTGATTTCAACCCCCCTGACGATTATTTTGTACGAAGTGGATATAATAAACCTCATCAATCTGAATTTGTAAAGGGTACAAATGCTCCGAGCGGTGTATGCGCTATGTTTGGGCGTTTAAATGTGCCAGACGAACCATTACAAAATATGCCAGTGATTGCTAATCAGTATAAAACTACAGATTTTAGAGTGGCGTATGATAGTACAAGAAGTGATTATTTAGGCTATTATTTCGGTACTGAGTATAAATTAAAAGATTTTCTTTTTTTGGTTCGAGTGATAGCGTTTAGATTTGAATATTCTGATATGGGTGACGTATCGTCATTTAGTGATAGAATTGACGTAGACGTACAAACATTTGAAACCACATATAAAAATACCCACCATATTGTAGGGATATACGCAGTGCCGTATTATTTTAGAACGGAGATTGGTGGCAGACAACGCTGTCAGGGTTTTAATATAATACCGTTTTGCACGTATTCAAAAAATTCTATGAATAATAATTATGATATTTATGGTGCATTATTTTTAGACGACGCTGACCAGGCACACGCTATTTTAAATACGTTTATTTATGGGTGTAGTGATTTATATAGTAATTATTTTAATACCTACCCATATTACTATGCAAATTTAGGCTATGCAGATTTGTGGGATAAAACATATTTCGCTATTGGTAGTGACGTGTATACGGGATATTTACCAGTTTTTGATTATAGTATCGAAAACATTCATAAATTATATAGCAGAATGGGAACTTATTACACATTTTCGACAAATTTAGCAAAGCAGGAAAATCTAAACCAAAACGGAATATATTGTGGTATTATTTCAGATGATGGAAAAATCACTGGAAAATATTCAGAGGGTGCAGAAAATGCAAAACAAATTCAAACAACATGGGATACCCCCACCGATTGGCAGAATAACCCATTTAATGGAATAGGTAATACAGACCCTAACAACTACACCGATAGAATAGACCTAAACAAACCCACACTGTCAAACGTTAACGTGTTTAACCGCAGTTTCGCAGTAACATCAAACAGTGTTCGTCAATTAGCGGATTTCTTGTGGAACGCTGACGAAACAAAATTTGATGAGATTGTAAAGGGGTTAGCGTTAATGGGTGAAAATCCTATGAACGGCATAATTGATTTGCGTTTATTTCCGTTTAATGTAGCTTTGAAAAATTCTGCCACGCAGGCAGAACCCATTGTAATAGGCAGAACAAACACGGGTGTAAACGGCATTAAATTGACGGAAAATGTAAACAGTTTAATTGATTTAGGTGAATGCACATTTTTTACTAAATTCAAAAATTTCCTAGATTATGAACCATACACAACAGCACAACTATATATTCCATATATTGGAGTAGTACCAGTTTCAACGGCTGAATTTATGGGGCATAGAATTTCGGTAAAAATGATAGTTGACTATACAACGGGTGCAGGAACAGCAATTGTTTTTAAAGATGATATACCATTCATTTACAGAAATGGTGTAGTAGGCGTATCGATTCCAATGACTGGAAACGACAGTACAAGTTATGCAAATACAGTTATCGGAAATGTGGTTAGCGGTGTAGTAGGTGGTGTAACATCAATTGCTAGCGGAAATATTGGCGGTATGGTTAGTAGTGCCGAAAAATTATATAGCGGTTTTGCGACTGGTACTAATTACCAAGAGGCGAGCGCAAGTTCTCCCTCGGTTGCAACGTGGCAACCGCAACACTGTTATTTCATAATTGACAGACCGATTTTAAATGTACCTGACAATTACGGGAGAACTGTAGGTTATGCTTGTGAAAAAACTGGAAAACTATCAGATTTTAAGGGGTTTACAGTTGTTAGCAACCCTGAAATAAATTTCAGGTGTACAGACAGCGAAAGACAATATATAGTAAATATGTTACAAGGCGGTGTATTTGTATGATGAATGAATTTTATGCAAGTGGTTTAACAAATGAGCAATTGAAAGCGGAGATTTTAAGGCAAGGGCGTAAAGCAAATTTACGCCTAAACCAATTGAAAAAAAGTGGATATTACAAGAAAAATCCTATAATTATGGAGAAATGGAACACATTTCTAAAAGAAAACAAATTTTCGACTAAAAAGAACTTTTTTAAAACAGGTACGAAAGGCGAAAATCGTGCAGAGTTGTTAAAACATTATGTACAGATTAGACAATTTTTAGGTCAACAAACAAGTGTAGCTGACACGAAAAAAATTATACACAAACACGCTTTGCGGTTGAAAATTGAAGATGAAACTGTTGATAGGGTGCTAGAATTTTATGGAGATAATGCTATTTTAAAACAGTTGTCTAATAGTGATTCGGCTCAAACATTTGTGCGTGATATGGTGACAAAAGGGTTTAATGATGATGAAATTAATGCAGTATTAGACACGCTTGAAAAATCCGCAAAAACTGAAAGTGACATGAACGATTTAATGAGAAATTTTTTACAAACATTAAAATAGTTGCAACGTTGCAACTATTTGTAAAGGGGTGTAATAGTTGATAAATGTAAATGATTTTGATTTTAACATTCTAAAAAATAGTAATTTACAAACAGTTACAACCCGTACAAAAGATAATCAGTATATAGAATATTATAACGTACCTTTTGCATTTGATATTGAAACCAGTTCATTTTATGACGGAGAAAATAAACGTGCGTGTATGTACATTTTTATGTTTGCATTAAATGGAAATTATGTATATGGCAGAACATGGGAAGATTTCGACTTTACGTTGAATAAGTTGAAAGAAGTGTTACAATTAAATGAGTATAAAAGAATTATAATATATATTCACAATTTAGGTTATGAATTTCAATTTTTAATCGGTCATGAACGTTTTAAAGACGTTTTCGCAAGAAACGCACGTCACCCTATTAAGTGTACTATGAATGAATGTTTTGACTTGAAATGTAGTTTAATGCTGAGCGGTATGAGTTTGGCAAAAACAGCGGAAGACTTGACAAGTGTAAAAATACAAAAATTAACAGGTGATTTAAACTATAAACTTTTAAGAACATGGAAAACCTCTCTGACAGAAGAAGAATTAGCATATTGTGAACATGACGTTAAAATTTTACATTATTTTATACTTGAAGAAATGGCAAAAAATGATAATGATATAACAAAAATACCATTAACTAAAACAGGGTATGTTAGAAAATATTGCCAAAACTACATTAAAAAACACACATATTATCCAAAATATAGAGAGAAAATAAAAAAAATAGCCCCCATTGATGAAGACTTATTTTGCCTATTGCACAAAAGTTTTATGGGTGGGTACACTCACGCTAACTATATGTATGTGGGAATGGTATTGGAAAATGTTGCTAGTATCGATTTTACAAGTTCTTACCCGTCCGTTATGATTAGAAAAAAATATCCAATGCAACCATTTACAAAAGTTCACATAAAAGATTTAAACGATTTTAAATATTGTATTAAAAATTATCCCTGCGTTTTTGAAGTAGAATTAACTAACGTAATTGCTAAAAAATGTAATCACATTTTATCACGTTCAAAATGTTCTGTTTGTGATAATGCAATTGTTGATAATGGGCGAATTGTATCAGCAGATAGAATATTTACATATTTTACAGATATTGATTTTAAAGATTTTGAACACTTTTATTCTTATGAGCATTTGTCAATTGGTAAATTTTACACGTCAAGTTATGGATATTTACCAAAACAAATTATAGAATGTGCGTTAAAATTTTACAACGATAAAACCACGTTAAAAGGTGTGGTGGGGAAAGAAGTAGAGTATTTAGTCGGAAAAAGTATGTTAAATAGTTTATTTGGAATGTGTGTTACAAATCCTGTAAATGATGATATTATTTTTGATGGGAAAGAATGGAACACGAAAAAGAAAGATATATCAGAAGCATTACAAGAAAATTACATAAAGAATAAAAAACAAGTATTAGTATATCAGTGGGGTGTGTGGATAACCGCATGGGCAAGGCACGAACTTTTTAAAGGTATATTAAAAATTAATGATGATGTTATTTATTGTGATACTGATAGCATTAAATTTTTAAACTATGAGAATTATGAAAACTGGATAAATGAATATAATAAAATTTGTATTGACGAGATAAACAAGGCATTAAACTATTATGAAATTGATTTGAATTTAGCTAAACCTAAAACAATTAAGGGTCTTGAAAAACCTCTAGGAGTATGGGATTTTGAGGGGATTTACACAAAATTCAAGACGTTAGGAGCAAAACGTTATGCGTATGAGCAAGACGGGAAATTTAATATAACAGTTTCTGGATTAAATAAAAAGTGTGCTACTCCGTACATAGTTGCAACGTTGCACCCGTTTGAATTTTTTGACAATGAAATGTACATACCAAAAGAATACACGGGGAAAAATACATTAACATATATTAACGAACCTTATAAAATTATGATAAAAGACTATCAAGGAAATTATGCAGAAGTATCGGAAAATAGTTACATACATATGGATGAACAGGATTATAATATGGCATTATCGGAACAGTTCATATATTATTTAATGTGTGGTACAAATTTTGGAAACGGCGCAAAAGAGCATACATTGTTTGAAAAAAGCCAAGAATTGGCTACAAATTTTTGGGAGTGTGATTTTAATGAAAAATGAATACTATTCACTAAAAAAGATTAATAAGTTAAATGCACTATACAATTTAATTATAGGACAACGCTCAAACGGCAAAACTTATGCAGTATGTGAGCAGGAAATAAAAGGTTACTTTAAAGATAATTTTCGACTTGCGTACATCAGGCGATATGATGAGGAAATAATGCCTAAAAATATCCAAAATTTATTTAAGCCACATTTAGCATTAATTGAAAAATTATCCAATGGACAGTTTAACAGCACTGTATATAAAAATAGAGAATTTTTCCTATATAATACAGATACAGAAGAAAAAAGCGAACAAAGTTTTTGCAAGTGTTTTTCGCTTAACGGATGGGAGCGTACAAAAGGTGCTGATAATGGTTACTTTAAATATATACTATTTGACGAATTTATGACCCGTTCTTTTTATCTTAATAATGAATTTGTTATATTTACTCAACTTTTATCATCTATTATGCGTGATAGAGATAACACTATTATTTATATGATTGCAAATACTGTTAATCAATACTGTCCTTATTTCGCTGAAATGGGTTTAGGTAAAATTTCAGATATTAAACAGGGTGACTTGAAATTATTTACATATGGTGATAGCGAATTAACCTTAGCTTTGGAATACTCAGACAGCAGGGGTCAAACTGGAAAAGTTAGTAAATACTTTGCGTTTGACAACCCACAATTGAAAATGATAACTACAGGTCAATGGGAGATAAAAAATTACCCACACGCACCATTTAAAATTAAAAAGGAAAATATTGTATATAGGGCTTATATATTTTTTGACAGTGATATTATAGCCTGCAATATTGTACATTATAACAATAGCGTATTTCTATTTTTTAACATTCAAACAAAAACGGAAAATCTCGATTTAAAAAAAAGGATTGTATACAGTTTTGAAACCGATACGAACCCCCTACACGTCCAGTCACTAGCAGAACAACCGACAGACGTACATAAACTTATTAATAATTTAATAACATTTAATCGTGTGTTTTATGCAGATAATTCAGTAGGTGAAATTGTTAGAAACTGGATAAACGCACAAAGCAAGCACACAATTAGTATAAGGGCATAAAAAATAACCCCGTGAAATTAATCACGGGGATTTTTATTTATAATATATATGTAGCAATTACAGCCTCAAGCATTGCCATTGAAATATTTTTATATACATAGTCAAAATAAGGGTACTCACAAATAATTAATTCACTTATATCATCATATCTTAAAAAAGATATATCTAAATAATTATCAATGTATTGCTCCGTTTTCATTCCAGTTTGTTCGCAAATATCGTTTCGTACTAGCATAACTTTTTTAGTTATATTATCAAACCATATGTTAAAAGATTTTCGCTCACTGATTGGCATTCTATTATATCTGCCGACAGTTTCCTTAATTCCTTTTACTTCTATACCTCTAATTTTCATAATATTTTCCTTTCTGTTGCAACGTTGCAACTTTAAAATTTATTTGTTAAGGTTTTCTCTTTATTCCTTTCCCTTAACTCTATATATAGTATACCAC
>ENA-OOXJ01001813-OOXJ01001813.1-human-gut-metagenome-genome-assembly--contig:-NODE-1813-length-12396-cov-2.403209_pt1 | contig 12396 bp, 9 predicted proteins | sample MGYA00241587_ERZ501343 | MGnify/ENA primary metagenome ERZ501343 (study PRJEB25962, sample SAMEA2042918) | human gut metagenome | biome: human gut; feature: human-associated habitat; material: faeces... | reverse complement strand
TTCGCTTTCCAACCGTTCATTGAGCACGACTATTGTCAGAATCAGGAGTATCAGAAGCTGTATGCCGAGTATGAACGCACTATGTCCATGAGCAAAAAGGAACGCATGGAAGCCGGTTTGGATGAGTTTCCGCAGGCTCCCGTGCGCAGACGCTTTCTTGTTTCGGATATTACTCCCGAAGGATTGAGCCTGATACATGCCCAGAATCCCAGAGGACTCTGCCTTTGGTCGGACGAGCTGTCGGCCTGGTTCAAGAATTTCAACCGTTACAACAACGGTTCGGAAGAACAGTTCTGGCTTTCGGTGTTCAATGCCAAGCCTACGATTTCCGACCGCAAGAGTACGCAAAGTTCCATTTTTATCAGACGTCCCTATATCTCCGTTATCGGTACCATCCAGAAGAAGATTCTGGGCGAACTGGTCAAGGGCGAGCGTTCGAGTAACGGATTCATCGACCGTATTCTTTTCGTGATGCCTGAATCTGTCTTGAAAAGCAGATGGAACGACCGGGAAACTCCTGAAGAACTGGAAATCCAGTGGCAACAGATTATTGACAAGCTGATTGCACAGGATTGTCCGCATGACGAGAATAATGAGTTGCAGCCTCAATGCCTGCCATTTGATGAAAATGCCAAGCAACGGCTTTACGGTTGGCAGCATGAAAATGCCCGCCAATGTGATATGGAAACCAATGATGCTTTGGTAGGTATTTACTGCAAACTGGAAATCTATATTATCCGGTTTTGTCTGATTATCCAGCTTGCCCGATGGACTTGCGGAGAGTGTGACAAGCATACGATTGACCTTGAAAGCGTGAACCGTGCCATCCTGCTGACTGAGTATTTCCGGACTACAGCTGTAAAAGTACAGACTGCCGTCAGTCAGGAACAGTTGAGCGAATTGCACCGCAACATCTACCTGAACCTGCCTCAGAGGTTTACAACGGCAGAAGGTATCGGCATTGCTGAAAGTTACGGGATGAAGGAGCATGCTTTCAAGATGTTTCTAAAACGCCACATCGGAACATTATTCAGAAAAGAGAATCATGGAGAATACAGTAAATAAACCTGTTACTATGCACATTTTCGCAACCGAGGGGTTTGTGAAGTTGCGAAAATGTGCATAGTAACATCCAAACAGAAAGAAAAATGAACTACAGATTCACATTAGAACCATACAAAGGTGTCAGCACCCGGCACACATGCCCGAACTGCCACCGCAAAAGTTGTTTCGCCAAATACATCGATACGGAAAAGCAAATCAGTTTTCCCGATTATGTAGGGCGATGCAACCATGAACAAAAGTGCGGCTACAATTATACGCCCAAAATGTATTTTGATGAGAACCCGATGGCCAAAGAACGATTGAGTGAAGAATTTGTGCCGATGTCAAAGCCACGCATCAGTCTGCCTCCTGCGCCTTCATTCATTGAACCGGGAATCATGAGGCAGTCCCTGAAACTGTATCACACGAACAAGCTGTTTCAGTTCCTGAGTTTCCATTTCGGACAGGAGGCTACCGAAGAGCTAATGTTGCGCTACCATGTGGGAACCTCGAAGCATTGGCCGGGAGCTACAGTCTTCTGGCAGGTAGATATTTCCGGACGGGTACGAACCGGAAAAGTGATGCTCTACAATCCTGGAAGCGGAAGACGGATTAAAGAGCCGCACAACTACATCACGTGGGTACATTCCCTTTTGAAGAAAGAGAATTTCAACCTCCGGCAATGCCTGTTTGGTGAGCACCTTTTGTTTTCCGACCAACAGCGTCCGGTTGCCCTTGTGGAGAGTGAGAAAAGCGCTTTGATATCCAGCTTCTATCTGCCGCAATACCTCTGGATTGCTTCGGGCGGAAAGAACGGTGCGTTCAATCGGGATGCCATGAGCGTATTAAGAAACCGACGTGTTCTGCTCTTCCCCGATCTGGGTGCAACCGACTATTGGAACAGTAAAATGGAGATGATCCGGAGCCTGGGAATAGAGGTTTCTCTCTTCGATTTTATGGAAAGAAACGCAACAAAAGAAGAACGGGATGCGGGTTATGACATTGCAGATTTTCTGCTGAGAGAAGAGACAAAGGAAGCAATTTTCAATCGTCTTATCACGTTGAATCCGGCCTTGAAAACGCTGGTCGAAACTTTCGATTTACAGCTTGTCAATGTGGAGAAAGCACCGCTTTCAGCAACGGTTCAACATACTCGGAAAGGACTTTTCAAACGATGACTGTCAGATGTCTGATTCACTTCTTTTTCACTGGAGCAAGTTTATGCCGGTGTATTACATTTCCCGGCCACTTGCTCACCTCAAAAGAAGGTGAGACGGCTCCCGATGGTCACAATTATTAATCTCAAAAGCAAATATTATGGACAAGAAAAATACAGTTACAATCCGTCTTACAGACGAACAATTCGGCTGGCTCAGAGCACTCAGCCGACGCAGTAAACGCAGTCAAAGCGAAGTAGTGCGTTCACTCATCGAACACGGTACGGTGCGCGAACGGATTACGAGAGAAAATCTTGACATTATCCGAAAACTGATTGGCGAAAGCACGAACTTGAACCAGCTTGCCAAACGAGCCAACGCTTACGGTTTTTATCGTGTGGCCGATGAGTGCCAGACCGCCGTTCAACAGATTTCACAACTCATAAAACAGCTCAAGGATGATAGGTAAAATTGTCAAGGGCACATCGTTTTCCGGGTGCGTAAACTATGTGCTGAAAGAAGATAAATCGCGCCTGCTGAAAGCGGTTGGTGTCTACGGTTCACCTGAAGAAATAGCGGAACAATTCGAGTTGCAGACTTTACTGAACAACAAGGTCAAGAATACGGTCGGGCATATATCATTGAGCTTCTCCACAGAAGACGGGGACCGCATCCGTGACGATGATGGGCTGATGCTGAAAATCGCCCACGACTATATGAAAATGATGGGAATCGAGAACACGCAGTTCATCATTGCCAGGCATACTGACCGTGACCATCCTCATTGTCACATCGTTTACAACCGGGTGGATAATGACGGCCGCACCATCAGCGACAAGAACGACCGTTACCGGAACGAAAAGGTCTGCAAGATGCTGACAGCCCGTTACCGTTTGCATTTTGCCGAAGGAAAAGAGCATGTCAATTTCATGCGGTTGCGCCATCACGACAGGGTTAAGTATTTTATCTATCATGCCTTGAAACGAGAAGTTCCGAACGCCCGAAGCTGGAGTGAGCTGCGACTGGCCTTACGGAAGTACGGAATTGATACGCAATGGAAGCTAAGTCGCACGACCGGAGAGATGCAAGGTGTCAAGTTCACATGTGACCAACTGACCTTTAGCGGTTCCAAGATTGACCGCCAGTTCAGTTTCCTGAACATCGATCAGGAATTGAGATATAACGTTCTTTCTGCTACCATGAGCCAACGTCATGTACAGGTAGAAACCATACGCGAGGAACCTCGGCATGAATATCAGCAGGAGAATCATTCCGGCATCAGTCTGGGGTTGTTCACTCCCTCTCCTACGGATTATGATACGGAGGAAGCGATACAGGCCAACCGGCTTAAAAAGAAGAAAAAGAAACCGAAACGCAAGCGAGGTTTCAGTCTATAATCAATTTTTTATTAACCATCAAAATTCAAATTATTATGAACTATTCCGATCTTATTTACGATTTCAATCTCTATTTGTGTGAGAGATTCGGTTACAGAAACTGCTGTTCCGTCATGCACAACGCCAACGGCATTTGTGTTTCTGTCCATGTTGGCGAAATGGATTTATACATCCGTTTTTGGGAATACAGTTGTGGTGTAGGTCACTACCCCGACTGGAGCATTATTATTGTGCGTAGCAACTTCAAACGAAACCAGCAGGAAAACCTGAAAGACCTTGCCAGATTCTTCAAGGAATACGCCCCGCGCTATGGTTACAAATACCTCTGCACCGAGGATGATGACTACAAGTATTATCAGACTCTCGGCTTGAAACTTATCCATAGAGGATTTTTCAGACAATATAATTATGGGTTGCCGTTGAAGGATCTGGAGGTGTAATGTGGATTTTATCTAGCCTGTCACAAAAGACATTATTCCTCCTCTGAGAATCTAATATTTGTAAACAGTTCCCATTAGAAGTACGAAAAAGACGAGGCTTACTCATGCTTTTGAGTTAACCTCGTCTTCTTTTCTGTAGATAAAATTATTTTACTTACATACATTCATTTTACATAGTCGAGATCACCTAGCATTCGATTAATCAGATTACGCAGATTATATTTAAAACCATCGTTCTGTTGATATTCCTTGTATAAAGACATATCACCTTTACGTTTTTTTCGGATAATTCGATCGATTATAGTAGCCATTGCTTCATCGACAGCCTGCTTATCAGGATTACCCACAACAAGAGTCTGATAATCTTCATCCTCCGTTACAGCTTTTGTAATGCTTATCAATTTTGCTTTCTGATCATCAGGCGTAGCATCCCATCCTTTAAACCATCGTTCATTAAAATCTTTAAGAATTATATCCAATGGATCTTTAGGCTCATCATCTTCTCCTCCAGCATTTACCATTATAGGTTTGTTAGGGTCAATTACCGTTTCTCCAGCATCAAGCTTAATTGTCTCATTCAAAACGGTACGACGTAAGCCATATGTATTTAAATCGACATAATCAAGCAAGTCTTTTATATCATTACCGCCATTGGGTTCAATATAAAGTTCAGGTATTAGGAAACGTAAAAACCAGAATAATTTTTCCCAATCCTTGACTTCATAACTCATAATAGCAGCTGCTTTGGAATAAACCTTAACAAATTGCTTGCATTTCATCTTAAAATCAGCTTTCCCATTTTCAGCCCATTCAATTTCTGAATTAAATCGTTGTGCAGCAACATCAATAATAGGAGCCCATTTGTCAGCTTCTTCTCCACGAATATACAAATCGATGAACTCATTCACTTCGTCCATATCGAATACACCCATTCCAAGCAATGTAGCTTTTAATTCATGAAGTACATTCACATTTGTAGCTTCTGATAAAGTTGTGGTAGTATAAAAAGGGTCAAAAGCTTCTTTTATATCCTCTATTTTATTATAGAAGTCGAGAACAAATAAATCTTCGCTAAGCTTACCCAGGTCAGGAGCTGCCCGATTAAGACGTGATAAAGCTTGAACAGCCAACACGCCATCTAAAGGCTTATCAATATACATAGCACACAACTTCGGTTGGTCAAATCCTGTCAGATATTTGTTGGCAACGACCAAAATACGATAATCATCTGACTCGAATTTTTCAGCTGTTTGAGTATCAGGAAATCCATTCATTTCTGCCTCTGTATAGCGGCGTGTAACATAATAATCTCCACAAGGTTCTGCAGCTTGTATGTTATTTGTATTATATATTGGGGTATCATATCCAATGCTTTTGTCTATAATCTGTTTCTCTCCAGAAAATGCTATCAATATCTTATAAGGAAGTTTCCTTGCCTCCACCAACTTCTGGAGTGCCTTATAATATAAAATCGCACACTCAATATCTTTAGTCACCACCAGAGCTTTCGCCTTTCCTTTCAGCTTATGATTACGGAATATCTTAGCATCAAAATGTGTCAGCATAATCTCAGCTTTGGCTTCTATAGTCCTAGGTTCTCGCTCTACAGCTCTGCGGAGCAACTTTTGGGCTTTTTCATTATTATATTCAGGATTATCCTCAATACTTTTTGTCAGTTCATAATAACTTTTATATGTCGTATAGTTAGACAACACATCAAGAATAAATCCTTCTTCAATAGCCTGTTTCATACTATAAAGATGGAATGGATGGAATTTTCCGTCTTTATCCTCTGAACCAAATCTTTCAAGTGTTTCCTTCTTTGGAGTTGCTGTAAATGCAAAGTAAGAACAGTTTGTACTCATTTTACGATCTTTCATCAGTTTTTCCAAAAGTTCGTCTGTATCTGCCCCTTCACAATCCATGTCCTTCTGAATTGTTTTATTCACACTATCAGCAGCTATACCAGACTGCGAACTATGTGCCTCGTCAATGATAATAGCAAAATTATGTTCGCTCACATCCGATATAGAATCACATATATAAGGGAATTTCTGGATAGTTGTAATAATTATTCGCTTTCCATCTTCAATGGCTTTTTTCAGGTCTTTGGAGGTATCAGCATGAGCTACAATTTTTTCACTCTTACCAAAAGCCTTAATATTGTCTGTTATCTGCTTGTCCAACAATCTACGGTCTGTAACGATAATCACAGAATCATACAAACGCGAATCCAGTGTCTTTGCACGAACTGCATCCATCGTAACAGGACAAACATCTATAAGTTTGTATGCCAACCATGTTATTGAATTTGATTTTCCTGAACCGGCCGAATGTTCAATCAAATAAGTTTTACCAACGCCAACTTTTGCTACATCAATAATCAATTTACTAACCACATCAAGCTGATGAAAACGTGGAAATATAAGTTTTTTGGCATTGGACATGATATGAGGAACCTTCTTTTGAGTCTTTGCTTCACCATAATCAAATAGCACATAATTCATAATTATGTCTGCCACAATATCTTTTTGCAGGACCTTCTCCCACATATATGCGGTTTTATATCCCCCATTAGGATTAACTGGATTTCCTGCTCCCTGTCCATCGGGCAGACCTTGATTGAATGGCATAAAAAAGGTTTTGCCCGAATTCAATTTAGTGGTGAAATATACTTCGTTCTTATCCATTGTAAAATGGGCAAGACATCGACCGAATTTCAAAAGTGTTTCCTTCGGATTCCGCTCCTCTTTATATTGTTTTTGACCATCATATTTGGCAGTCTGATGTGTCCATGGATTCTTGAATTCAAATGTAAATAACGGCAGACCATTTACATACAACACCATATCAATCTCCAAGCCTGGATTACTAACAGAAAAGGTCTGCTGACGGGTCACAGAGAATTGGTTTTGAATATATTTTTCTTTTGATAATTGACTATCGGCAGGCGATGGTTTCGGATAAAACATTGTGACATGAATATTATCTATATCTACACCTTTCCTTAGTACCTCAATAATACCAAATGTATCAATTGCTTTCGAAAGTTGCTTAGGAAGTTCGTTTTCAATGTTTTTTCCTTTATATTCATCTATAATATTTTGTTGGGTTGTCCTCAAGAACGACCACAAACGACGCATATCAAAAGCATACTTCTTGTCGGACATATCCTTCGGCAGCCCCCAATAATATTTATCTAAGTCTGGAGACTGTGCATCAATATCATTAACACCTGTTTGTTGACGTTCTTCTAATGTTGTGCCAACAAGCGCCTTTTCTATCAAAGCTTCAAAAGCTTGTTCGTTTGTCTTGTTCATATTTTTAATTCTAATCTGATATATAACAAAAAGATTGTGGTGCCTGGGCAATATTATAGTCAGAGAGCATTTTCATCTTTTTATATTTTTTAATCTTACCTATTTCTATTGCATTTGCAATATTTTTATGTTGGAAATATGACAAATAATATTCTCTCGATATACCAGAATATTCTTTTGTTCTCTCCCATAAAACATCCACACTTTCCGAAAATATATCTTTTATCCTAAATTCACCAACAACGCGTTTGACTGGAGCAGATGCATAGATAACAACCACATTTATATCATTTCTTTTGAATAACATTTTACGATATTCATACTTTTTACTCCCATCAAAAATCCTCTCTACGAATTCAGGTTTAATTGATAATAAAACTTTCATCACTCTTTGTCTCTTTCAAAATAATTTCAAATTGTTCTTTTGTTATCGGTTTGAATCCTCTTGGTGCATCGTTTATGCCTGATAAAACTTTTAGATCTATCAATTTTTGCATATTGATTCTATGCGGGAAAGAATATACATACAAAAAGTTTACAACAAAAGGATGTCTTATCGAATACTTCCACATGTTCCTCAACTCCTGTTCTGGGTAAACACTTTTTTTTCGACAATATGAAATAAAATCTTCTTCATCTTTAAACTCAAATTTAAGTTCCTGCACTACTCCTATCGTAGTAATAACACTTTTATATAATCCTCCCGTACGATAGAAAATTAAAATGTCTCCAACTTCCGGATAAGGTTCAAGAGCCCTTGAGACATATACTTTATTAATACTGTTACGATGAGGAAAATCTTCAATAAACTCTTGCGGTGATTCTGTATTTAAAATAGAATCTGGAAGAAGTTCTGTATGATATTCAGGATATATAGGGACTATATATGCTTGCCGTTCTCTTGAAATATAAGGGAAACAGCCTTTAATATCATTTACATCATATTTAGGTGAGAAATCCCTAATATATACCAGTTCTTCATTCTTCTTCCCCCACAAAGTGAATCCCCATTGTTCCAATAATTCAATTAATCGTCTTTGTTCGGGACGTTTATCGTAAATGGTTACATATATTTCTTGAACATGATTTTTTAAAGCATTATCAAAAATTATTTTAATAAATCTTTCACCTAACCTAAAACCGTTACTTATAACTTTGAAAGTGCCAATTTTTAATCGTTTTTTAGGCGCAAACATAGGGGTTATATCCATATAACTTTCATTTTCATCTTCCACCTTTAAATAGAGGAAAGACAAAAGCATCCCATTATTTGAATTTATGGTAATATATGCCTCATTATCATATTTTTTTATGAACCATTTATCAAAGCCAATATAATCAGCTTTTAAACTATCAAAAAAAGGATCTTCAAGACTGAGCTGTCCAAATTTTATTTTTTGGACATTAAGAACTTTATAATTAACTAAATCAGGGTGTTCTGCAAAAGTTCTTTCCAAGAAAGAATCTATCGTATAAACCTTGTCTTGAATCCCTAAAGCATTAGCTTTTTTATGAATTTTTTTGTCTTCAGTGATTAATATATCCACACGTCCGACAAATACTTCATTCAACAAAGAAGTATCAATTAAGTCATTTTCCGTACGATCATAGCTTTCAGAGATCTTTTTTACTTCATCTTGTATAGGTGAAGGTATCTCTATTGTCTCATAACTGTCTAATTTTACCAAGAAAAGCTTAACCGTTTCTTTATTGGGATTTTTCTTTATCTCTTCAATGGTTGCAGAATGAATACATTTTGTATATTTCCCTCTATCCAACCAGCGATAAAGAATACCTATATCTTGAGACACAATTTTATTTGCCTCTCTATGAATAATAATATTGGTATCTAATAAGGCTTTCATACTATTTTTTCTTTTTATATGGAATAAATAAATATAGACATAGTATAATTAGCACTAATAAAGCAAATACACCTTCCCATGGCATTCGAATATACCATACCTCATCATTCTCAATTTCAGTTCTAACACTATATACAAAGAAAAGTAGGCTGCATAATATATTTGTAGCTATTGCAAGTGAAATTTGTTTGGTTCCAATAGTTTCTTCAGAACATATAGTAAATAGGGAATAACTATCTTTATTACAATCCTTTAGGAACATTATATTATAGCAGTCTTTACCTATATCTTTCACATCTGGAAGATATTTTTTGAAGGCTTCTGTCTCTAATTTTCTAATATTTTTAAGCTTAGAAGAATCGATAAAACTAAATTCAAAATCATCAGGGACCGAATGTAGACAGAACAAATTTTTAATTTTACAGACCTGCAAATTTTTATCTGATTTTAAATCGTATATGTCTTTAGGCATATTGCGAGTTTCATTAATTTTCAGGTCATATATATATGTCTTTCTTGCGATTCCAGATTTTGTTATCGCAATTGTTCCATTATGTTTTACTAAAACTCTAAAATATAAATTACCTTCATATCTATTAGGCTTATTAAGAGTAAACTTTAGAAGACCACTTGAAACATCTATCTTACAAGGTAAAATAGTCAACGAATCACGTCCCTCAAAATGCAAGATACTTCCATCTCGAGAATCGGCTCCGATATTACTAATCCCACTTACTATATCATTAAAGATAAAGCGACTATTTGCTCTATTAGACAAATTCTCTAATAAACATTTTACTTCATCTTCCTCCTTGATAAAAGGAGCAGACAACCAAACATTTAGAGCATCAGAGGTAAAAGTTTCATAAGGAAATTCCAAACCAAACTCTATGTATGAATCGGCATCAGGAAATTCCCATGTACAAATATGTAGCCGTTCTATATGGATAGCCTCTTTGGCTAATATGTAATATGAATTATTCATAACACTTTAACTTTTCCAGTTACTACATCATTGATTATTATTTGCTTACGCTCTTGAAGGAGGGTTATCTGTCTATTTGCTATGTCTATAGCATTGTCAATGGGTAATATCATATCTTTTATATACGCAACAATTTTGACTTGTTCCGCTATTGTTGGATAAGTAATTATATAGTTTAAAATTTTACTTTGAGAAATAGTTGGTATAGTTCCTCCAATAACAGAAGTTTCTATTTGATATTTAATTGATTTTCCTTGTAATACATATGATAAATATTCCGTAGAACATGAAATATATTTTAAGACCAACAACTGAGGATTTATAGTTGCCTTCATGGGCAAATCTTCAACTAAAGAAGACTTCCCATAAGTCGAACCTGTTTTTACAAATAAAATATCACCATTATATATTTTTATTTCAGGAGATTCCTCATATTTTTCCCAAGACAAATATGTACAAGAATCATAGCACATATGACCTGAAACCATATTAGAAGGACTTAAAGTAATACAGCCCTCACCTTCATTTACTAGATCAGTTGTAGAATATCCTCTAAAACCAATTCGCCCAAATGCTTTACAAATATATTTTAACTTCTTTAATTCCCAATGTTCAGGAATCTCTCCAATCCAATCCACACCACTACTTTTCATTGGAACATCAGGATTAAGCCCTTTTGTTACTGCATTATTGATGATAATCTGCTTGCGCTCATTCAAAAGATCTATCATCATTTGCTGTTGGGCAATAGCTTCATCAATCTTTGATGTAACTTTATTTAAATATCTAACAATGGCTTTTTGCTCATTTAATAAAGGTACAGATATTTTTATGGTCTTCATCTCATCATAACGTGTAGTCCAAAGATCTGCTACTATACCACGTCCATTTCTATAATATTCTTCGATAAAAGAATAACATTTAAGTAGATAATTACAAAAGTCAGGATAAATATTTTTTCGTGGCTTTAGGACTATATTAATAAGTGAGACGGATCCATCTTGTTTAGCAACTCCACTCGATCCTTTTCTGTCAGAACGACTATTAATAACAAAATCACCAGAAAGAACAAGCTTCCGATTATCACCATCATTTGTTTTGGCAACATTTTCAAGCTGAGGGTAAATGCCATTCTTTGTAACAGAAAGTGGATCAAACTCTTTATCTGAGACCTTTACTTTTCGTTCTGTAAAACAACTCGCAAGACGTTTTACTTCCCAGTGACTTGGAATTTTCCCAAGCCACTGTACACCACTATCCTTGTATTCACTATATCTTTCCATCATTACATCTGTTTGAATAGCGATTTAATAAAGCCTTGACTTTGTTCATCCAAAGCAATAATATCCCGTTCATTCTCTTCAAGTGAACGTAAAGGAGTTGGCTTATAAAAATACTTATTGAAAGATATTTCACATCCTATCTTAGTCTGCGGCAGATTAATCCATGCATCCTCAACATATGGACGAACTTCACGTTGGAAATAATCGTAGATATCTTCTTTTACCGGTATTTTTTCACTATCACGAAGTTCACTATCGGATTCAAATTCCACATACATGCTTTTTTTTACTGAGTGATAGCCATAATCAGAAAGTTTTTCTTCTGGTACACCGTAAGTTTCCAAAAGCATTACGACATCCTTACTGTTAACCTTATGCTCTTTCTTTACAACAGGCGTAGCTTTCGAATCTGTTACAGACATCGCTCTGCATATAGTTTTCAATTCGGCAGCACTTGTGTCAAGTTTCAGCTCCTTAGCGGCAGCATTCATTGCTTCCGGACTTGTGCCGATAACAATTAGGTTATGTGAATCGTGTGCCACAGTTGTCGCTACTGCGCCGTCCTTCAGGCCGTAGCCACGCAAAAGGCCGAGGCCCACATTGCCGGTGCCATGATGTCTTTCCAATACGGCAATCAGGTACACATCGCCGCTTGCCAAGGCAGCGGCAATATCCTTGCCCATAATGGTACTTTTCTCGGTAAAAATTTCACCGGGAAGCATAGTGATAACCGGATATTCCCTGTCATCCGCAAAATGCGACAGGGAGAAGGTTGTGACATCAAACTCTGCAGGCTTCACGCTGCCCTGCAGGCTGGCATTGGGCGTAACAGGCGTAATCTTTTCGCAAGCCTTGAGCGCATCCACACCCTTATGGAAAACAGCCTGCGGAATAAGGCTTTGCAG
>ENA-OOXJ01001811-OOXJ01001811.1-human-gut-metagenome-genome-assembly--contig:-NODE-1811-length-12416-cov-2.216164_pt1 | contig 12416 bp, 8 predicted proteins | sample MGYA00241587_ERZ501343 | MGnify/ENA primary metagenome ERZ501343 (study PRJEB25962, sample SAMEA2042918) | human gut metagenome | biome: human gut; feature: human-associated habitat; material: faeces... | reverse complement strand
TAGGTGTAAAATATTTCGATAACCGACACCCGGCAGGTGTGTTTCCTAATCTCTATTATGATGTACATAGAGATCCTCCACGTTGTTCTGGATGACAAGGTACTATTGTCTTTTATCTATTATCTATCGTGAAACCTCGTTTGACAAACTTGCATTTCTGGAGCATAGCGACAGGTTATCAGTCTCATAATTTTTTCAGACTATTTTATTTATTTTCTGCATAGATATGTTTTTTACCATGCACAGTCAATATCCCGTTTTTGCGATTGTCAAGTTGCCATTCTGCTGTACTGTCAGCATAAGTTGCAGTTTTGGCTGAAGCTTCTGTCAAGGGCAAAGTATAGCAATCACCTGAAGTGGCAGGTATCAGCTTTACAAAAGCTTGTTTTCCATCATTATAATATAAGGCATCCCAAAGGAGCGGCACATCATCAGTCTCTTTTTCCATTCGTTTGTACAAGCAGTTAGTCGGTCCCACTTGGACAAATGTATAAATGTCTGTTCCGTCATTAAAAAATAGTTTCCGATGCAGGTAATGTAGTTCTGTCTCAGGCAATATTTTCAACGATTTGCAGTCATTTGCATATTCATCAGCTGCGGGGTCATTTGCATTCAATGTTAGAATATGTGTTTTTTCTCTGAATTTCAGCTCTGCACATCGTTGGTGGTTCTTCTCATAAAGTTTCAAAGTTGCATCTTCGCCAGTCTGATATTCTTTTAAATATACTTGGGTATAGATGTCTGGAAGTTGCTTGTCAGACGAAAAATAGTTTAGAATTTGGTCACCGCATTGCATATTGCCATTGCTGAGCTTCAATTCCATACCGTTGTCCAGGCGGAGTGTTCCGTTTCCTTCAGTTGTTTCAACTGTTCCATAAGTGACGTATGTTTCAAAACGTGTTACATATTTCTCCATCAATCCATAGCTGTCTCCGTCAATGGCCAGCAGCATATAGATACCGGGGCAGTCTGCTGCCGGGATTATGCCTTCATAAGTACCGTCACAGGAGTGTGAAGGCTTGCAGGCAAAGAAAATGATAGCGATTCCAATGAACAGCATTTGTGAGATTTTGTTTGGGCTCATAATTTTATTTAGTTTAGTTTTATAGTTTCTATGTGACAATAAGAGTGAAATCCGCCTTCTTTTCAAACATAGCAAGGCCGAAAAGTGGAAGGGGGATAATGTTAGATGTTTACATGGCCGTCCATCTGAGATGTTGCATATACCGTTACGGGAGACGAACATTGCAAAGCCATCTCTTTTCTACGTATTTCGTTGGGTGTACATCCAATGTTACGTTTACAATAAGTCGTAAAATGCGAAAAAGTCTTGAAGTGATATTCCAGCATTATTTCCTTGATAGGCTGTTTGGTTTCTTTCAGTTTATACTCTATTTCGCCAGATGTCTGTCTTTGTAACCATTGGTAGGGGGTACATCCTTGGAAACAGTCTTTGAAAAGTTGGGTAAAGATGTTGGTACTGTATCCGCATGCTTCGGCCAGTTCTTTGGCAGTCCGGCAGACTTTGTAATGTCTCATCACTGTCACAAAAAATTGCAAGTCTTTGGATAGTGCATCGCGGAAAATGGAAACGATCTGATTTTTACTGTAGCAGATTTTAAACAGGGAAAAAAGCTCGTATTCTTTTGCCAGGTGCAGATCCGGTATTTCCGCCTTGAGTTTCATGTATTCCACCAGCAGATCCAGATAGGAAGTCATAAGCGGATAAATAGGAAGCACTTCCAGAGGTTTGACCTTATCAACAGTCACATCTCCCAGATACTCCAAAATCCTGCTGTGGAAATAGGGGGCCACAATGTTACAGGCATGTACAATGATTTGCACGTCATCAACAGCTCTGATATTGCATTTGTGGAAACGGCTGACAAAGAAAAGCTCATTCCTTGTTACCAACTGGGGTATCGATTCCGTTTGGTCCTTATAGAAACACAGAGTACCTTTCAACACAAAACAGAGTTGAAATTCCTGATTCTCATTCAAATTTTGAATGGTTTCTCCTTTATTGATAGACAGACACCTGAATTGACTGAACCGCGACAGCGCATAAGGGTCTCTATACACTTTTTCCAGTAAAAATAGCATTTCCATGATATTGTAAACAGTTTGGAATAAAAAAAGTTTTGATAACTGATGTTTTAACAAATATAGGACAATCTCTCTGGTATTTTAAAACATACGTCTTTGATAGGTATATAAACGGTTGTCGATATATAACCGAATCTGTTTTTATAAAACAAGTGAGAGAAACTATGCGTCCTGCGTACTTTCAAATAAAAACACTACCTTTGTCAAAAAACAATGCCATGAAAACCATCAGACTGTTTGTCAGTAGCACTTTCAAGGATATGGATGTGGAGCGCGACGCGCTGCGCACCATTGTAGTTCCGCATCTCAATGCCTGCTTTGCCGGGCAGGGGTTGTATATACAGCTGGTCGACCTGCGCCACAGCGTGGAGACCAACGCCGCACTCAGCCCCGAAGAACGCGAAAAGCGCGTTTTCGATATTTGTGTGGACGAAATTGAAGACTGCAAGCCGTTCTTCATCGGTCTGGTGGGACACCGTTACGGCTGGATTCCCGATTTGCGTAGGATGAGACCCGATGTATCTTTGTCCGATGTCCTGCCGTCCGACTTTCCGCTGTCGCCTGCCGAGATCAGTGTAACGGTTTACGAGTTTGTCCGCGGCCTGTTCAACAGCCGTGACAAAGACAAGGCACTCGTGCTGATGCGTTCGGAAGCATCCTATGCTGGACTCGACAGCAGTCAGCGCAAGGATTATGTCGACGAGGAGCCTGCCGGTGAATACCAGCACAGGCTGAGAAGTTATCTGTACAGTCATCAGCAGGAATACAACCTGATGGAGTATACGCTGGATGTATCCCGTAGCGAAGGTCCGCAGTTGGAGCAGTGGTGCAAGGAAATATCTGCCTTGCTGATGCAGAAAATGGCTTGCGAGGCAGAACCCGACAGCCATGAATTGTCACCTTATCTCAAGGCACAGCACCTGTTCATCCAGAACAAGACGTTCGGTTTCCTCGGACGCGGACAGCAGATACAGGACTGTCTGGACATACTCGAACGTCGGGGCACGCTTTACATCTGCGAGGAGAAGAGTGGATTGGGACAGACGGCCCTGTTGTGCAGGCTCTATTCCATTCTGGCGCAGGATTCTGGCCGTTGTTGCCTTTTCAGTGCCGTCGATGCGCGCCCCGATGGCGGTAAAGCCCGTGTCGTACTCTATAACTGGTGCCTGCAAATGACACATTTCCTGGGCGAAAGTGCCGAGGCGCTTTCAGCTGTCAAAGACGATGAGAGCCGGTTGTTCGAGCAATACACCTCCCTCATCACGCGGATTTATTGGAAGACACTGCGTCCGGTAGTGATCTTTATGGACGACAATTGGCGGATGGACCACCATTTCCCCTTTAAGCAGGCCTTCACTACCTATGCCGTAACGGTCAAGGGCGACGAAAGGCTGCAACAGATGCTGGCTCCCTACGTGCTGTATGAGATGACCGATGACGAGAAACTTTCCGTAGCCCATGCCGTCAGGAGCGAAGTGCGCCGCGAACTGATAAAACGTCCGGCTTCTTCCGATATCAAATGGCTGTCGCTGGCCTCCTCCATTCTCGAGCATCTCAACAAAGCCGACTACACCATTATCCGCAATGCTGCCGGCAGCGACCAGGAAGGCAATATTACCCGATACCTGCTCGATGTAGTGGCCGATATGCCCGACAATTACGAAGAACTATGCGTATATTGGATACGGCGGTTGATGCGTGTATTCGGCACAGACTTCGTAACCAACTATACAGGTGCCCTGGCTTCGTGCTACGGGCTTGACGACGAAGTGCTGGCCGAGGTAACCGGGCAAAGTGTGGACTGGTGCATCTATTTCAGGCAGATGCTCGGCAGGCAACTGCTAGAGGAAGATACCGACAGGCTGTGGCGGTTCACTTCCGATGCGTTGGCCGATTCCATTTTCAATCAGGTCTTTTCCGACCATCCGGCAGTCATCCTGAAAACCCTGGAAAGCCTGAAGAAACTGCCGTCCCATCTGCCCGTAGTCCGCAACAACCTGTTTGCCACGTCACTGTATGCAGGCAGTCTGGACGATTGCGTGGAACATATCTCACATACGTTACAGGAAGATCCCACAGATACCGGTATTACGCCGGACCGGCAGGCTTTTGTCCGTTACTTCCGCCTGTTTCCCTATCGCCTGCTGGATGTACTCCGGCAGATTGTCGCGGCAACACCTCCTTCCTATGCGTTTTATCACGGTCTCAACCGCTGGTGCTACCTCATTAAGCAAGACAAGAAATACCGGCTTTACACACAGGCGGCCGATATTCTGGCTGAAAAGCTGGAAGCACTTTCGCAGGCAGGAAATGCCGACAGCGGGCTGATGCTGGCACTGGCCGAAATCTACATGGATGCAGGTAGTGCATATGTGGAAATACCGGGTGAGGATTCTTCCTGGGACCGTGTCAACTTCAAGGGTAGGGAACTGTGCCGCAAATATAAGGACACCTCCCTTCAGTGGAGCGAAATGACCATGCGGTTCCTTTACGACAAATACGAAGGATTCCCCCAACTGAAAGACCGGTGGAAGTTTCTTCTGTCGGAATTTGTTCCTTTGGAAGAACAGGGCATCACCTATGCCCCGCACGCCGATTTTACATATTATTCCCTCTTGTTGCGCGACACGGCTCTGCTCATACCTCATTTCAATCCCTCCATGAATCCGGCGCCTTATATAGAAAAAGCCTATCAGGTGTGCGAGGCACAGCAACCGGTTGACGTATACCAATGGCTGCTCACCGCGTGGTTCATGAACAGGCTGGCTTACGATTCAGGTTGTCTGTCGGTCGACAAGGTGCATGATTATCTGAATCATGTGTTGGAGGAAACCAGCGAAGTCTTTGACAATCCTTTGGCTTCCGGTGAAAGGCAGACTGTTTATGCGCGTGTGCTGGCAGCCTATGCCATGTCTGTAGGTGAAAACGATCCCCAGTTAGGATTGCAGCTGACCGATGCGTTGTTGGACAAGGTGCTGGCACGCGATCTGATGGGAAAATCACCGGCATTTTCTTATGGTCCTGACGGCCAGAAGGCAGAGAATTCATCCAATGACGATACCGACCGGACTTTGAAGTATTCGTTCTATCTTTCCCGTTGTTTCATGATGTCTGAAAGTCATGTACCCGTCACGACTTCCCACCTCGAAATGCCGTTTGCATGGATGGTGACGGCCCGGTACTATATTCAGGCACAGGCCGAAGACGTATCGTTCGAGTCGGTTTATCCGCTGATATCAGATGACCAGTTCAAGGCCATTCTGGCCATGCTCGAATATAACCGGCCGCAAAACATCTGGGATCGCGAACTCGATGTGGAACCCCTTGTATGCCACGTCCTCTATGCCGAACTGGCCAGGCAGTCACGACATGGATTTCCCGACGAAGACTATGCAAGGAAGCTGGCCGACAAATACATCCAACTGTATAAGCAGACCCTCATGCACTATCGCTACATCAACTGGCGCGAACATACGTTTGTCAAAGGGTTGCTGGAACAGTTGGAACAGAAACATCAGCCCCAGCGCGAAAACATGAGCCAGGAACTGTTGGAAAGCCTGATCGATGCCGAAGATTACGATACCATCATCCGCGCACTGAAGGATATGCAGCACGGCAATCCGCACGAATTCTACTACCTGGGGCTGGCCTTCCTGCGGGGTGGACAGCCCGACAACGCAGTCAAGCTCTACCACACGCTGGTCCATATCAACAACCTGCCGCAAGGTTTCCATTTTTCCTGCAAAGTCAATTACCTGTATGCCCTGCTGGTTGCCGGGCTTATGCAGCGGTTTGCCGAGGAATACGACAAACTGGACGAGGAAGAAAAACAGGACAGCGACATCTGCGACCTGTACGAATGTTATCAGCAGTACCTCTCAGGCTATTCGCTCTCGCTGCCTCTGCCGTTTGGCTACAAGCTCTGACCCGTTGCCTCACGGTGCTGCCTTTTCAGCTTCCGTATGTACCACCACAATATTACGGCAGCCGTCACAAAGGCAAAGAAATCCGATATCGGCATGCTCATCCAGATGCCGTCCAGGCCGAAGTGGGGTGGAAGCAGCACCAGTCCGGGAAGCAGGTAGAGCAGTTGGCGGGTCAGCGACATGAAGATGCTCACTTTCGCCTTGCCGATGCTCTGGAAGAAGTTGCCTATCACCATCTGCGCACCGATCAGCGGGAACACCGCCACACAGATGCGCACCCCGTGCGCCGCCATGTTGATCAGCGCATCATCCGAGGTAAATACCGATGCCACCGCATGCGGAAACAGCTCGCAGATCACAAAGCCGCTCGAGGTGATGCACACCCCGCTGATAATGCCCAGGCGCAACGTACGTTTCACGCGGTCCGTTTTTTGTGCGCCGAAGTTGTAGCCCACAATGGGCTGCATGCCCATCGTCAGTCCCATCACAATCATCACGTACAGCATCAGCAACCGGTTGATGATGCCGTAGGCACCGATGGCCATGTCTCCGCCGTGTTCTTGCAGGCTGTTATTGATTATTATTACAATGACGCAGGCCGTCACGTTCATCAGGAAAGGCGACATGCCGATGGAGAAGATACTCCCCACGATGCGGCGCTCCATCTTCCAGAAATGCCGGTGCAGGCGGATGGGGTTCGACGGTTGCAGGAAGTGGTTCAGTACCCACACCGTTCCCACCATTTGCGACAACAGGGTTGCCAGTGCAGCCCCGCGGATGCCCCAGCCCAGCTTGAAGATAAACAGCGGCGCCAGTATCACGTTGAACACCACAGTGGCCAGTGAGGTCAGCATGGCCTTTTTCGGATGGCCCGTGGCGCGCATCACGTGGTTCAGCCCTATCATGGTAAAGGTCACGGGTGTACCCAGCAGGATAATCTGCATAAAGTCGCGCGCATAGGGCAGGGTTTCGCTGCTGGCACCGAAAAAGCTCAGGATGTCATCCAGAAACAGGAAAGTCAGTCCGCCGAATACCACAGCGTTTATCCAGCACAGCATCAGTGTGTTGCCCAGCACCTTGTTCACGCCTACCATGTCTCGTTGCCCTAATCGAATAGATGAGATGGTCGAGCCTCCAGCCGACACTAAGTTGCCGAAAGCTGCCGTCAGGTTCATCAGCGGAAAGGTGATCGCCAGTCCGGCAATGGCCATGGCACCCACGCCATGCCCGATGAAGATACTGTCAATGATGTTGTACAGCGATACGATGGTCATGCTGATAATGGCCGGAATGGAGTATTGCAGCAACAGCTTTCCGATGCTTTCGGTTCCAAGAATGTGCGGATTGTTCATATATGGTTCCTTTTAGTTCGTGCAGGTATGTCAAAAAACAAACGTATCCGAAGATGGTGCAAAGGTACAAAATTTACCGGTAATTTTGCACAATTTGCCTGCATGCATTGCCGGATACGGCCTGCAAGGATTTCCCTCTGTCCCGTCCGAATCTACAATTTTCAACTTTTAAATTTCAATTATCAATTTCCTATGGCAACTATCAAAGTAAAACTCCGCCCGTCTTCCGTCCCGGGCAAAGCCGGGACCATTGTTTACCAACTCATTCACCGGCGCAAGGTGCGGCTGCTCACCACCGGTATCCATGTGCTTCCCCGTTACTGGGATGCTGCTTCCGGAGGCATTTCCGGTGGCCCTTCATCGGTTGCGCAGAGCCTGATAGACAGCGATGTAATGCTTCTTCGCAGCATTGTCGGTACACTCGAGCACACCGGACGGCCCTACACTGTCGACGATATAGCCAGCCGTTTCCATACCGGCATTGCCAAGCCCACCTTTGTCAGCTTCATGGAACAGGAAATCCGTCTGCTTGCCAACGCCGGAAAGCTGGGCACGGCACGCAACTGCCGCAACACGCTCGCCAGCTTCACGGCATTCCTTCAGGGACGTCCGCTTCCGTTTTCAGCCCTTACGGCCGAACTGGTGGACAATTACAGCCGCTGGCTGTCACGGCGCGGACTTTCGCGCAATTCGGTTTCTTTCTACATGCGCGTATTGCGGTCGGTCTACAACAAGGCGGTAGGGCAGCAGCTGGCCGTTCAGACCTTTCCTTTCCGCAATGTCTATACCGGCATCGACCGCACCCGCAAGCGTGCCGTTCCCGAGTCTGTCATTGCCCGGCTGCTGGCGCTCGATCTTCCCGCGTGTTCCTCGCTGGCCTTTGCCCGCGACCTGTTTATCTTCAGCTATTGCATGCGCGGCATGGCATTTGTCGACATGGCCTATCTGCGCCGCACGTCCATCCGCGGTTCCCACCTCCGTTACTTCCGTCACAAAACGGGGCAACCGCTCGAAATCAGGCTTGAAAAAATACCCCGCAACATTGTAGACCGCTACTACACGGCAGCCCCGCAAAGCCCCTATGTCTTTCCCATCCTGAAAACCGAAGAACCACAGGCTGCCTACCGCCAGTACCAGACGGCACTGCGCTATTACAACCGCCAGCTCAAACGGCTTTCGGCATTGCTCCGGCTCAAGTCACCGCTCTCTTCCTATATCTCCCGGCATTCGTGGGCCACGGCCGCACGCAACCACAACATTCCGTTGTCCATCATCAGCGCCGGCATGGGGCATACTTCCGAAAAGACCACACGCATCTACCTGGCATCTCTCGACAATGCCATTATCGACGATGCCAACCGGAAAATCATTAATTATTTAGGGGGTATCACTTCTGTGTAAGAGACGGTACATTTCCGCAGCAAAGGTAATAAAACAATTCTGAATCTAAACCTCTTTCCACATATTTTTATTTGTATACATTCTTTGGGAAATTATAAATACATGTATTACAGTAAAATAGATGGATTAACTTAAGTAAAATGTACGAAAAAAGGACAAACGGGAATTCAGCAATGCATGAATAAAAAACAATTGCAGATGTTTGATAGCCGGCATTTGTAAAACATAGGCTCACCACGGAGGACACGGAGTCGCACGGATTTTTTTAAGGTGCACCACATATTACAAATATATAAGTAATAGCATATAACTTGCATATCATATTACAATCTGTGTAAATCTGCGTAATCTGTGGTGAAACACCTCTTTATTTTTAATTTTAAAACTCCGTGTTACCCTGTGTCCTTTGTGGTGACCAGCTTGTTTTACAAGTTCTACAAATTTGCTCCTGAAACGGGTGTTTCATGCTGACTGACAGTTGTTTATCCGAAATGTACCGTCTCTTACACAGAAACGGTATGTTTTAAGGTTACAACTTGGTCTTAGATTTAGGAACGGAGTTGGTGAGCATATTCAATAAACAGACTGAATATAAAGCGGATAGCCTTTGCGTGCTGCGTAACTGGGAAACTGTTCCCGGATACGGAGGAATAAGAAGAACGTCCGCTTCCCGAGCAGACATGGAAACACATACCGAACCGTTGCACTGGTACGCGCTGAAGGTCTTCTTCAACAAAGTGTTCGACGTGGAGCAACTCATAGCCCGCGACGGACAGGAAAGCTACATCCCCTGCGAGACGGTGACTGTCGAAAAAAACGGTCACAAACACCAGGAGCGTCGTCCGCTGGTGTCTTCCCTCATGTTTGTTCATTCCACCCAATCCTATGCCGTGACGTTGCAGAGTGCTTTGTTGGGACGTGTCATGCTTTATACCCATACCGATGGCGAAGGCCGTAAAAAGCCCTCTGTCATTTCCGACTACGAGATGAACATGTTCCGGCTGGTTGCCTCTTCCGGTGAGGAAGGGCTCGACTATTTCAGCGACAGCGACGTCACTTTCAGCATCGGCGAACGGGTCCGGGTCATCGAAGGTCCTTTCAAGGGGGCCGAAGGGCGCATCCGCCGCATCAAGGGCCAGCGCCGTCTGGTGGTTGCCATTACCGGAGTCTGTGCCGTTGCCACTTCCTTCATCCCCAAATGTTTTTTAATGAAAATCCAATAACATGGCTGTCCGTCATCCATACCTCATACGCCCCCGCAGCACCGATAGTGCGCTGCGCCTGTGTGCCTTGTCGCGCATGTGCATCGCCCTTTACCGCAAGAGTTTTGTCGACGGAGGGTTGCAGGGCGTTTCAGTCGTGCAGGCAGCCTGTGTCCGTCAGAGCAACGAACTGTTCCAGGCCATGGAGCAGCACATCCGTCAAAGCAGTCGGATAGACGAACAGTGCCGGTTGCTCGCCGAACTCCATTCGCTCACGGGCGAAACCGACTATGTGGTCAATCCCCGCAAGCAGGAGGTGTGGGACATGTGTGCCGGAGAGGTGCTCGACCGTTTTTTCAGTCTTTCGGCTCCGGTTGCGCCCGCTACTGTGTCGGCAGCCTGCCGTGTCCTGCTCGACCTGTTCTATTTCTCCGTTCCCGACGATGACGATGCCTGGTGGCTGTTCCTCAAAGACACGCTGTCTGCCTGGGCTTCCGCCTTCAGTGACACAGAGGGGTGGGGAAATGCGCTTCCGCTGGCCGATGCCCTCGAACGGGTGGAACTGCTCAACCGCTATTCGTACATGTACCTCGACCGTACACACGACGACGTGTTGCGCCGTGCCTATCGTTTTTACACAAACCTGGCATTTGGCAATCTTCCCACCTGTTCCGAAACCGTGTTGGGACGCCTTTACAGCCTTGCACTCGAAGGAAACGCCTGGCAGGCCGACCGTGATCTGGCACTTCGCGCGCTGGAAACATTGCAAAACCGTGGCACACAGCTTTCACCCGAAAGCGATGCCGGTCTTTATATACGCTCCTGGCAAGCCGACTGGCAATGCCGGACAGAAATGCAGGAAAGTGTGTCAAACCTAACTGCCGCCCTCTAACTGAGGGTGTCTCAAACCGACTGTACTATCCCAACTCCCCTCCTTCTGGAAGGAGGGGTGCCCAAAGGGCGGGGTGGTAGGTTGTCATATTATTATGGTTGCCTCAAAATATAAAAACACAAAACTTTATACACAATCTTATGAATTTTGAACAGATAGAAAAAGACGATCATTACATTTCCGACGGGATGAATGGCTTCGAACGTAATGTAAAACGGTGCGTGGACTGCTTCATCGCTTTCATCGCCCTTATCCTGTTCTCGCCACTGTTTTTGATATGCTACATTGCCGTGAAACGCGAAGACGGCGGTCCGGCCATTTTCAAACAGGAGCGCATCGGACGTTTCGGACGTCCTTTCTATATCTACAAGTTCCGCAGCATGAAGCTCGATGCCGAAAAATACGGTCCCGCCCTTTATGCCGGCGGCAAGGACGAACGCCTTACCAAGGTCGGCAAGTTCCTGCGCGAGCACCATCTCGACGAACTGCCCCAGCTCTGGAACGTATTCCTCGGACAGATGGCTTTCATCGGCCCCCGTCCCGAACGTAAGTTCTACATCGACCAGATTATGGAACACGATCCCCGCTACCGTTACCTGTTTCAGATACGTCCCGGGGTCACTTCCTACGCCACCCTTTACAACGGCTATACCGACACCATGGAGAAGATGCTCCGCCGTCTGCGCTACGACCTGTTCTACCTCGAACACCGCTCGTGGGGATTCGATTTCAAAATCCTGTGGATGACGTTCTTCAGCATTGTGTTCGGAAAGAAATTCTGAATTCACCACTGAGTTATTCACCACGGAGGACACAGAGGGTCACAGATTATAACATTCAAGTTATAAGGTATTACTGTGAATACTATCTGTGCAAATCTGAGTAATCTGTGGTGCACCTTAAATAACTTCGTGTTACTCCGTGTCCTCTGTGGTGAGCCCCCGGTACTCCCGCACCGCCTCAAAGCACGGGCACGCCTTCTGCGGATTCAGATCGCGGTGTCCCACCACCAGCGCCCTCGGAAACACCCGTTTCAGTTCGCGCAACAGGGCCAGCAGGCTGGCTCGCTGTTCCAGTGTCCGGGTATCGGCAGGTTGTCCACGGGCATCCAGTCCACCTTCGTAGCAGATGCCTACCGAGTGGCGGTTGTGCCCTTTGCAGTGTGCGCCGATCTGTTCCAGCGGGGAGATCAGCAAACTCGATTCAATCCAGAATACGTTGTGGCCATTGCTGTTCCAGACCGAGATATCGCAGTTTCCGTAATCGAGTTCATCGAGAACTTTCTGCACATATTGCTTCTTCAGCCTGCCGGTCAGTTTCTTGTAATAGGGGACGCAGGAGTACTGGAAGGCCTGCTGGAGCGTAACATTCTGATTCCAGTTCTCGTTTTCATATTTGGTCCCGTCATATCCGAGTTTGCTGTCCAAATTCCTGATGACGCCGCAATCCAGCCCCATCAGAGTCGAGATAATTTTGAAGGTGGAACACGGCGGAAAACGATATTCGGCAAGGGCGCGGTCTCCGTAGACGCGGATCT